>Ga0187891_1001825_pt1 | contig 17433 bp, 15 predicted proteins | sample June2016WEW_21_4_FD_132990 | JGI IMG/M metagenome (GOLD analysis project Ga0187891, IMG submission 132990) | Peatland microbial communities from SPRUCE experiment site at the Marcell Experimental Forest, Minnesota, USA - June2016WEW_21_40 | ecosystem: Environmental > Terrestrial > Soil >... | reverse complement strand
CTCCTTCACGGGGTCCATGCCCCAAATAGTCAATACAGCCTGTGACCTGTCTACTCCGGAAGTCGCCTCCCGGAGCTTACCGCCGATCATCGGACGATAAGACATTCATCTCATCTCCTTCGCATTCTCCGCAAGCGCGCAGCGGGCGCGCGGCTATCCTTGCGGCGCGATCAGTCGAACTTGCTCCTGAGCGCCTTCAGCTTGACCCATGATGCGTCCCACGCCTTCTTGTCGGCTTCCTTCGCGTTCGGCGCCGCTCCGGCCTGCATGAACCCGTGACCGGCGCCTTCGAAGATTACCGGATCGTAGAATTTGCCCGCGGCTTTCATCTGTTTCGTGGTGTCCGGAATAGTGGCGCCGACGTTGGTATCGGTCCCCGCGTAGAAACCGTAGACGGGCGCTTGGATATCGGGGATTTTCTCCGGCTCCGTGCACTTGCCGTAGAACACGAACGCCGCCGCCAGATCCCGGCGGGTGGTGGCGAAGCGGAACGCCTCGTCGCCGCCCCACGAAAAGCCCACCACGCAAACCTTACCGTTGCATGCGGGAAGCTTCAGAGCATAGTCGGCCAGCGCGTTGAGATCCGCGGTGACTTGGGGGAGCGGCAGCCTGCGCGCCGGGCCCACCGTCTTTCCCTCGGATCGAATCGGCTGCCGTTCTTCGGGAGACCGGCCCGACAGCATATCGGGGGCGAGGGCCAGATAGCCCGCCTCCGCAAACCGGTCCGCCACGTTTTCCACCCAGGGGGCGAAGGCGATCACGTCGTGGATGATGACGACCGCGGGTGATTTGCCCCGCGTCTCCGGATAAGCGATAAACGTATCGAGGCTCCGGGCGCCGTATTTCACCGCAACCGACTCGTGCCGCCGCGGCGACTTATCCACCTCCTGTTGGGCCCAATCCTGCGCGCACAGAGGGGACCCGCCCAAGCCGGCCGCGGCGATGCCCATTGCGCTTCCTTCCAGAAACCGCCTTCTTGTAGTCTGCATTTCCGATGTGCTCCCGTTCATGTCCCGTTCCGATATTCTCGAACAGTCTGCACGGCGAACGCAAGATCAAAAAATACTTTCGGATTGACAACACTCAAAAGGTAGCGCTTCCGGGTCGTTAGCGATCCGGAAGGTGTGCCAGGCTGACACCAGGAGGATTAGGATCGGGCCAGACTTTCGGCTTCCACGCGGCGTGCACAGGCCTCAGTGGAGAGTTTCGCCGACGGAGGCTAGTGTCCGATATCGAACCATAACACTTGAATGAAGGCTCATCGCTGAGCGGCTTGGTAGGTGAATGTCACGTCGCAATCACCAAGCGGGCGGCCGTTCAGAAGCTCCGCGCCGCGGCCGCTGACGCAAAATGCCGGACTCGGATTAGCGCTGAGCCCAGTATCGATGGCGGGCTTGCACGACCAGGCCCTTTTGCTTGGCTGTCAACTGGATCGTTCGAAACCCGGAGGTGGTAACCGGCTGGTCTGACGTGTAACCCAGACTATACTGGTTGCGTAGTTCCGCCTGCAAAACATCGAATATCTGATCTACCGTTTGCTTCTTCGAAACCTCAAAAAAGCTACCGCCGCTGTCGTTCGACATGCGTTGCAAGACGCGAGAGCCGTCCGGACCTCCGAAAATCCCATATGCGCCAGGATCGGAATATAGGATTGAATAGATGAGTGTGTCGGCGCGTAGCGCAGCGTCCACCGCATCCTGAAGAGTGCCGTCGCTGCCGACGTCCACGCCGTCGGACAATACGATCAGAGCTTTTCGGCCTCGCTGCTTTCTCATCACTTCTTCGGACGCCCGGACCACCGCGTCGTAAAGAAGCGTGCCACCACCCTGCTGCAGGCGCAACTGCCGCATGGTTTCTGAATCGACGTACGCCAGCGCATTTTCTAACGTGCCAACGGAGGAGGTGAGTGCCTGACGCATCTGCACGACGCTGTCGAATTGCAGGATGAAAACCTGGTCCTTGCTTTCCCGGACTACTTGATCCAGGAAGCGCAGACTTGCGCCGCGCTCAGCGTTCAGGACGCGCCGCTGACTGGCGCTTGTGTCCACCATCAGGCCGAGCGTCAGCGACAAGTCACTCTCCCGTGCGAAATAGCGAATGGTTTGCGGGTGGCCATCTTCGGACAGTGAAAAGTCCTCCCGACTGAGGTTGCCGACCAGCGATCCGGTTTTGTTCCGCACCGTCGCCAGGACGTTAACCACCCTCACATCCGCGGAAAAAACCGTCTCGTCCTGGCCACGGGCAAATCGGACGACGCACAGAGTTGCCGCAGCCTGAAGAAAATCGCGCCTGTTGAAAGGCCCCCGCATGGGAAGGTATTTGGCAGTCCCGGTGGATTCAGCCAACAGGGCGACACCAAAGCGCTCACGCCAGTATCCCGTTGGCGAGGTGGCACCTACCGGTCTCACACTGTTTCTCTCTCAGTTTATTGCATCGAGTCGATGTGTGCTTGGTGCGGTTTGTATCGCCGGCGCCAGCCTAACTGGCAAGGAGCGGGAGGTTTTAGTTTCGCCGGACCGTCCCTGCACCACACAGACTGCCGATAAGGCGCGATATCGCTCGCTCCCCGCGCGGCCTTGTCACTGGCCCGCTGCAGACTAAACTCAATCAGTAACTGTTAACGTCCCTTGGAACCGTTAGTTAGCCGCGTGAGCCTGCGCACCTGAACCAGCATAGTCAAGCTATGACGCTGAATGCGAGACGCGCAAATGCGCAGCGGGTTAGAATTGGGGCAAATGAAACTCGCGTTGGGTTTGATCCTGGCTGCCGGCGCCGCTTGGGCCGCGCCCGGAGAGATCACGTTCTCGCAATCGGCTCCCGCCGTGCAGGCCTGGGATTTCGTCGAGGTGACCGTCCGGGTCGAATCGCCGAAGGTACGGAACCCGTTCCTCGAGGCCTCCGTCAGCGGGTCGTTCGGCAAGTCCGGCTCGCCCCAGCGGCTGAATGTCGAAGGGTTCTGCGACTCGCCCGACGGCTCCATCTTCCGCATCCGTTTCCTGCCATCGTCGCCAGGCGACTACGCCTACTCGGTGAACTACAGCGAAGCAGGCTTCGGGAGGAGCCACGACGGGACCTTCCGCGCTACCGACGGCCATCGGCGCGGGCCCATTCGCGTCGATCCCGATTACCCGTGGCACTTTCTTTGGGCGGGAACCGGGGAGCACTACTTCTTCAACGGCAACACGGCATTCTGGTTGATGGGCTGGCGCGACGAACGCATCATTCGCGCCAGTCTCGACCGGCTGCACCGGCTCAAGGTCAACCGTGTGCGTGTCCTGCTGGGCGGACGAAGCTGGACCGTGTACGGTGAGCCGGTGATGAACAGCGAGGCATTCAGCATTTTTCTGAGCCCCTGGCCCGCGGACAAAGCCGACGACTACGATCATCCGGGCTTCGACTACACGCGCTTCAATCTTCCTCACTGGCAGAGATACGAACGCATGCTGCGGTTCGCGCGGGATCGGGACATGATCATTTCCGTGATTCTCGACATCGCCGACGGGAAGATTCATCCGGGTGCGGGCAGCGAGGACGAACGGCGCTACATTCGTTACGCCGCGGCGCGCCTGTCGGCCTTCTCGAACATCACCTGGGATCTGGGCGACGATCTGGACACCTTCCGCGACGACACGTGGGCGCACGAGACGGGAACGCTGCTCGTAGGAGGTTGGGACCCGTACAGGCATCTCGCTAGCAGCCACCCGGTGCACACCGAGCACCAGGACCGCGCTTCGGACTGGTTCGGGTTCGCATCGTTGCAGGAGTGGTCGCGCACGCAGCACGCTCTGATGCTGGAGTCGCGCCAACTGCAGAAGAAGGCTGGCCGCATCGTTCCGCAAACGAACGAAGAATACGGATACGAGGACCACTACCCCCTCTGGGCGCCTCGGCCTCCCGGCGATTCAGCCGAAACGTTGCGGCGAGTTGCCTGGGACATCGCCATGGCCGGAGCTTATGGCACGGCCGGCGAATCCGCGCGCCGGGGCACGAACATATGGCCGGACACCGGAGGCGGCTGGGTGAACGGCCGCGGCGACGATACCATGACGATGCTGAATGGCTATGCGCACATGGTGGACTTCTTCACCAGCTTCGAATGGTGGAAGACCGAGCCGCACGACGAGTTGGCCGGCAGCGGCGCCTGGTGTCTGGCCGAGCCGGGCCGTACCTACGCGCTGTACCTGCCGAAGGGCGGCACGGTCACGTTGAAGTTGGAGCCCGGCCGATACCGCGCCGAGTGGTTCAGCGCGTTCACGGGCGAGATAGTTCCCATCGGTGTCATTGACGGCCCCGCCTGGACTTCACCCACCGCCCCCGACTCGAACGACTGGGCTTTGTTGTTGCAGCAGTGAAGGTCGTTGGGTGGGACCGCTGCCAGCAACCTGAATGAACGCCCACGCTGGATACGCCGGCATCGCAGGATTCACTTGCCGGCTGTCATGTCGATCATGCTTCAGCAGGCCCTGGTGTTCAGGCAATCTAGCCTCCAGCCGAGGCTGGGTCGGGTATCCGGCCATTTCTTCGCGCCGACGAGGGGGCTTATTGTACGGAGACGATGGCCGCTTGGCGCGCGATGATGCGCCAGCCGCCAACGTCGAAGTCTACTTAGTGTTTTTGAGAGTATAATCGCTAGTGGTCAGGAGGTCCAAGCGGGACCCCTGGGGTTGGCCCGGAGCCGGAACCAGCCAATGGTAAGGATTAGAGACAAAAAGGAGTCTGTATGAAACCTGAGTCGTCGCGTCGCAATTTTCTGGCTGCGGGGCTGGCTTTGCCCGTTGCCGGGCTGGCGAAGCCCGCGGCCGCTCCGCTGCCAGGGCCAGCCTCTGCACAGGGGGCACCCCAACAGGTGAAACTCACCTATCGGACGCTGGGGAAGACCGGTCTGAAGGTAACGTCGCTGTCTTTCGGGTGCATGACCACGTCGGACCCGTCCGTGATCGAGAGAGCGGCTGATATCGGTATCATCCACTTCGATACGGCGCGCGGCTACCAAGGGGGAAACAACGAGCGGATGCTGGGCTCTGCCTTGAAGGGCAAGCGCAAGCAGGTGGTCCTCTCTAGCAAGAGCATAGGCAAGACCAGGCAAGAGGTTCTGGCTGACCTGGACACCAGCCTGCGTGAACTGGGTACCGACTACCTCGACATCTGGTATTTGCATAACCGGAGCACGCCGGCCGAGGTCACCGACGATCTGATCGAAGCCCAGCGCGCCGCCAAGAAGGCCGGGAAGATCCGCTTCGCCGGCGTTAGCACGCACTACAACATGGACCAGATGCTGACGCACCTGGTCAAGCTGGCACAGACCGACGTCGTCCTCACCACCTACAACTTCGCCATGAAGAACGTGGCCATGGACGGGCAACCGGAGCGGGTCGCGAACATGACTGCGGCGATCCAGACCGCACGAAAGGCCGGCATGGGTATCGTGGCCATGAAGACTTTGGCGGGGGGGTTGATCCGGGCGTCGCGGGGCGACAGGCTTTATGGGGCGGCGCGGGATTCGATGATGAACACCCTCAACCGGGAAGGCGCGCCACTGGCGGCCATCAAGTGGGCCCTCAAGAACCAGTCCCTGGATACGGCCATCGTTTGCATGACCGATCAGGAGCAACTCGACGAGAACCTCCGTGCCATGGCCGAGCCGTACACGGACAGGGACGAGAAGCTCCTGAACCAGCAACTGGCCTACATCGGGCCGATGTACTGCCGCATGTGCGGGTCCTGCGGTGGCGTCTGTGACCAGGGTGTTCCGGTGCCGGACATGCTGCGTATCCTGACTTACGCCGACGGCTACGGGCAGTTCGCCCTGGCTCGGGAGAGGTTCCTGGAGCTGCCGGCGCGGGTCCGCGACATCCGGTGCAGGGACTGCGGCTCCTGCTCGGTTCACTGCCCCAACGGCGTGCAGGTGCGCGACCGCGTGCTCCGCGCTCAGGAGTTATTCGCCTGAGAGGCCCTCGGCCACGGACAGGTCGAAAAACGAGTGCTTCGCGATCACGGGATTGAGTCTGGGGGCTCCGTGGGCCGCTCCATCTACTCTGTGCCGCGAACCTGCTGGTGACAGGCCACGCACCCACGGCGCGTCCGTGTGTTACTTTCAAGAATCAGGTTCTCGAGACAAGCAGCGGGCCTCGCCCGCCCATTCTCTCGCCTAAATCGAGGTCGTCTTCATGTCGAAGAAACTAGAACATACCCAACCTGTACCCGTCGTCGGGGAGAGCGCCACGCTCGGCGTCATCGGCGCCGGTGTAATGGGCCAGACGCTGCTGCGCGGACTGCTCTCCGGTAAGCTGATCGCACACGACCGCGTGTGGGCCGGCGATAAGAATGCGGCCACCTGCGAAGCCGCGTCCGAGGCGCTCGGCATTGCGGTCGAATCCGACTACCAGGCGCGCGTGCCCGGCGCGGATCTGATTCTGCTGTGCGTCAAGCCAAACGACGCGCCGGTGGTGCTGGCCACGCTGCGCAACGCCGGACTGCGGCGCGAGACGCTGCTGATTTCGATCCTGGCCGGCGTCGGCACGGACCGGCTGGAGTCGCTGCTCGGCACCGAAAACCCGGTGGTCCGCGCCATGCCCAACACGCCGGCGGTGGTGGGCGAGGGTATGACCGTGGTCTGCCGCGGGCGCTACGCGAGCAAGACTGACTTGCAGCGCGCGCAGGCGATCTTCGAAGCGGTGGGCCGGTGCCTGCCAGTGGACGAGGTTCATTTCAACGCCGTCACCGCGCTCAGTGGCAGCGGGCCGGGTTACCAGTTCCTCATTATGGAAGCGCTGGCCGATGCCGGCGTGCGGGTGGGGCTGCCGCGGCAGCTTGCCCTCACGCTGGTGGCGCAGACGGCGCTCGGGAGCGCGCGCATGGTGCTCTCCACCGGCCGCCATCCGGCCGCACTGCGCGACGATGTCACCACGCCGGCCGGCTGCACGATCGGCGGCCTGCTGATGCTGGAGGACGGGCGCATCCGCTCGGTGTTGGCGCGGGCGGTCGAGGAAGCCACCAAGATTTCGGCGCATCTCGGCGTGGGTCCCACCAAGATCTCCGAAAGCGGCGGCGGCCAGCGCTCCGGAGACTGACGGGGCACCATGCAGGAAGCCGACCCCGATGGGCTCGCCGCAGACCTGATCCGGATTGAAGACCGTTGGGGCGCGCACAACTATCGCCCGCTCGACGTGGTGGTGGAGCGCGCCCAGGGTGTGTGGGTGCACGCCGTCGATGGGCGCCGTTATCTGGATTGCCTGAGCGCGTACTCGGCGCTCAACCAGGGCCACTGCCATCCGCGCATTGTGCAGGCGCTGCTCGATCAGGTGTCGCGTGTGACGCTGACTTCACGCGCGTTTCGTAACGACCAGTTGCCGCGCTTCTGCGAGGAACTCGCGCAGATTTGCGGCATGCAGATGGTGCTGCCGATGAACACCGGCGCCGAGGCCGTCGAGAGCGCCATCAAAGCGGTGCGCCGCTGGGGCTACACCTTCAAACACATCCCACGCGACGAAGCCGAGATCATTGTCTGCGAGAACAACTTCCACGGCCGCACCACCACCATCACCGGCTTCTCCAGCGAGCCGCTCTACCGCGATGGCTTCGGCCCCTTCACGCCGGGCTTCGTGAGCGTGCCGTTCGGCGATATCGACGCGCTCGAAGCCGCGATTACGCCGCGCACCTGCGCGCTGCTGATCGAGCCCATCCAGTGCGAGGCCGGCATCCTGATCCCGCCCGATGGGTACCTGCGGCAGGCGGCCGATTTGTGCGCGCGCGAGCGCGTGCTGCTGGTGGCCGACGAGATCCAGACCGGCCTCGGCCGCACCGGCAGAATGTTCGCCTGCCAGCACGAGAACGTGCAGCCGGATGTGTACGTGCTCGGCAAGGCGCTCTCCGGCGGCGTGTATCCGGTGTCGGCCGTGGTTTCCTCACGCGAGATTCTGGGCGTATTCCGTCCCGGCAGCCACGGCAGCACCTATGGCGGTAATCCGCTGGCCTGCGCGGCCGCGCGCGCGGCGTTGCGTGTGATCGAGGAAGAGCGGCTGGCCGATCGCTCGGCCGAGCTGGGCGCGTGGCTGTTCTATGAGCTGCGCAAGATTCGCCATCCGCACATCAAAGCGATCCGCGGACGCGGCCTGCTGATCGGCATCGAGCTGCTGGTGCCCGCGCGTTCCTATTGCGAGCGCTTGAAAGACTTGGGCCTGCTCTGCAAGGAGACGCACGATTTCGTAATTCGCTTAGCTCCGCCGCTCATCATCTCGGAAGAGGACCTGGCGTGGGCCGTCGGACAAGTGCGCAAGGCGTTCGAGGGATGACAGCGGGCGCGGTTGCGGCGGGCGAGCTCGGGCGGGAAAATGGAAACACGTAGCCTGGCGCAGGTTTTCTATTAACGATACAATCAGAAGCCAGTTATCGCAGTCGTTCGATTACCGCGGGTAGAATAGCCGTCACTGCATTTACTACATCACGACGTGCAACTCCGAATCGAGATTCTGCACTTTTCCAACTTCCACGCGCACCTCGGGGATTTCCTTCAGTATGCGTCCATCCTGGCCTACGATCTTCAACGAATACGCTCCGGCCGGAAAGTGCGAATAAAGGAAATGTCCGCGCTTGTCGGTTCTCAGAAGGAAACGGTATGCGGAACCAAGCGGTCCCAACTCATAACCGATTCGATTGACATCGATGGCGGCACCCTTCAGGGGTGTGCCGTCCTGATCCACGACCGTTCCTTCGAGTCCGCCCGTTTCTTTCTTGGCGAATGTCGGAAGCGCCAGCGCCCCGAGCACCAGCGGCACGATCAAGACGAGCGCTACTCTGCGCGTGGGCATTTTATGTCGCCGTCTTTCCTCGTTTCCTGCCCTTGGCTGGCGACCTCTTAAACGGACTTGGCACCGCGCCCTTGGGCACGGATAACACCGTCCTGAGGGCATTCCTGAAGCGCTCATACGCTTCAGGGCCTTCAACCATTTCCGTGTGGGGCCTCACCCTGCTGTCATCATAGCGCTAGGCTGATGTCCAGTATAGGGGCGTTGAGGACCCCTCCGAGATTTTCCCGGAGAGCGCTTGCATAGGGAGAATACGGGGACAGGCTACGAAACTCCGAAATTTTGTGAACCAACTACCCAGTTTTCGAACCAGCCTCAACCGTCGTTCACGCCGCCTCGCGAAAAATCTTCGCCCCTGTTTTCATGGGCCTGCACGGCTTCGCCGCAGCTGTCCCGCAGGCCGCCGGGTTACTCTGAAATCGAAAAAGAGCTGCTCGCTCGCCGAGAGGCAGCCGTTTCGGGGCGACGTCCGGTGCCTAACCATGGTCCCTCCCTGCAGGGGGCAATTTGAAACCGGGTCACGCCGTGCAACGTTCATCACGGGCGGCCACAGTGGCTTGTATTCTCCTCCTCGAGAGGAGACAGGAACCGGTTCCTCGCAGCCCCGGCGCTTGAGCGCCGGCAATTCCGTTCGCGTATCTGCTTCCGTTCCGTCAGCGCGCGAGAAAGTGGGCCCGATTGGCCCACAGTTCTTAACTGATTTCGATTGCTTCGAACTTGCCCGCGATTCTCCGCTGGCCACATCGCGCGCATGAAAACGACGGCGAGCGAAAGAAAGTGGGAGACAAGAAGAGAGAGCCCCGAACGTGAAACCCGTCACAGGAAGCCGTGAAATAATCGGGCCGGCTGGCACTTTGACAGACGAAAGTCCGCTTCGGACCCGTAACCCGGGCGTCTGTCCCACTTTGCTGGCGAAGGATTTGCACGCCGGTGGGGCAGGCGCTTCCGCCTGCCAACCGATCTCCTCACAGCATCCAGGCCACGCGTCTTCGGCTTTCCAGAGCTCGGCCGCGCGGCGGTTGGTTGATTCCGGCAAGGTCTTTCATCCCTTCCAGGACACGCCAAAACAATTCCTAATGGGAATGTTCATTTTGCGTCAGATCCTTAGTGGACGAAGGCGGAGCAGACCGCGCTAAAGCAGAAATTATGCACGTTCCCGCTCGTCGATGAATTGCAGGAAAGACTTGGCTTCGGCGTAACCGGGGCGGAGCCTCAGCGCCTCGTTGAAATCGGCTCGCGCCCGCACCAGATTGAGCTTATACAGCAAATGATAAGTGCCCACGAACAAGTGAGCCCTGGGGTCCAACGGCCTCATCCGCACGATGCGTTCGGCAATTTCAGTGGCTTCATCGAACATTTCGAGCTGGTGGTATTCCGCGGCGAGAAAGTCGAGCCGCGAGACGTCGCTCGGGGCAGCGCCGATCTCTTGCTTCAGGATCTCGATGTACCAGTGGTTCTTGCGGCGCCGCGCTTCCGGGTCCGAGGCAAAAGTGTGATCGAGGCGGATGCCGGTTCTGTGCAGGCGCCCGCCTCCGGACAGAATCGAGGCGTCGATGGTTTCGTGAACGCGGCCACGATACCGATGGTTCGGCCGGTTGGGAAAGAGCCGTACGACATAATCCGTGGTGGGACCAGGAGAATCCGACGCGTAATTGCGCCGCTCCAGGAAATATCCCGCGTTTTCGTCGAGAGTGGTGAGCCTTTCGATGATGGCTGCGCTCGCCCGATCCAGGGACTCATCGGCGTCGAGCACCAGGATCCACCGGCCCCTGGCGAGCGCGATGGAACGGTTGCGGGCGGCTGCAAAATCGACAATGGTGAAATCGAACGGGACCACTTTCGCCCCGTAGCTAGCCGCGATGCTTGGCGTTCGATCGGTCGAACCGGTGTCGACGACAATCAACTCGCCGGCCAGATCCCGTACCGAATCGAGACACCGTGGGAGATTGCACTCTTCGTTCTTCACGATCATGCAGAGGCTGAGCGCATCCAGAGAACGCGGCGCTGCCGTTCCGGTCATAGAGTGCTTCCTCGTGCAGCGCGGACGCGCTCCACGCCCTTTTTTGCCCTTCCTTGAGCATTGCGGCGAATCAAGCTCTGCATTTCGCCGGCGGCTCTCCGGTCAGGATGTCCCCCAGGTTCACAAGACTACCGCTCATGTCACCATCCGAGCCATCCGATATACCGAACATTGCATCCAGCCCTCCAACTGCGTGGCTTTGATGGTCAGTTGAACGATGTCGTTGGGCGGGGCCTTCTCGAAAGCGGATGCCGCGCCCGGCGACGACAGCACCGGTGAACGATCATTTGGATGGCGTCCAGAGCAAATCTGCCACGCCAGGGTTCATCGAAGACCGGAACCCATTCCATGCACCTCCTTAATGTCATATCGGCGGCGACGGCGATTGTCGTTAGGCTTTCCAGCGGGAATTCTCATGCTTGTCCGGCAGCGATGCGCTCGGCTTGATTCCAGCAGGCGTCCGCCATCGGATCGATCTGAACGGTCTGCGGGGAGCCTATCGAGAAGGATCTCTGTGCGGGCGCACGCCGTTCCTGGTGGTGGGAACGGCCGGCACCGTATAACCGGGCCGATGATTTTCTGCGGGAGCGCGGGAGGCGGGGTATCATGAAGAATCGCCCCATGACGGCTCCCAGTCTTGCCGAAGCCGACGAAGCCACACTGGTCGCGCAGTCGCGCGAAGCGGACGGGCGTGCGTTTGGCGAACTGGTGCGGCGTTACGAGAGCAAAATCTTCCGCCTGGCCCAACACGTCACGCAAAACCGCGAGGACGCAGAAGACGTGCTGCAGGAGACGTTCCTGAAGGCCTACGAGCATCTCGACCAGTTCCAGGGCGCCGCGAAATTCTATACGTGGATCGTGCGAATTGCGGTGAACCAGGCGCTGATGAAGCTGCGGCGGCGGCGAACCGACAGATCGGTCTCGCTCGATGAAGCGATTGACACGGGAGAGGACACGATTGTTCGCGAGGTTGCGGCATGGGACGAGAATCCGGAGCAGAGATTCTCACGGGCGGAGCTTGGCCAGATTCTGGACGAGGCCATCCAGGGGTTGGAGCTGCCGTACCGCTCGGTCTTCGTGCTGCGGGACATCGACGAACTTTCGACGGAGGAGACCGCAGATGCTCTGGGCCTGTCCATTCCCGCGGTGAAGAGCAGATTGCTGCGGGCCCGTCTGCAGTTGCGCGAGAAACTGACGCGCCACTTCAAACGCAAGGGGGACGACGCGTTTGCTTACCTGTAAAGACTTCCTGCAAGAGTTGAGCGACTACATGGACGAGAGCCTTGACGCGGACGTCAGGGCCAAGTTGGAAAGCCACATCGCCGAATGCCCTAATTGCTGGGTGATTGCCGATACCACGCGCAAGACGATCCAAATCTACAAAGGCATGGATCCATACCCGGTTCCGGCCGACGTGCAGTCGCGGCTAATGCAGGCCTTGGAACGTAAGATCGCGGCCAAGCAAAAGGGGTAACGCCTGCAGGTGCGGGCCGGTCCGGCAAGCGGACGGCTCCAACTGTTCGAGGCTATTGCACGGCCACGGTGACATTCGCCTGGCTTTGCCGTGCTGTAGCGGCCGTCCCGCCGGTCACTGTAAGCGACACAGCCGTTCCGGTAGAGATGGTAGGCGGCACGATCGTATTGATCTGGATCAACCCTGCCACCGATCCGCCGGCGGCGCCGGCGTAACTCACCACGGCGGGCTGTCCTCCGATAGTGACCTGCACGGGATCGCTGACGACGTCACTGGAATTGGCGATCACTCCATCGGCCAGCGGTGACACCAGTGTGCCCATGCCGGTCGCGTAGACCACGATCGTGGATCCCCGTGCGGCCGCATTTTTCGCGGAGTTAATAGTGTAACTGCCATCGCTGTCGCTGTAGTTCAAAATAGCGCCTTGCCCGGTACCCAGACCCCCCAAGGTAAAAACGCCGGGGTCTTCGCCAACCATGATGACCGGGTATGTGTTGCTGAATGCCGCGCCGTCCCAAACCACGACCGAAACACTCGAGTTCACAGTGCCCACCACGGCGGAAAGCTCAAACGGCACGACGGCGTTGATCTGGTTGTTGGAGAGCATGATGATGGGCGCCAGGATACTGTGATTGCCGGGCGGCATGAGAGTTACGTCCCAGAAAGTGAAAACGACCTCGAAGCTGCTGGTGGGATTGGAGGGATCGGGAACGCTGGTAGGGAAGGCCTGCACACCGACGACGGTGGTGAGCGGCACGGTGTCCGCCACCAGCGGCCCCAGGTTCTGGCCGAAAATGGATATGATCTCTCCCGCCGAAGCTGCTGTCTGGCCACTGGACACCGGATCGGGGTTGGTCCCGACCTGGGTCGCGCGAAGCTGGTAGCTTGCAGCATTGGTTATCCCGGTAATCGCCATGGCCGTGCTGGAAAGCACCGTAAATGTGGCGGGTCCTCCTGGCACCTGCGCAGGGTTGTTGGGCGGAGCCGGGTTGGTCACGAACAGGCACAGAATTGCCGGGTTTTGTAATAGGGGGGAATTGTATGGGATAGTGGCCTCCAGCACCTGCTGGCTCAGTAACGTCACGGTCAACTGCGTGGGTGTGCCGACGGGCGTGCCGCTGAGTGCGCAAGTTCCCCCGGCTTGCTCTTCGATGGTTACCACCGAAGTGGCGAAGAAATTCTGCCCGGTGATGGTGATCAATGGACTGACCGCCGGGTCTTGCACGATCACAGCCGGATAAATGGAAGTCAGCGCGGGAGGGCCGGCCGAAACCACCAGGTTCACGGAAATAAGAAACGATGCGCTGCCAGGAACGGTCGGAGCAATCGTAATCGTAGCGCCGTAGCTGCCGGGCAGCAAAGCTTCTACGGTGGTCTGATCCAGAAGCACCGTGATCGGCACGTACGAACCGGAGAGCGCCACGCCACTTGTGGTCAGCCCCGAAGGCGTCGAGCCCGCCGGCCCGACTCGAACCCATACCGGCGTGCTGGAGGATCCTTTACCTGTACCGGATGCGGCAGCGGCGGTAACGGTGAACGGTATCGTCCCGCCGTTCGATGCCACGTCAATCTCGGAAGAAGTTGTCGGGTCCGTGGCGGGAAAAGCAGGCCATGTGCCGCCTGTGGTGAATGCAAACGTGAGAGTGCCGTTGCTCGACGAAGTGGCTGAAGTGTAGTTCGAGGATGGGGAGATCACCACCAAAGAGGAAGGGGGATTGGACACCACCAAGGTAACCGGAATGGTGAGCGTCATGGTCGCCGGAGTGGTCGAAATTGCAATCGACGCGGGATAATTCCCGGGCGGCAGGCCGGTCGGGTTCGCGGTCAGCGTCAGCGCCAGAGGCGAATATCCGGAGGCCGGGGTAACCACCAGCCAAGCGGGGGTGGAGGTTTCTTGCGCCACCACCACTGTCGAGCTTGGTGTACCAGTGGGTAGCGTCACGGTCACTTTGCTCGACGCCGGCATTGTGGCACTGCCGACCTGGTAGGTAAAAGTCACCGAAGCGGGCGAGACGGTGATGCTGGTCGAACTCGCGGCCCAAGCCCTGCCGGCGATGAGCGCTGCCAGCGCCAAACCGAGAATGCGCGCGGTCTTCATGGTCAGCATATCGGCGAGATTCCGCAAACCTTTATAGGCTGCCTTCCGGGATCTGGCAGAGCCGCCGCGCGCCGCCGCGTGATATGCTGAAGCCAGAGGCGCGGTAGCTGGTGTAAAGTCCTTGTTTTGTTCGGGCTATCCTAGTGATTGAGGAAGGATGTGCAGTCCATTGTTAGTTGGCGGCTGACGCCGAACTGGTGGATCGGGCTGCGCGCCTCGGCGTCTCTTGACCGGCCAGGGAGTCGATGAAGAGACGAGGACATCGATGCACCTCATCCCCACGCAAGAGGAAGTCGTAGCCGTACTGCGAGAAACCGGAGCGTTGCGCGACGGTCATTTCGAATACCCCACCGGTCTGCATTCCAACGAGTATCTGAAGGTGCCGCTGGCGATGCGGTATTCCCGGCACCAACGGATGATGTCGGTGGGATTGAGCCGGCTATTGCGCGCCCATCCGGAAATCCGCGCCATCGCCAAGGATCTCTCGATGGTGGCGCCCACCACGGGCGGGCTGGCGCTGGCCTTCGGATTGTGCGACGCGCTGCGCGCGCGGCAGGTGTACTGGTCGGAGCGGGAGCACGACCGGGACGCGCTCCGTTTCCGCCAGTTCCTGCGCCCCGAGCCGGGCGAGCCGGTGGTGCTGGTGGATGACATCCTTCGCACCGGCCAGCGGCTCACCGAACTGAAAGCGCTATTGGAGTCCTACGACGCTAAAGTGGTGGGACTGGCGGTGGCCGTTTACCAGCCCAACCCCACGACCTTGAGTTTCGGCGACCTCCCGCTGTATTATCTGGTCAAGCTCGACGCCAGTTACTATGTGGATGGTGAGCACTGCGATTGGTGCCAGCGGGGCGTGCCCCTGGAAAAGGTTTGAGAATGAGAAAGGAAGGGCGGCGCGATCGGGCGGCGCGAAAGCCGGGCGCGCCGTGGCTGGCTGCGATTCTCTGCACAGCCGCTCTGGGCGCCGGTCTGCGCGCCCAGGAAGGTGACGCGGCCAAGCTCGCGCCGTATTACCCGACACCGGAAACCATCGTCGGCCAGATGCTGCAGTTGGGCGGTTTGAAGGCAGGCGAAAAAGTGTTCGACCTCGGGTCGGGCGACGGCCGCATCGTGATTATGGCGGCGCAGAAATTTCATGCCGATGCGGTGGGTGTCGAGATCGACCCCGACTTGTGCCGCCAGAGCCTGGCGCGGATTGCCAAGCTGGGGCTCGAAAAGAGCGCCCGTATCATCCACGGCGACCTGCTGGCGCAGAATTACAGCTCGGCCGACCTGGTGACGGTCTACTTGTTGCCCGATTCCATCAACGGCAAGGTGCAGCCGCTGCTTGACCGCCAGCTCAAGAAGGGCGCGCGCGTGGTGGCGCACGATTTCGAGTTTCGCTCGTGGACCCCGGAAAAGGTGGAAAACATCGCCGACGACGGCGAAGGCCGCAGCCACACGTTATACCTGTATCGAAAGTGACAAACTTGTTGGGTGAAATGAGAATCGGCTGGCCTCGAGCCATGGCGGGGGCCCGGGTGGCGCTGGCTGCGGTGGCCCTGGGGTGGTTCCTTTTAGCCCAGACGGCCGTGTTTTCGGCGTCTTTCTGCGTGCAGGCGCTGTACCTGGTCTGCGCGGTCGTGCTGGTGGTAAAGGCACGCACGCCGCGCGGCGTTTTCGGGCTGCTGGCGCTGATTGCCGACATCGTGTACTTGCTGGCGTCCGCGGCTTATGGCGGAGAACGCCTGCTCTGGTTCAGTTCGGTCTTCTTGCTCTACGTGCTTTCGGAAGCGCTGGTGTTTTTCGGCGTGACGGAGGTGGCGCTGGTATCGGCCGTGGCCGCCGCATTCTGCTTATCGCTGCCATCGCTGCCGCTGGATCCTCTGCTGAGAACGATTGTGGTCGGCGGTGTGCTGGCCTGCGGCGCGGCAATCTACAAGCGCCGCATGACGACGCTCCTCGCCACGCTCGAAGCGCGCGCCGCCGAGGCGCGGGAGGAAGCCGACAAGGCGCGTGAAGCGGAGCGCCAGCGCATCGCTTCGGATTTTCACGACGGCCCGCTGCAAAGCTTCATCAGCCTGCAAATGCGCCTCGAGATTCTGAAGAAGCTGCTGGAGCGCGACTTCGAAGCCGGCATGGAGGAATTGCTGGGACTGCAATCCCTCGCGGTGGCGCAGATACGCGACCTGCGCATGTTCCTGAATGCGATGCGGCCGGTGGATGTGGATGGCGCCAATTTCGTGGCTACCGCCCGGCGCACCGCCGAATCGTTCCAGAAAGAAAGCGGCATTCCGGTCACCTTCATCAGCTCGTCCGGGCCGGTCGGCCTGCCGCCGGAAATGACGGCGGAAGCGCTGCAGATGATTCGCGAAGCCCTGCACAACGTGCAGAAGCACGCCGCCGCGACGCGCGTCGCCGTGTCGCTCGAAAAGGCCGCCAACGGTCTGGAGATCTCGATCGAAGACAATGGCCACGGCTTCGCTTTTTCCGGGTCGTATTCGCTCGAGGAACTCGAGTTGCTGCGGCTCGGCCCGGCCAGCCTGAAGCGGCGCGCCCGCTCGCTGAACGCCGATATGCAGCTCGAATCGCGTCCCGGGCGGGGCACCGGCCTGAAAGTGCGCATTCCGCTGCAATAAAAAGTCGACAGGCGCTTCCGCCTCCCCGGTCTCAGCGTGTGGTGGGCCGGTTTCCGAGTGGCGGATCCACTCGGAGCCGGCTAGACTCCACTTCCGCGCGGCTAGGGCGTTGCATGTCAACTTGGCGCGCGAGCCGGCGGACGCAAGCCGACTTCCGGGGACCTATCTGCACTTCCTCGAACGCCGTTTCCGGCCAGAATCGATTTCGAGCTCGGCTGACAGTCTGCGGCCCGGGCGGAAGTCAGCCACTCCCGTGGGCCTTTTGAGGGTACTGCTGCGTTTAAGCAAGGTAGAGCAGCCTGTCAAGCCATTTAACGATGTAACCCAAACCGGTCTCGGTTCAGCCAAATGAAAATGTAACCCAAGGGCGCGATAAGCACCCGAACAACGTGTACATCTCGATCCCGACCAAAGGGAGG
>Ga0187891_1001822_pt1 | contig 17448 bp, 17 predicted proteins | sample June2016WEW_21_4_FD_132990 | JGI IMG/M metagenome (GOLD analysis project Ga0187891, IMG submission 132990) | Peatland microbial communities from SPRUCE experiment site at the Marcell Experimental Forest, Minnesota, USA - June2016WEW_21_40 | ecosystem: Environmental > Terrestrial > Soil >... | reverse complement strand
GGTTCGCCCTGCCGGTGACGGCAAGCGACCGCACGCCGCCCCCGGTGCAGCCGGCGACTTCATTCCCGGCCGTCGAAGTTCACCCCGATGAACACGTGGCTATCGCCGCCGAGCCCTACGATACGAGAGAAAAAGAGTCCATCTTTCGCGTCGACTACCTGAGCCACGACGTGATGCCGATTCGCCTGATCGTGACCAATCTGGGCGACCGGCCCATTTCGCTTGTCGATGCGCGGATTCTGTTTGAGACGGCGGACGGCGACCGGATTCGCGCCGCCGAGCCGGATGATGTGGAGCGGATGATGACGCGCAAGGAGCGACAAGGGTCGAGAATTCCTTTGCCTGCGCCGCTTCCGCCGATTCACGTAAAGGCGAAGGGCAGCATCCAGGAGATCGAGGACGACTTTAATACCTTCGAATACTCGGCCCTGGCAGTTGAACCGCACACCACGCGGGCCGGATTCCTGTTTTATGATGTCTCGGGGTTGAGCAACCCGCTGGCAGGCGCGAAGCTCTATCTGCACGATCTGCGCGATGCCGATGGCAAACAGCTCTTCTATTTCGAAATTCCTTTCAATAAATATCTGCAGTCGAAGTCGAGCCAGATGAACTGACAGGCGGCTCTGGCGGGCCGGCGGGACGCGCTATTCGAAGTACGTCGCAGTCGTTGTGTCCGTCTCCCAGATCGTACAGTCTTTCACGCGCACGCGGCCCGCCGTCATTCCGGCGAGTTGGCTGTTGGTCTCATCGTAAAAGTATTTGGCAATATTTTCGGCCGATGGATTGAGCGTCGTGAAAGGCTCCAGGTCGTTGAGCATCTGGTGGTCGATGCGGTCGATAACCGGGCGGAGCACCTGCTTGAGCAGCTTGAAGTCGAGAAGCAAACCGGCCTCGTCGAGCGTGGCGCCGGCCAGCGTCACGCGGACCTTGTAATTGTGGCCGTGCGGGTTCTCACACTTGCCCTTGTAATTGCGGAGATAGTGGCCGGAGGAAAAATCCGCCTCGACGGTGACTTCGTACATTTGCGTCTGCTCGATCCTGAACGGGAAAATGCCCCGCACATCACAATTCTAATTTGACCCGCCCGATCACGGCTTGCGATTGCCGCGCCGCTTGTTTCGCGCCGCGCGACGGGCTTCCTCGCTGCGGCGGTCCACCTGCTCGAAAAGGTTGCTGAGCACGCCGATGAGTGCCGAAGCGAGTGCAGTGAGCAGGAGAAGCAGCGCCATCGTGCGCCAGAGCGAGCCGTTGGCGGGCAGGCCAGGCTGAAAGCTCGATGGCACCAGCGTCATGCCCGCCGAGATGAGGGCGAATAACCCAAGCGTACCGGCGAGAATGTAGAAGTTGCGGGACATGCGCGGTTTGGCGTGAGATTAGATTGGCGCGAGATCGCCTCGGCCTGCTGAAATTGTAGAGCGTTTTCGATTCATTTGTAAGCATCGCCGGCACGGTGCAGGGTGGCAATTACTTCCACCCCACAGGTGAAGACCCCCCTGCGGGGGCCCCGGAGAAGGAAATTGCCACTCGACATCCCGCATTCTGTTAAGAGCTGAATCGAAAACGCTGCACGGCGCGCAGCTTCAGCCGGAAAGCTCAGCCGAGTCGATGAGCGCGACCCCCGCCTTTGCGAACTCGGCCTCGATCGCGGCAACAGATCCGTTGAGGTCGATGGCGCGGCAGGCATCGCGCAGCACAAACGCAGGCAAACCCAACCGCCGCGCGTCGAGTGCGGAGTAGCCGACGCAATAGTCGTAAGCGAGGCCAGCAAGGAAGACGCGGGTGAGGTTGCGATCACGGAGATATTCGGCCAGGCCTGTAGGCGTCGAACGGTCGTTCTCATAGAACGCCGAATAAGAATCGATTTGCGGGCGGAAGCCTTTGCGCAGGATCAGCTCGGCCTGCGTGAGTTCGAGCGCCGGGTGAAACTCCGCGCCGCGCGTGCCCTGAACGCAGTGCGCAGGCCAGAGGGTTTGCGTGCCGTAATCGAGCTCAATGGAATCGTAAGGCTGCTTGTCGGGATGCGACGCGGCGAAGGAAAAATGATTCGACGGGTGCCAGTCCTGGGTAAGAACGATGTGCTCAAATCGCGGCGCAACACGATGGATGGGCGCGATCACCTCGTCACCGCGGGGAACGGCGAGCGCGCCACCGGGACAAAAATCGCTTTGCACGTCGATGACGAGGAGAACGTCGTGCTCATCGATTCGCATCTTAACTCCCTGAGCGGCCGAACCCGCAAGATGCTCGCCCTCTACTTGCGCGGGACAAGAGTATATTTCTTCGCGATCGCTTCCATCACCGATTCCGTCACTGACTCCGTCACGGTCTTGACCATCGCTTCAAGATTGATGCCGCTGGCGCCACCCACACCAGAGGCACTGCCGTTGCCACGGTCGCCGTCGAACGGCGTGGGCTCAAGCGCGATCGAGTCTCGCGCTGCGAGATCGGCGGGCCGGCCCTCCTTCCTGCGCGCGGCGTCGAAGCGAATGTCGGGCAGGCCGAGTTTCTTCTTCCTGGCCAGCAGGTCGGAGCCTTGCTCCTCCGTAATGCGCGAGATGGGAGCACCGAGCTGCGCGGCTAGCATCAGCGTCGAGCAATAGGTTTCCAGCACCTCGGCGCACCACTCGGCGTGGGTCACGGTGTCGGCCCAGCACACAATGCCGTGATTCGACAGCAGCACGGTATTGTGCTGCTTCACATAGGGCAAAACCGCTTCCGCAAAGGCCTTGGTTCCGGGCGTTTCGTAAGGCGAGATGGCGACCTTGCCCACGAAAATCTCAAACTCGGGGATCACCATGTTGGGCGGCACGCGGCCGGTGATGGCGTAGGCCGTGGCATGCGGCGGATGGCAGTGGAGAACGGCTTTGGCCTCGGGCACGGCCTTGAAGATTTCAAGGTGCAGCAGAAGTTCGCTGGTGCTGGCGCGAGTGCCGGCGATCTGGTTGCCTTCGAGATCGACGAGGCAAATGTCCTCGGGCGTGAGGTCGAATTTGCTCACCAGCGTGGGCGTGCACAGAACTTCGTTCGGGCCGATGCGATACGAGATATTGCCGCCGTTGCCGTCAACAAACTGGCGCAGCCAGAGCTTGCGGCCAGCGGCGCAGATTTCCCGCTTGATTTCTTCGGCTTCGGGGGAAGAAAAAAGAACGTTCCGCCGGTCGCGCCTGGTGGTCGGCTTGCGGCCGGCTTTAGCCCGGCTTGCCCGGCCTGCACGGCCGGTTCGCCCGCTTCGTGCGGTTGTGTCGTCGCTTTTCTTCTTTCCGTTCTTCACTGCCGCACCCTTCACTTCGGCACTTCGGCCCCAATCAATATCTTAGGGCGCGACAGGAGATGTGTCGAAGACGCGCGTCCGATGGCGGTGGATTAGTTTGGGTGTGCTTTGAAAGGGCACGACTTCACAGCTTGCGGGGAATTCGCGCGAAGACGCGCTTTGTATCAGGGCACGAGCGGGGTACCCACCCAGTGGGTGGGTCGCGTGCCACAACCGCCGACGCCTTGTATCAGGGCACGAGCAGGGCACCCACCTAGTGGGTGGGTCGCGTGCCGCAACCGCCGACGCCTTGTATCAGGGCTTGACTACGCCTTGTGTCAGGGCACGAGCGGGGCACCCACCTAGCGGGTGGGTCGCGTACCGCAACCGCCGACGCCTTGTATCAGGGCTTGACTTCAGTCATGCCGCAAATCGCGCGAAATGATTTGCGGGCTTCAGCCCCTGAGGGACAGCTTCTTCAAACTGACCCGCCACCCGCCTGACGGGCGGCGAAAGGCGCGCAAGACGGCCATGGGCCTCATAGGCACTATCTGAGGGGGGCCCCCGCCCCGTTTTTCGGTTAAGCGGTTTGCTTTCAACCACTTGTACCATCGATCATTCCTGCTAGATCTTTGATTCCAAAGGACTTGCTTCGCAAAATCTTCTAGAATCAGGGGTTACGGCGCGGTTTCTCGGGTTTTGCACTGTTTTTGGTGCATTGTTTAGAGAAGAACGTCTCCCTTTGGATAGAGAAGAACATCTCCGAGAAAAAAGGATGGGCGGCTCGAGCGATGCCGGAATCCCCGCCAGTACCCCTCGGAACCGCCCACCCATCTCTCAGTCAGAAGGAGAACGCTCTATCCGACTAAGAACAAGTCTAGCGAAATGTCAGAAATAACCGGCAAACTTCGGGAAAAATATAATTGGTTTGGAATGAAGGAGTTGACGTGGAATGAGGCGGGTTAGGGGGTTGACAACGATGTGGCGGGGGTTAGCGGAGTCAGCGGGGCTACTTCGCGCAGGTCTCGGGCGGCGTTATTGAAAGAGGCTTTTCAGTCTCTCCTGCTCCGGTTCGGCTAGAATTCGGTCCAGTAGTTCGCTCCCCGTTGCCTCTTCGTAGCGCGAAGTCAGCTTGTCCCTCAGGCGGAAGAGACGTCTATTTGCCTGCCTTACGAGCTGCCCATAGGTTGCGGCTTCGATTTCCGCGCGTTCCGCGATTTTGAACTGACGCTGCACCTTTTCCGAAATGGTGTGCCCGATTACAAACACGCGAAAGTGAGGCGCTCCTTCCATAAGGCCGCTACCTAGAAAGTCTTGGACGTAGTTCGCGGCTTGGTTCATGTGCTCCCTTGAGATTTCGGCGCCTCCGCGTTTGAGTTCCAAGAGTAGTACGTTGCTCATTTTCGGAAGCGCCGATTCCTCGAACGCTTCCGTTGCGACGCCTGAGACTGTAGCGTCCCCTAGCACGAGGATATCGGTGCGTTTGCGCGGATTGGCGAATTCTCCGCCGGCGAGGCGCTTCTTGAATATTTCTTTCATGGCCTTTGTCAGACTCGCGTTAGAGACGTACTCGGGGGTGTCAAACTCAAGGCCGAAGAGCCACCTTGATTCCGCAACGAGCGGGTGAAGCGCGTGTAATTCGTCAACCTTCTTGTCCGCCGAGAGTTTTTCGACCGCCTCGGCCGTCCTGAGGCGGCGATCCAGTTCGTCAAGCACAGTAAGCGCGTCCCTGACCGTCCATTCGCCAAGCAGGCGGTCAAGCCCAGCAACGTCTTCCTCCGACAAGCGTGCGATCTTCTCAAGGAGAGCAGCGCCTGTACGGGTCTTTTCAAGGTCAATTACGCCTCGGACCGCTGCGGACAGGCTGTCCGGTTGGATCGTTGGTTGGGATTTTGTGACCGATTCGATGAAGCCCACAACTTCCATCTTGGCTGACGGTCTTAAATCTCTAATCTCTGAAACGTGTTCCCTCAGCACGGACGCGGTCGTATCTTGGATGCGCTCCTGCGAAATCTCGAGAAACACTTCTTGTACATAGTCTGCGACGGCATTGAGGAAGGCTTCTACTCGCTCGCTCTTCTTGAACTCTGTCCAATCGGGGGAAACATCGTCGAAGAGATCCTCCGATTTGACAATGACGGTGTAGCGTTTCGCTATCCTCGTCCGCCCGTCCATAAAGACTTTTCCCTGTGCAACCCATCCCGGTTCGCCGACGAGGCGCCCTCCGACCCAGAATGCCACCCCTTGGTGTTGGGTCGTTCGGGCGGCGCGGGTTGAGTCGACAAAATAAGCATGGGCGCTGCATCCATTTCCAAAAGGCAGGATCTTCTCGTTCACGAGACCCTGGTGGTCTGCGAGTGGGATTGATTGGCCGTTGACCGACACGGTGAATTGTGGGTCGTGGAGGAATCTCGCTGACAGGACTGTTGCCACATGGTCAGGAGATGGAAGGTTCCGTTCTACGGTTGCTCGAAGCTGTGTCCCGTGGCCTCCAACTCTTCGCGTGTCTTGTCTGACGATTCGGAATGGATCTTTACCGCTCGCGGTCTCGACAGCGAATGTGGATTCGACTCCGCCCTTCTTTGTCGCGACCTCGTACTCCGAGGCGAAGCAGAGCATCGCGTGTCTTCCGACCCCGTTTCGTCCGTAGGCCGGGCGCTTCCAGCCTTCGCGCCCTGGCGGAAATTCTGCCAGCCTTCCTTGATTTCTGACCCGGTCATATCCTAGGGTCATCCATTTTTGCTGGAACTCTAAAGCTGTCATTCCCGTTCCATCGTCCCTTATGGTAAGCAGGCTGCCCGGTTCGTTGGGCAGGACGATTTCGACCTTGGTTGATCCGGCGTCCCATGCATTCGCAACGAGTTCTGTGAGCGCGACTTCGGGGGTATTGGCTATGGCTCCCAGTGTCCTCCGGAGAAAATCTTGTTCAAATAGGCACCCTTGCCCGACATGTGTCTTTTTCAAGCTCGTCCTCCCGCTTCGTCGGGGCCCCCTACGACCATCCCTTGCGACTATCCGAAGAAACGATAACTCATACGGTGAGTGTGTGTGTCACCCAGCATCGGCTGGTCTACGATCCCATTTGCGCTTCTTTTTGACCCATTTGATGATATTGCCGCGTGGGTCGTAGATCGCCACCTTCAGCGACATGGAACTTCTGGTCTTGCGGAACCTCTCGATTTGGTTGAGGACGTATCGGGCGCCAACGGCCGCTGGCGTGGCGATCGCGACGACGGCGCCAAGTGCCTCAATAAAGTCCTTGTTGTCCTTTAATAGCTTGACGATCAGATGGGCGGGCTCTGCCGCGGCTTGAATATCAAAGGTGAGGAATCGGAATTCGGGCTCCGACGGTTCCGGCGGGGACTCGGCGATCGTCTCTAACGGTCCCACCTTCACGGACTCGATGTTCTTATCCAGTTCGAGGAATTCTTTGAGGGCCTGCGCCTCCTGGTCGGTCAGATCCGCAGTGCTGATTCGCACAATTCCGTTCTGGGCGGACCCCTGACGGCGGTGCTTACTCGAGGAATGTTGCATTGCGGGTAAAGGATAGCACCGATCTAGAGCCAGCTCCGGCATCTTTGATCGGCGTGGACGGGTGGGCGAGCAGGCTGTCGCGTTGTTTCGGCGCGCGACTTCGCCGCGGCTAACGCCGCGCCGGAGCCGGATTGTCTCCGAACCGGCGAACACCCGAATCGCCGCCGATTAGGCTAGTAGCTAGAAGCTAGCAGCTAGAAGCTGCTTTTCTGTCAAGCCCTGCGCCATCCGAGCGAGCCCGCCATTTCCGCCTTAAGTCGTTCCTTTTCTGATCTCTGACCCCTGATCTCTGATCTCTGCCAACTTTGCCGATCATTATCCCCTTTAGGCGCACAATGGTCCCATGATCGATGAGCACATGATTGGCCAGCAGATAATCGGCGAGAAGACGATTGGCGAGCAGACCATTACCGCCCCACCGCCGCCCTCCTGCCCCCGCCCGCTCCCGGACCCTGCCCTGTGCGAAGCCGAAGAACTCACCGGCTCCCGGCTATTGGCTACTGGCTACCGGCTACCGGCTGCCTCTCAGCCCCACCCTCCCATTGTTTTCTGACCCCACCCCCCCTATGCCTTTTGTGAAACTGTGAAACTGTGAAACTGTGGAGCCCGCAGAATCAACAACTTGCAGCCACAGTTTCACAGTTTCACAGTTTCACAGTCTCCCTTTTCGATTGCCTTCGATTCCGTCTCGCCAAATTAACAACGATTTCACCGCGCGATGTTCGCCGCGGCGAACGCCGCGATGGATGCTCGGCGAGGGCTTGCGGGGATGCGGTAGTATTTTGGGTTGGCGTCGAAATCGTTTTACTCGAGGAAGACAGTGACCAAACGCGGACCGCTCAAAACCCAACTCAGCTTTAACGCGCAACACTCGCCCATGGGCGCATTCATGAGCTTTACCTGCGGGAACTTCGGGACTCGCGGCGGGATTGGCTTGCAGATCGGGCAGCCGGGAGATCAGGAGGTCTTTGTCGGGTTCAAGGAGGGGGATCGGCACTCGGGCGCGACGCTGAAGTGCTTGCCGTTTTATGTGGGAGCGGTGAGCCGCGCCGCGGATGCGTTCCTGGTGGAGCAGGCGGGGCCGTCGGAGCAGAATGTGAAGCCGGATGCGGAGCCGTTTAAGGATGACGAGATTGCGCGGTCGTATGGGTGGGCGACGGACGAGTGGCGCGCGGATGGGCTGACGTTTACGGTGTACTCGCCGTTTGGGCCGATTCCCGACCCTGACCAGGACAACGTAGACCGGATGCGCCAAGGGTTGCTGCCGGCAGTGGTGGCGCGGCTGGTGCTGGACAACACGAAGGGCACCGAGACCAAGACGGCGATGTTCGCGCTGAATCATGCGCGGCCGGGCGAGCGGATTCTGGAAGACGATTTGGGAGCGGGGCGGCTGGGGTTTGCCTTCAGGCGCGAGGCTGGCGGAGCGGCGGAGTTGTGGGACTGGACGACCGGAAAGAAAGCGGCGGCGGGCGCGGAGCCGTTTGTGTTCATGCGGTGGTCAGCGAGCGACGGGGTTCGCGAGCGGTATAACCCGGTGCACCTGCTGGGGTCGTGCCCGGGATTCGGGTTCGAAGTGCCGGCGGGAAAAAAGTATGGATTGACGATCGCGCTGGGTTCGTACCTGGAGGGCGCGCAGACCAACGGGTTGGATGGGAAGTACCTGTACGCGCGGTACTACAAGGGACTGGGTGACGTGCTGAAGACGGCGCTGGACGGCGCGGACGAGATGGCGGCACGGGCCGAGGCGCTGGACGCGAAGCTGGACGCGGCGAAACTGTCGGACGATCAGCGGTTCATGATTGCGCACGCGACGCACAGCTACTACGGGAGCACGCAACTGCTGGAGGTGGATGGGCAGCCGCTGTGGGTGGTGAACGAGGGCGAGTACTGCATGATGAACACGCTCGACCTGGCGGTGGATCACGTGTTTTGGGAGCTTGAGCATAATCCGTGGCTGGTGCGGAATTTGCTGGACACATTTGTGAAGCGGTACAGCTACACGGACGAAGTGAAGGTGTACAAGACGGAGATTGCGATGGCGGCGCCGCTGGGGCAGGTGGATCCGTCGCAGGCACCGCCGGCTCCGGATGAGGCGCAACTGACGCGGCCGTACAACACGAAGCCGGGCGGGTTGAGCTTTTGCCACGATATGGGCGCGCACAATAATTTTTCGCCGAAGGGCCGGAGCAGCTACGAGCTGGCGAATTTGACGGGGTGCTTCAGCTACATGACGCAGGAGCAACTGTGCAACTGGATTCTGGTGGCCGGGTGCTATGTGGCGAAGACGCGCGACGTGGAGTGGCTGAAGCGGAACCGCGGCGTGGTAGAGCAGTGCCTCGAGAGCATGATCAATCGCGGCGGGGACGTGGGGTTTGCGCAGTACGACAGCACGCGGACCGCGGGCGGGCAGGAGATTACGACGTACGATTCGCTGGACCACTCGCTGGCGCAGACGAGGAATAACGTGTACATCGCGGTGAAGAGCTGGGCGAGCTATCGGGCGCTGGCGCTATTGTTCCGCGAGTTGGGCGCGGCGGCGGACGAGAAGCGGGCGACGGAGCTGGCGGTGAAAGTGGCCGGCGTGGTGAGCGACCAGGCCGTGGATGGAGTGCTGCCGGCGATCTTCGAGAAGGGGAACCCCGGGTATGCGTCGCGGATTCTGCCGGCAGTGGAGGGCTGCGCGTATCCGCTGTACTTTGTGAAAACGGGATTTGCGGGCGGGACGCTGGAGCAGGTGTTCGGAAGCGCGGAGGAAAAACGGATGTACGATGCGCTGAAGGAGCACACGCGGAAGCTGCTGCTCGATGCGGACAGGCGGAATTTGTTTGCCGACGGCGGGATCAAACTGTCGTCAACGAGCAACAACTCGTGGATGAGCAAGATTTCGATCTTCATGCACGTGACGCGGAGGGTGTTCCATCTGGACGAGGACCCCAAGGTGGCGGAGGTGTTTCGCCAAGCCGACGCGGCGCACGTGAAGTGGCAGGCAGAGGGCAGCTCGTACTGGGCGTGCTGCGACCAGATTGTGTCGGGCGAAGGCAAGGCGAGCCGCTACTATCCGCGGATTATTACCAGCGCGCTGTGGATGGAGTAATCCAGCAGAGACAAAGGGAACAAGGGACTGGAAGAACACGAAAGCGGAATGCCGCGTTCGGCGGGTTTCTCTTATACCTCATTTGCGGGTTGGCGCCTTGATTCTCTCTTCTTTCGCTACCCGATCCCATCTTAAATTTTATTGAGTTGCTCCTAAAGTTTCTTGACTTTAATAAACTTTAGATGTAGGTTAATTTTATGAAATCGTCGCTGCCGCCCTGGCTTGAAGCGATGGACGAGGAAGATCAGCAGTTTCTGAGGCGGTTTGTTCTCAGTTCCGGTTCGCTTAAGGCACTCTGCGATGAGTACGAGGTGTCGTATCCGACGCTTCGCGCCCGGCTTGACCGGCTGATCGCGAAGGTGAAGGCGGCCGAAGATCCAAAGGCCACGGATGCATTCGAACGCAAACTGCGCGTGCTCGTGGCTGACGGAAAAATACCCGCTGCGCATGCGCGGGAACTCTTGAAGGCGCACCGCGAGGGCGCGGATGAAAGAGGAGCTGACAGATGATGGTGCCATGGTTTGATCCGAATCACTATGCTTGGATTCCGGGCTCGGCCTACGGCCTGGCCGCGGGATTGATCGGAGGATTGGTGGTCTGGCTGGCCCCGCGCGGGCGCGCCAGAAGCATGATCCTGTGGACGTGGTTCGCGCTTTGGGTGGCGGCCGTTGTTTTGCTCGTCGCGGGGTTCGTCGCGCTTGGGGAGGGTCAGCCTTGGGGAGTCTGGTACGGGCTGCTGTTGCCGGGAGCGGTCGGAACCCTGGTTGTCGGCGCGAACTCAGTGGCGGTCCGAAAGGCATACCAGATAGCGGAAGAGCGGCGTTTGGCGGCCAAGGATCTTCTCTAGGTTTGCCCGCTACAGATCTCCCATAAACCGAAGCATGAGATGAGCCGTGTATTTGCCGCGAGCAGCTCAGGTGTAGCTCCCTTCGCTGCGGTTGGGCCAAAAACTGCCTTTCAGTCTGCGGCTCTGCTTGACAGATTCCGCCATTTCAATATTTAATTCATGAATTAGTTAATTATGGCGATACGCGCGAGACGAAAATCCGCACGGAAACCGATGCAATCCGCATCAGAGTGGCCGGGACGGCGCGAATCCATGTCGGGGCCTGGGCGGCGGGAAGCCGCGAGGAGACCGGGACGGCCCACCTCCATTTCGGGGCTGTACGCGCGCGAGAAGCTGATTGAGGCGGCGACCCAGCTTTTCGCGAACCAGGGAGTGGCGGCGACAACGTTTGCCATGATCGCGGAACGAGCCGAACTGACTCCGGCGATGCTGCACTACTACTTCCGGGACCGGGAACAACTGCTGGATGCGGTGGTGGAGGAGCGGCTAGCTCCGCTGATCGCGTCGGTGTGGGGCCCGGTGTCGCCGCGCGAGGCTCCGGCGGAAATTCTGCGCGGAGTCGTAGAGCGGATGTTGGCCGGGATCGAAAAAATGCCGTGGGTGCCGTCGACGTGGATGCGCGAGGTGCTGAACGAAAGCGGCCTTTTGCGCGGCAGAGTGCTGCGCCATCTGCCGTTCGACAAGATCGGGTCCCTGAGCCAGAGCGTGACCAAAGCGCAGGCCGCGGGCGCGGCGAATGCGGAGATCGATTCGGGATTGATTGTTTTCTCGCTAATCGGGCTGGTAATGATGCACATGGCGACGATCAATCTGTGGGCGGAGATTTTCGGACGCACGGCTCCGGACCGCGTGGCGCTGAGCCGGCACATTACGGGGCTGCTGATTCATGGTTTGCAATCTGCCGGGGGCCTGCAGGCTGGCGGCCCTATGAAACGCAAGGCGAGATCGAGGCGTAAGTGAGTGTGGAGGGGAAGATGCATGTTCTCCGTGACAGAACCCTGACGGGCGCAGCGGCGGCAGTGGTGCTGGCGTTGATTGCTGGCTGCGCGCAGAAGCCAACGAACACCTACCAGGGCTACATCGAAGGCAAGTTTGTCTACGTGGCTTCGCCGCAGAGCGGAAGGCTGGAACAGGTGGACGTGGCGCGCGGCGATACGGTGACGTCTGGGCGCCCGCTGTTCGCGCTCGACGACGAGCCTGAGGCGTCAGAAGAACGGACGGCCGAGCAAGTGCTGCGCGGCTCGGAGTCGCGGCTGAACGATCTGGAGACGGGAAAGCGGCCGGCGGAAGTGGACGTGACGCGCGCGCAACTGGCGCAGGCGGTTGCGGACAAGAAGCAGGCAGACCAGATTCTGGCCAGCGATGAGGCGCAGTTCAAGGCCGGAGGCATTGCGCAGACGGAGCTGATCAATGCGCAGGCTGCAGCGGAGACGAGCGCGGCGAAGGTGCGCGAATTGGAAGCCGAGCTAGCGGTGGACGCGCTGCCGGCGCGTGAGCAGCAGATCAAGGCGCAGATAAACCAGGTGGCGGCGGATCGCGCGGCGCTGGCCGATGCGGAGTGGCGCCTGAAGCAAAAGCAAATTGCCTCGCCGCGCGGCGGGTTGGTGTTCGACACGTTCTACAGGCAGGGCGAGTGGGTGGCGGCGGGAAATCCGGTGGTGCAGCTTCTGCCGCCGGAGAATCTGGAGATTCGATTCTTCGTGCCGGAGACGGTTGTGGGCGGGATGCACGTGGGAGGGGGCGTGCGCGTGGCCTGCGACGGGTGCGCGAACGCTGTCGCAGCGACGATCAGTTTTGTGTCGCCGCAAAGCGAGTACACCCCGCCGGTGATTTACAGCAATGAAAACCGGCCGAAGCTGGTGTACATGGTGATTGCGAATCCGCCGCCGCAAACTGCGGCCACGTTGCATCCCGGCCAGCCGGTGGAGGTGACGGTTCAGTGACGCCGGCCGCGCAATTCGATTACGCCATCGACGTGGGGGGGTTGAACAAGCACTTCGATGGCAAGCACGTGGTGAAGGATTTGTCGCTGCGCGTGCGGCGGGGCGAGATCTTTGGTTTTCTCGGGCCCAACGGAAGCGGCAAAACGACAACGATCCGGATGATGTGCGGACTGCTGAAGCCCGACTCGGGAACAGGGACGTGCCTGGGCCACGACATTCGACGGGAGAGCGCGGAGATCAAGCGCAGCGTGGGATACATGACGCAGCGGTTTTCATTCTGGGAGGACCTGACCATCGCGGAGAACCTGGAGTTTGTGGCGAGGGTGTACCAGCTTCGCGATCGCAGGGCTACAGTTCGGAAATCGCTTGCGGACCTAGGCCTGACAGCCAGGGCGCATCAGCTTGCAGGCGAACTGTCAGGTGGGTGGAAGCAGCGCATGGCGCTGGCGGCTTGCATGCTGCACGGGCCGCAACTGCTGCTGCTCGACGAGCCGACTGCGGGCGTGGATCCGCGCGCGCGGCGCGACTTCTGGGATGAGATTCAGGCGCTCGCGGCGGGAGGCATCTCGGTTTTGGTGAGCACGCACTACATGGATGAGGCGGTGCGGTGCCACAAGCTGGCCTACATCTCAGCGGGAACGCTGCTGGCACAAGGCACAGCCGAGGAGATCATCGAGGGACAACATCTGAGCACCTGGGCCATCTACGGGGATCACCTGGCGGAGTTGCAGGAAGAGTTGCGAAAGAAGGAAGGCGTGGAGCAGACGGTGACGTTTGGCGAGGTGCTGCATGTGAGCGGCACGAACGACGAGCTGCTGCAACGGGAGATTGAGGAGACGGTGGGGCGGAGCGGACGGCGCGTGGAGAGGATTGAGACTGGCCTCGAGGATGTGTTCATTTATTTGATGGGCCGGTCGCAAAAGGACGGCGGAGGAAACGCGTGAAGGGGCAGCAGCGATTTTCAGGCGCGCGATGGTGGGCCGTCGTGCTGAAGGAGTTCACCCAACTGAAGCGCGACCGGCTTACGTTCGCCATGATCGTGGGCATTCCGATCATGCAGACGATCCTGTTCGGCTTCGCCATTAATACGATTCCGCGGCACCTGGACACGGGGATCATCAGCGCGGACGACAGCGACGTGACGCGCGACTTCGTCGAGGCGATGCAGAACTCGTCGTACTTCAGGATTGTGGAGCGCTTGCCCAACGAGGAAGCCGGACGCGAGGCGCTGGCGCAGGGACAGCTCTTGTTTGTGGTGAATATTCCCGCGGGTTTTACGCGGCAAGTGCTGCGGCGCGAGCGACCATCGATTCTGATTGAAGCCGACGCGACCGATCCGACCACGACGGAAAGCGCGCTGGCCGCGGTGGACGGCATCGCGCAATCGGTGATCCAGCGGGAGCTAAAGGGGCCGCTGGCCAGCCTGCAGGGCGGCCCGGCGCCGTTCTACGTGAACGTGCATCCGCTGTACAACCCAGATGAGATTACGCAGTACAACGTCGTGCCGGGACTGACAGGCATGGTCCTGACGCTGACCATGGTGATGATGACCGGGCTGGCTGTGACCCGGGAGCGGGAACGCGGCACGATGGAGAATCTGCTGGCCATGCCGTCGACGCCGTTAGAGGTGATGACGGGCAAGCTGATCCCCTACATCGGCATCGGGCTCCTGCAGGCATCCATCATTCTTGCGGCCGCACGATATGTGTTCCACGTGCCGTTCTTCGGCAATATTCTCGCCGTTTATCTTTCGGCGCTGCTTTTCATCGCGGCGAATCTGACGGTGGGCATCACGTTTTCGTCGCTGGCGCGGAATCAACTGCAGGCGGTGCAACTGGCGATCTTCTATTTTCTGCCCAACATTGTGCTGTCGGGGTTCATGTTTCCGTTCAAGGGGATGCCGGGATGGGCTCAGGCCATCGGGAATGTGCTGCCGCTGACGTATTTCAACCGCCTGATCCGCGGGATTCTGCTGAAGGGCAATGGGTGGGCGGATTCGTGGCCCAGCGTGTGGCCCTTGATGGTGTTCACCGTGGTGCTGATGGGCGTGGCTGTGGCGACATACCGGAGAACTCTCGACTGAGGAGGGTGACCATGCAGCGATGGGCGAAATGGATGAGCGGAGTGGCCGGGCTGACGGCGGTGATTATGGTCGCGGGCTGCACAGTGGGACCGCGCTACCGCGCGCCGGCGGCCTCAACCGTAACTGCCTACACGCCGCAACCGCTGCCCGCTGAGACGGCTAGCAGCGAAGGCGCTGCGGGCAACGCGCAGCACTTCAATCCGTCCGCCGCCATTTCCGCAAACTGGTGGACAGCGTTTCAATCGCCCGAATTGAATGCAATGGTCACTCAGGCGCTCAAGAACAGTCCGACATTGGAGCAGGCGACGGCGCGGCTGAAGCAGGCGCAGGAAGAGGTGAATGCGCGGACAGGGACGACGAAGTACCCGACGGTGACGGGAAGCGCAGCCGTGACCGAGGAGCAACTCAACCTGGCAGCATTAGGAGTCCCCTTCCCCAACCCATCGCCATTCACGCTGCTGAACGGATCGGTGGCGGTCTCGTATGCGCTCGATGTGTTCGGAGCAAACCGGCGGGCTATTGAGGGGCTGAAAGCGCAGAGGGATTATGAAGCGTGGCAAATCGAGGGAGCGCGGCTAATGCTGGCGGGAAACGTGGCGGCGGCGGCGATCCGGCAGGCGGGGGTACGAGGAGAAATCGAGATTACAAAGCAACTCCTCGCGGTGGAGCAGAAGGAACTGCAGATCGCGGAGGAGCGAGAGCGGGCAGGCGGCGTTTCCGACTACGACGTGCGCAGCCAGCGGACGCAGGTGGCGGAGACAGAGGCGACGATTCCTCCGCTCGAATTACAACTGGACACGATCGATGATCAACTGGCGGCGCTAATGGGACTGAGCCCGGCGGAGGCGCATGTGTCTGGGATTTCGCTTGACGCGTTGCACCTTCCCGAGGAGTTGCCGCTGACGGTGCCGTCGGAGTTGGTGCGGCAGCGGCCGGACATTCGCGCGGCGGAGGCGCTGCTGCACGAGGCGAGCGCGAATGTGGGCGTGGCTACGGCGAACCAGTATCCGCAGATTGTGCTGACGGGGAGCGGAGGGGCACTGGGCACGCGATTCGACTCGGGCGGAGATGTGTGGAATGCGGGCGCATCGCTGGCGGCACCGATCTTCAACGGAGGGGCGTTGCAGGCGGAGAAGCGCAAGGCACAGGACGCCTACGACGAGGCGGCGAGCGTGTATCGCGCGACGGTGCTCGAGAGTTTTCGCGAGGTGGCCGATGCGCTGTATGCTACGGAGCGGGACGCGGAGGCGCTGCAGGCGCGAAGCGCGGCGGCGGTAGAGGCGGAGGCCGCGTATGGAATTGCCGCGAAGCGCTACCAGGCTGGCGGGATCAGCGAGCAGAGCCTGCTTGACACCGAGCGACAGCAGTTGCAGACGGCGCTCGACCGTGAGAATGCCGCGGCCAGCCGGCTGACCGATTCAGCGACGCTGTTTGAGGCGCTGGGGGGAAAGGCGAAAGGCAGCTTCTAGCTGCTAGCTTCTGGCTTCTGGCTGCGCTCAGAGTTCGGTGGCTCAGAGTACCGGCAGCTCGCGATGGGGCCTTCGATCCGCGCTTTTTCAACGCAATTCATGAATTGCTCTTGCAATTCACTGCCGGAGTCGATGAGAATCCGAGTATTCGGCGCCGGCCGATGAATTTCCCGGGGGATACTGACAATCAGCGCGGTTCTTAAGTGAGCAAAGGCTGTTCCAGCTGCAGTCGAATCGGTCGACAGGGGAGCTGCAAGAGGCGGACAAGGAGCTCGTAATGGGAACTTTTTCGTGGCAGACATGGAACAGCGGTTCTTTCAACATCGAACGGAAGCCGGGCAAATCGCCGGGCACGGTGATTCTCCGTTTCTGCGGCCCTTTCACGATACGCGACGCTTACAGCTCTCTGCCGCCGGGGGAGCTGAACAGGATACTGGGATTGGAACCGGCGCCGGGTGAGGCACCACCGAAGTTAAACATTCTGGACCTGACCACCTGCCCTTATATGGATTCCTCCGGCCTGGGCATCATCGCGACTCATTATGTTCGCTGCCAGAAGCAAGGCCTGAGGATGATTGCAGTCGGATTGAGCCCAAAGGTCCGGGACGTCTTCAGGATCACAAAGATGGACAAGGTGATTCCTATCGCCGCCACAGTTGAGGAAGCGGAGATTAACTGAGGCATACTTCCAAGTTCAAGTAACCGGGCTATCGTTTTTCGCCTGCTCGAACGGGCCGGCGGACGTGTGCCGAGTTTGACGCTCGTCTACGTCGAGGGGTTGCGGGGTTGCGCATGCTCAAGCGGATTTGGAAGAGAAGAATGCTTCGACGTCTGTGATGGTGTTGGTGATGCGGTAGGGCGGGAGGGATTGGAGGAAGATCTGGCCGTAGCGCTGGCGGGTGACGCGGGGGTCGAGGAGGACGAGGACGCCGCGGTCTTCAAGGGAGCGGATGAGACGGCCGAAGCCCTGCTTGAGCGTGAGGACGGCTTCTGGGACCTGGTAGTCGAAGAAGGGACGGCCGCCGGATTCCTCGATGGCGCGCATGCGCGCCTGGACGACGGGGTCGGAGGGAACGGCGAAGGGGAGGCGGTCGATGATGACGCAACTGAGGGCTTCGCCCTGGACGTCGACGCCCTGCCAGAAGCTGGAGGTGCCGAAGAGAACGGAGTTGGGGGTGGAACGGAATTCCTCAAGGAGAGCCTTGCGCGGGGCAGTGCCGTGGAGAAG
>Ga0187891_1001811_pt1 | contig 17513 bp, 14 predicted proteins | sample June2016WEW_21_4_FD_132990 | JGI IMG/M metagenome (GOLD analysis project Ga0187891, IMG submission 132990) | Peatland microbial communities from SPRUCE experiment site at the Marcell Experimental Forest, Minnesota, USA - June2016WEW_21_40 | ecosystem: Environmental > Terrestrial > Soil >... | reverse complement strand
CGTCTTTCGAGAATTCGTTAAACTTTGCATGCGCTTAGATCTTTACGGAGCCAAATGCATCGCTGTAGACGGAACCAAATTCAAGGCCGTCAACGGTCTTGACCGCAACTTCAACCGCAAAAAGCTCGATTACAGAATGAAAGAGATCGACAAACAAGTATCAAAGTACTTAGCCGAGGTTGAGGAAGAAGATCGCAGAGAAGAGCAGGCCAACCATAAACATGTTGAAGTGATTCAGGAAAAAGTCCAAAAACTCATGAAACGCAAAGAAGAATACTCCGATATTCTGGCCAAGCTCAAAGAATCCAAGCAGAACGAGATATCACAAGTTGACCCTGACTGCAGGCTGATGAAGAATCGAGGCAGAATTGAGCCTTGTTATAACGGTCAGGTTGCAGTTGATGATAAGAATCATTTGATTGTTGATTATAACGTTACGAATGCGCCTGCTGACAATTGTCAACTTAGCTCCATGGCTATAGGCGCTAAGGAGATCCTTGGAGCAAAAAGTCTAGAAGCTGTTGCTGACAAGGGATACTTTCAGTTTCGTTCAAATCAAAGACTGCGTTGACAACGGCATTATTCCTTATGTGCCTGAGCAGAACAGTATGGAGTTGGTTTTGTCAAAAGGAAGGGTGTTCCTGCTCGAAAATTCCATGTTGGTAAGTTCGTTTATGATGTTGGGACAGATGCTTTTGTTTGCCCCGGGAGAAATACGCTTGTTTTCAGCTATTTAGATCATGCTCATCAAAATAACATGGGTTTACTTGACTGATGCGTGTTTCTCTTGTGGGTTTTTCAGGACGAAGTGTACGTTCAATAAGCATGGCCGGACGTAGTGGCGTTGAGAGCATGCTGAGGTCTTGGAGAAGATGAGAGAGAGGATGTTGCGTGAGCCTGAGAAGCTGGCTTCAAGAAAAAGGATCGTGGAACACCCGTTTGGGACTATGAAGCATGCGTTTAATCAGGGTTATTTGGCTTAAGGGGCTTGGGAAGGTTGTTGGCGAGGTGGGATTCACTATGTTGGCTCACAATATTAGGCGGGTTCTGAACATTCTTGGACCAACATTGATGCAGGCGTTTTAGTTGTTAGTTTGAGGAAGGCAGAGAAGTAAGAGGAAGAGGAATTTTCGTTGATGGTGGCAAGATTAGGAAGACCTAACGCGCAAGCCAACTATGAATTTTCACACGATCTCAACAAACATAGCGCGCTCTCAAAGTTTATACACAGAATTTTGAAACCAAAGGTTTGGGGTTTTTTAAGTAAAATGCCTTGCCTTCAATGTCAGGCAGATCAATAACTTTTCGTTAACCTTATTTTTTTGACAAAAATAGTTTTAAAGATTGGTATACGAAGAAAAAAAAGAAAGTTAGTTACTTGCGTTCTTTTCCAAGAAAGAATTAAGAAGTTTTGTCCGGACTTCAATGAGATTTTGGAGATCATTCTTAATTCTCTCTGTTGCTTCGGCTAATGCTGTAACTTCTCCGACTACAGTGTTTGAATTCTTTCCCACAGCTTCCGCTTCCGACAATATTTCCTTCGCTGAATTCTCAACTTTCGCTGTTCCGTCAACCATGTTCCAGGCGAGCTTTGCCATTTCTTTGGCTTCGCCAACAACATTTTCAGTAACCTTCGCCACTTGTTCTGCAGTCCCAGAAACGTCTTTAGCTATCGCCGCCATTTCCTCTGAAGCAGCTGTTTGTTCTTCAATTGCTGATGAGGCTTCCTCCGATGCAGATGAGCTTTCTTCCGCTATGCTGGCAACCTCCTCAATTGTTTTAACAACTGTGCTTAATGCATCAAGTCCTCGTTCAACGCCGCTCGCGAGATTGTTAACTTTACCTGTCATTTCACCCATTATTTTCGCTATACCTTCAGATTCTTTTATGGCACCTGAAACCACGTTTGCGCCTTCTGCTGCGCCTATCTGTGACTGCTGTGTGATGTTGCTTGTTTGCATGCCTGCTTCTTTAATACCCTTCACTAAGGTAATAGCTGATCCAGCCGCCACCTTCGATTGTCCAGCTAAGCCCTTCACAGCGTCGGCGACAACAGCAAAACCTCTTCCGGCTTCCCCTGCCCTAGCTGCTTCAATTGCAGCGTTTAATGCAAGCATGTTTGTTTGGCCAGCAATGTCCGATACAGAACTGGCCATTTGTCCTACTTGTTCAACTGAATTAACCATTGATGTGACTGCTTCTGAAACTTTTGTAATATTGTTTTTAATATTTTCTATGGCTACTAATCCTTTCTGGCCTTTGTCGTTAGCATCAATTGACTTCTTCAATGCATCCTGAGTTACTGCTGAAGCTTCTTTAGCTATCGCTCCAGCCTCTTCCATTACTTTCTTTAGTGACTCAGTGCTTCGAGCAGCGCTTTGAGATAAATCAGCCAGTTTTTGTGCACCTGTAGATACTTGTTGTGAAGCACTGCTAACTTGTTGCATGCCGATTGCCATCTGGTTAGAAACGTTTGCTGCCTGCTTACCCATTTCAACTACTTTTGAAGTTGATTTGGTGGCACCATCTGCGTTTGCGGCTGCTTTGTTTGCGACTTCTTCAACGCTCTTTGCATCAGCGGTCACTTTACTAACCACTTCAGATGTACCTGTCGCCAACTCGGCAACCCTTTTTGCCGAATTTTCTGCCTGATAGGCGAGATCTGCGGCTATAGCGGCCTTTTGAATCGGCTCGTCTATTTTCGCATAAATATTTTCAGCGCCTGTTATTGCGTCACGAAGAATCTGAATAATTTGTTTTTGAAGTTCTTGATTCTCTTCTATTAAGCGTTTGTTTTCCCTCTCAAGTTTTTCTACTTGTTTTTCCGATTCGGAATTACGTTTCTCTCGTGTTTCATCAGTCATATTGATACTTTCCATTAAAGTTAGTTAGCATTGTTTTACAGTTTCAGTTATAAGTAAATTATGAAGCGGACATAATTATTCTAAATCAATAGCGAAAATTAGTTGCAGGCTTTCATTATCTCTTTTGGAATTAGCTCCAGAGGGGTGACAACGTCAATGCAGCCGGTTTGAAAAGCAACGTTAGGCATACCATATACAACGCTTGTTTTTTTGTCTTGAGCAATCGTCACTCCGCCTTTTTCTTTAATCGCTTTAATTCCTTTGGCGCCATCTGAACCCATGCCGGTCAAAACTACACCGACGTTCTTCTGTCCATAGGCTTGTGCCAACGACGTCATCATAACATCTGCAGAAGGTCGCACATAGTTAACTGGGGGATCGATATTCAAGCTTATTTTCCTCTCTTTAGTTACAATCATATGGAAACCGCCTGGAGCAATCAAAGCAAGCCCTTCTTGAATCTTATCTCCATCTTCAGCCTCCTTAACCTTAAATTTGCACCTGCCGTTTAGACCTTCAGCAAAAAGTTTCGTTATGCCCTTGGGCATATGCTGAACAATTAAGATAGCCGGTATATCCGTTGGCAGTGCTCTAAGAACTTGGGAAATCGCAGGCGGACCGCCCGTCGAAGCGGCTATTGATATTACTTCGTCAACGTTTTTGGTCGGGGCATCCAGATTTTCATAAACCGTTTTTATACGCGTTATATTTGCGTTAGCGGCAGTTTTGATTTTTGAGATTAGTTCGCTCTTAATATCGCTCATATTGAGCGTTATTGGCCCTGATGGTTTAGGAACATAATCAACTGCTCCGTATTCCAATGCCTTTAATGTAAGTTGGGCTTCTTTTTGTGTTAAAGCACTAACCATTACAACTGGTACCGGGTTCGTTTCCATGATTCTTTGAACGGCAGTTAAACCATCCATATGGGGCATTTCTACGTCCATCGTCACAACATCTGGATGTAAACTTGCGATTCTTGAAAGTGCTTCTTCACCGTTTTTCGCTGTTCCTACCACTAGTATCTGCTGATCAGATTGCACAGCATCCGCAAGAACTCTCTGCATAAACAAAGAATCGTCAACAACAAGTAACTTGATTTGCCCCATAAAAACCACCCAAAAGTAGGAAAAAACTGAATATAAAGTGCGGAACTCGGTTTTTATGGTTTCGGCTGGTTTTGTGTTTGAATTTGGAAGCCTCGTGAATCTTCTTTCATGTTTACGGCATCTTTGGATATTACTTTGATAAAGTCTAGTAGAATTATGAGGTCTTTGTCATGTTTGGCAACTCCGAGGACGGCTTCGGATTTGTCAACAATCAAGCTATCGGAGTTGGCGTCTATGTCTTTTTTTGAAAGAGTTAAAACTTCCATGACCGAATCGACCATTATACCCACCGGGTGCTTATCTTGAACAATAATCATGATGTTTGTGTTTTCGTCTTTTTTGTCAATTATTCCGAAGCGCTTGCGTAAATCTATTACAGGTATCACTTCGCCTCGCAGGTTTGTAACTCCTTTAACATAATCGGGAGCATAAGGGACAGGAGTTACTCCTTCAAAGTTTTTTACTTCCCGGACTTGACTAACATTAACGCCATACAGAATATTATCCAGTGCAAATGTTAGCATTTGCATTTCTTCCATTGACCTTAATTGATTGTTACTACTTGCCATTACGGTTCACCAAGATTGTGTGTTTAGATATGTCTATCCGAAAAAGGATTATAAGTCGATTATGAAAAATAAGTATTGATTCTAAATTCTTATCCTAAATGATGAAAAAAAACTTGCTAAAACAAGTTAAACCACATATCTCGCGGTTCCGCTGCTGCTTATTTGTTTTTCTAGCCAATCCTCACTCATAAGACACCATTTTGAGCTGCTTCCCTGTATTTGTAAGACCATGATTAAATCAAGTTTATCCAACTTTGTATATTCCACAAGTATGTCATAAGTACCTTGGCTTATTTCAATATCTAAATCCTGAAGCGCATCATCAGATACACGTTTAGCATGGAAAATGGCTTTATGCATACCCCCGCCTTCCTGAATTTGAACCTTGACACTATAAACATAGTAGACCGTGTCATTGTAGCTGAGAATGACGTTTCGAGCGTTTTCAGATTTCACTTCACTGTGCTCCACTTCGCAAATCTCCCTTTACTATTAATGATTTTAGGGAACAATAAAGGTAACTTCCGATAAAGGAATATTTCGAATTTTGACTCATTAACATTGATTCGTAGAAAATTAACAACAAGTTAAAAAGAGAAAAAAGCTAAAACTTCTTCGAAGGGCATTGGTACTTGGTTTTAATCCGATGTACCACTGAAAGCGGCACTTTTGAGATTGTTAAATGAGAAATAAAAATTCACGCTTTAATTATTGCGGAGCCAACGGGATTTCATCTCGGTTGAGCCATTTTTTGCCTGCTTCAATAAGCTGTTTCTGAAACTCTGGGCTTGGAATTATAAGAAAGAAGCCGTTTGCAGAACTGTGTTCTCTTTTGAACAGAGTTTGAAAAACCAAGGCAGATTTGGCTGTCATTGCCTGTTTGGCAAGAAAGACATCAATAATGGATTCAAATGAATCAGTTATAATAGATGGTTCTGAAGGGACAAAAGTCAAATCAGAGAAGTCTGCAATCGCACTAAAAAAAGCGCATATCATATTAGACCCCATTTCTTTCACAGCTGATTGTTCCACTTCGGGTGTTGAATTTTTCAGGTTTTCTGTCATTATGCTGGCAATTTTTATGGCTTCGGTTGGTTCAAAAACAAGCAAGGCATCGCAATCCGGCTCGGTTTGTAGTCGCATATGGACTGCTGTTACGAAGCGATCTGGTGCACCATAAAGTCTGGTTACAAGGTGAGGCGGACCAGTTTCCAGTTTGGGTAATGCGATTTGTATAGGTTGCTTGGCTAACTTAGAGAGGACTGTAGCAGCCCGACCGGCACCAATGTTTCCCATTTCGTTGAGTATACGCAGATCAGTACACATTGTTAGAGTTTCAAATAGTTTTTCCGGCTCAATTGGTTTGGTTACAAATGCTTTGGCGCCTGCTTTCATGGATTTGTTAATAAGTGTTTGTTGATCTAAACCACTACAAATTATTACTTTAGCATGTGGATCGTTTGACAATATCGTTTCGAGAGCTTCAAGTCCGCTTCTTGTAAAGCGTCCAGTGTCCATCACTATATCCATTAAAACTACGTCAGGTCTAAGTTTTTTATATTGCTCGATAGCTTCATCTCCATTTGAAGCTTCAGCTACAACTTCATACTCCGATTCAGAAAGGATACTTTTCAACAAATTTCTCATATATATTGAATCGTCAGCGATGAGCACCGATACCATTGTCTTCCCTTTTTGGGAAGATTCGTCTCGCACGCATAAATAAATTATGAATTCTGAGTTTACATTCAGCATAAGTTTAATTTCATGCTCGGAAAAAAATGACAACATTTTAAACAAGCTTTTTTCCAGTTGAAATTTTAAGAATTCGTTTACGCGCCCTAACGCGAAAAACTTGATAACATTTAACAAATGCTAGAAAAATTGAGCATTTATTTCAACGGTAAATAATTCGTGAGGGAAAGATACATTACCGATGCTTTTCTCCTCACTGCGGACTAACTGTTTTTCCAACTCTATTAATTTCAGGAATTGTCAATGTGAATCGTGTCCCTCCGCCCTGTTCGATTGTTTCTTGTATACTCCAACCGTAAGCTTCGCATATGCGCCTCACAATAAACCATCCGTAGCCAGCACCTACCCCATCACATTCCTGAACAAGCTTATTCCCTAAATTTTCAGGTATACGTATCCCGTCATCTTCATAAACCACACACAAAAGATCCCCTTCTTGTTCACTACGTATTTGGATCCGCTTAATTTTTTCTCTGTACTTTAACGAATTGTCAATAAAGTTGTAGAAGATTTGCCTTAGTAACGAATCCGCCAAAACCATCAGTCCCCTACACTTATTTGCCACTTTAACGCCTTTCAAATCGGAGAAGAGAGCTGTTGCCTCATCAACCGCTTTTCCTACATCTCTATTGGTTAATTGTTCACAGCCTATTTGCTCATAAGTTTTTGCAAATTCAAATATTAACTCTACTTGGCGAACAGCATCCTTCATTCGGTCAAGTTGTTCCAACGCCTCGACATCATTAGCCAGATGTTTTCTTAACAAATACAGATTCCCAGTCACTACTGAAAGCTTATTTCGAACATCGTGCCTCGTCAAGCTACCAACAACCTGTAATTTCTCATTAACCAAAACAAGTTTATCCATTGTTTGGTTCAAAGCTTCTCCAGCTTTTTTGCAGTCAGTTATTTCTTCACATTCAGTTCGTACTGCGTTTTTCATGTACCAAAGTTATCGAAATAGTAGCGTTATAACGATTATGAATTTTCAGTTCTGAACTCTAAATAAATTTTAAACATTCGGAAATAAGTATGATAGGAGTTCTTTTAAAACTTCGTTTCATAAAGCAACGACTGTGATGTTAAGGACATTTACTAAAATGCAAAAAAGTAATCACTTAAGAGTGTATACCGTAAGTAAGCAGGTGTCATGAGTTTATTTTTATGCATCTTGCTTGAGTACTTTATTTACGAATTGCCCTACATCTAAAACTAAGACAACTTGGCCGTCACCGAGTATTGTTGCTCCGCTTATGCCCTTATTTCTAGCAATCGTATCGTTTAGCGATTTTACCAATATGTCTTGTTGCCGCATAACTGAGTCGACAACTAACCCCACTTTTGAGTTTTCGTCTCCAAAGTAAGTTATCAGCAGTTCAAACTCGTCTTCGTTTGAACCTGGAAGATTCAAAAGCTGATGGAGATGAATCATAGGAATAATACGATCCCGCACAAGTATAGCGTTTGTTTTTCCCAATGACTTAACATCGGTTTTTTTTACCCGAACGATTTCGGAAACTTGACTTGTGGGTATGGCAAATGTTTGAGTTGTATCCGTAACTAGGATTGCTTGAATAATGGCTAAAGTTATCGGAAGCTTAATGATAGTTTTCGTTCCTTTGCCAACTTGGCTTTCAACGCGAACAGTGCCGCCTAACGCGGAGATTTTTGTCTTGACAACATCCATGCCGACGCCTCTGCCGCTTGTCTCAGTGACTACTTTTGCGGTTGAAAAACCAGGGAGATAAATAAGGTTGATCAATTGTTCTTTGCTCATTTTGTCCAGTTCTGCTTGGCTTGCAAACCCTTTTTTGAGAGCTGATTCTTTTATTTTCTGAGGGTCAATTCCGACTCCATCATCTTGGACTTCTATTATAACGTGATTGCCATTTCTTTGGGCTAAAAGCTTGATTGTCCCTGTTTCATTCTTGCTTGATTTTACTCTATCTTCCGCCTTTTCAACGCCATGATCAACACTGTTCCTTAGCAGATGGATGAGAGGCTCACCAATTTCATCCAGTACTGTTCTGTCAACTTCGATATCTCTTCCCTCCATAACTAAATCAATTTTCTTGCCTTCTTTCATGGATAAATCTCGAACAAGTCTTGGAAATCGGTCGAAAATTTGGCTAACCGGAACCATGCGCACTTGCATTACAAGATCCTGCAAATCCGCAGTCAAACGGTCAATGTTTTCTGTAATACGCTTCAATGATTCGTTTCGGCTGTCTGTGGTCACTTGGAGAAGGGCTATTTTGTTGATTACGAGTTCGCCTACCCAGTTCATCAATTTGTCTAATTGTTCAAACTTTACTCGTACGGTCTGTGTGGTTTGTTGGTCGAGAATGACTTTGCTGATTTTTTTGTTTTCAACCGTTATTATGAAATTTTTCTCATGCAATGGGGCATCATGAGCAGGAGCTTCCTTGGCGAGTGGAACAGACGTGTTGAAGGAAGTAACGCTTACATTCTCAACTTCAAGAACGTCCTTAGTGCATCCTTCAATTGTTTTTTCATCGAACCTACTTGTCACTGCTATGTTGAAACCTTGGCTTAGCTTTTGCTCGTCAATTTCTTCAGTGGCTGGAATGGTTTTTACCACCTTTGCAATTTCAACAATTTTGTCTAAGACCATGCCTGCCCGAATAGTTTTAAAGCTGCAGTCAGCGCTAAATTTTAAATTAATAATGAAACATTGTTCGCCTGAAATTTCAGCCTGCTTCATTACTTCTTTTTCTTTTTCGTTAAATTCTATGATATTATTTTCGTGAACCGACGGATTGACATCTTTCGCTTTTTCAGGCTGCACACTTTGCAATTGAGATTTTGCTGATTGAAGCTTATTTTTGAATGACTCAACTTCTATTTCTCCTTCGACTTTGTTCTGAATGTTTTCAAGTCGTTGTGATAGAGCGTCTACACACTCAAGAATTGCACTTATGAGATCGCTGGACGGCCGATTGCCTTTTCGCATCTCATCGAATACATCTTCCATATCATGAGTAAGTTCTTGAAAATCTTTGAAACCCATCATACCTGATGAGCCTTTTAATGTGTGCGCTGACCTGAAAAGCATGTTAACAATCTCTTGATTTTCAGGTTCTTTTTCCAAAATTAACATTGACTTGGTGATCGTATCTATATGCTCTTTTGCCTCTTCTATGAATAATTGTCTATATTGATCGTTGTCGAACGACAATGCACTTTTCACCTTTAACGACTAGTCTGAACTTAGCGAGTCACAGATCTGGTTCAACAATCTACTATAAAATAGGTAATTTGTTAGAGTGTGTCTCTGCTCAGACACTCAGAGGTTTAACTTGCACGTTGTTTGCTCTATCATGTGCACTTCGAACAAAGATTTAAAGTGCCCAACTTTAATGACTCGTTTGCCATACGAGGTTTTTGGTAAACTCTAGTTTGATAATCCACTGGTAGAAATTTTGTTGCTGGTTCACCGCTTAAGATTTCTGATTTTCCAGTGATAAAGTATCCTCCTTCTTTTAGTGCCTTGAAGAAGTTCATGTGAATTTGTTGTTGGCTTTCCTTTGAGAAGTAAATCATGACATTTCTGCATAGAATAAGGTCTAGGTTCTGATGTAGAGAAGGATTCATCAAATCAAATTCATGAAACTGAATGCTTCGCTTGACAACATCATTTATCTTGTAAATTTCTCCTTCTTTTGTAAAATAATTGTCAATTAAAGCTGTATCTATATTGTTTAGTTGTTTTAGGTGATATTCGCCTTTAGTTGCAGTTGATAACGCGTCTTTGTCAATGTCTGAAGCAAATATGATTACGGGGTGATAAGCAATTGCTTGCTTTAGCACTTTGTGAACCAAAATTGCCAAGGAATAAGGTTCTTCGCCTGTTGCGCAGCCAGCGCTCCAAATTCTAGTGGAATTCGATGATAAAAAGATTTTTGGAAGCAATATCTTTTCAAGGAATGAATAAACATCGGCATCTCTAAAGAACATAGTATAGTTAATTGTTAAATCATTAAGTAAGTTTTGGAATTCTTCAGGATTATTTCTCAAATAACTGATATACTTGCCATATGTATTAGCGCCAGTAGCCCTTAATCTAATCTCAAATCGTCTCTTTATGTATTCGTCTCGGTAACCAGAACAATTTACACCAGCTTTTTCTTGTAACATTTTTTTTACTTTTTGAAAAGCCATTTTTTCTAAGAATTCTTGAAGCGAATCTGTTTTAGCTTGTTCTACCAAAAATTTCTCTACCTCAATCAGTGTCTCCATTTATTGTAGATTTATTAAATTTTAATTAGAGCCTTTGATTTTTGTGCTAACAATTCCTTTAGGTCTCGGCTGGGAAATATCATTAATATGCACTTTGCATCTTCTCCTTGGCGTTTAAACCTTGTTTCAAAAATCAAAGCGTTTTCTGAAAGCAACGATTGTCTTATTAGAAAACTGTCAATAATAGCATCAAAAGAATCTGTTGTACTCTGAGGTATTGTTGGAAGGAGAGTTATTCCTAAAAAATCTGAGATTGCAGTTAAGAATGAACCGATCAAAATGTTTGTAAGCTCATTTATAGCTGATGTTTCCATATTTGGATCAAGTTCTTCTATTGAGGAGGCGAACGTCATCATTGCCGCAATTTTTTTTGCTTCCGTCACTTCGAACATTAATAAGATATCGCATCCATATGTGTCCGTAAGTTGCAGGTAAACGGCTGTTGTTGACGTTTCATGTTGGTTGTAAAACTTGGGAATTAAATGCGCTTGAACATTATGAATTTTAGGTACATCAATTAAAATTGGCTGCTGAAGTACATCTGATAAAGCTGTGGCTGCATGACCTGCTCCGATACTGCCAAGTTCCAAGAGAATACTCAAATCGATCTCTTGATCGTCAGAAATCGTGGGTGCTTCTTTGGTGTCTGATTTATTTTTCATAGTTCTTTGATCTCTCCAGTATAACGTCGAACAATTGTCACACCTGAGGCAACATTGAACGATACTCTTCTTCCATGCAAACCGCCAACGTCTTCCCCCACCAGCCTTATCTTATGCTCAACTAACGAAGCCCTTACCGCTTTCACGTTTTTAGCACCTATATCTAAGCTGTCGACTTTTAAGTTTGCGAACATGTTGGCGCCGCCAGCTATTTTTGCAGAAAGACGAGCTTCTTTGCCGCTAATTTCCCGAATTGCCTTTGCGAGAGCTGGAACCGCGGTATTAGCAAACTTTGATGGAAGAGGTTCTTGCAGTCCCACAGCAGATGTTGGAAGCATTATGTGAGCTAACCCCCCACATTTGTGTATTGAATCGTGCAAGCATATTGCTACGCATGAACCAACACTTGTCAATAGCTCAACAGGTTTGCTTTCAACTTTCATATCTGCCATGTCCACGCGAGCCTCTTCCACCTTTGAACTTATGTCAGCTTGCATTGTGGCACAGGGTGCTAAATCTAATCGTTGAAAGGCAAGCACCGCATTGCTTTCTCGTCCATTTAGGTGAGTAATAGCGTTTTTGGGTGCGTAGCCGGCAGGAAGAGAAAACAAGTGGTATGCCTCAGCAGTACTTTGTGAGTGCTTCGATTACTTTTTGTGGTTGGAATGGTTTTATAACGAAGTCTTTGGCGCCCGATTTGATTGCCTCCGCTATTAGTGATTGTTGCCCCATTGAACTGCACATAATTACCTTTGCTGAAGGGTCAACTGCAACGATTTGTTTGAGTGCTTCTATGCCGTCTTTAGCTTTTGGTCCCGGAGGCATAACTATGTCCATCAGCACAAGATCGGGTTTTGATTGCTGGAATTGCGTTATGGCATCATCTCCATTTGCCGCTTCAGCTATTACTTCATGACCAGCCTGCAGAACTATTTTCTTAAGTACTGCTCTCATAAATGAAGCGTCATCAACTATCATAATTGTGCCCATTTTGGTTTGCCCCGTCAAATTCTAATTGTTATCTTAAGATTTAAGATAAGCATATAAAAGCGTTATGTATCAGTATAATATAGCAACACATAATATTTTGAAGAAGCGAAGACCATAAAAAGTCAAAACACTTGTAAGCCAAAAAAGACAACTGACGAAACGCAAAGGAAAATAAGGAGTTTTTTGATTTCTTGAAAGCTTGTCAAACATTCTTGATTAGACCCAAAGGCATAATCGCACTGGAAGTGTAAGTTGTATATGAAGTAGTAATACGCATTATTTATCTATCGGGTCATAGCCTCAATACTTACGCGGAGCCGGCGCCGAATGAGTTATGGGCATCAAGGTTTAAAAGAAAAAGCTGAAGCGAGCAGAATTCAAGAGGTTACATCCCTCAAAGAAGACAAATTCAAGGTAACAGTATCGCTCGATCAAGAGCGTCCAATGTCCAGATGCCCCCTATACGAAAAATATAACATACAAAGATATGATCTTCACCCAAACTTCAGCTTTGCCCACTTAGACAACATGATACCAAAAGGCACACCCGAATATTTAGACCATGGTTTTAACTACGTTGAACGCATTGTACGCGCACTCTATTATTTCAAGCAATGTAGCCTAATCGGGCCATCAGGAACAGGCAAAACTCACATTGTCTACTTAGTAGCAGAACTCACTGGCTTACCAATCTGGGAAGTAAACTGCGGCTTATCAACATCCTCATTTGACCTAATCGGACGATTCATCGGATTGGGCAAAGAGAACTGGGTAGACGGATTATTAACGCAGTGGCTAAGAAAAGGCGGCATCATGTACCTCGACGAAGCAAACATGATGAAGCAGGATGTAGCGACAAGATTAAACCCCGTTTTAGATACAAGAGGTCATCTGGTGCTAAACGAAAAAGACAGCGAAGTTATTGAACGCCACAAATATGGGTATATGATCATTAGCATGAACCCCGCCACTGCTGAATTCTCAGGAACAAAACCCCTAAACGCCGCCATGAGACGACGGATGGCTGTCTGGATAAACTTTGATTTCTTAAGCGTTGGAGAAGTCATCTCTCCGGATGAGGTGGATATGCTGCGGAAAAGAACAAAGGTTGACCAGGATACTGGTTATAAAATCATTCAGGCTGGCGCTGAGTTAAGAAGGCAATATAAAGCGGGCGACTTGCCTTATGGGCCCTCCTTAGGCGACTTAATCAACTGGGCAACTTTAGTCAAAGATGGAAATACTCCAATGGGAGCGGCAGAAGAAACAATAATCGGATTAACCAGCGACAACGTCGAAGTCCAAGCAGATGTAAGGAGAATTCTAGAAGCAGTTTTTAATAAATCGCAGTAATTGGGAGTTATTGCATTTGGGGTTTATTGATTACGCCTGGTCGGTTTCTTTACAAAAAGATAACATTAAAGTAAAAATACTTCAGGACCCAACCTTGATTCAGCCTACACTGCAAAGTGAAAATTTTGGGTTCACAATTAAGCTCCCGACCGTTCGCATATTGGAAGACGGAAATGTTTCGTTTCTTGGGTACAAATTTGCCGCAAACAATGAAGGCAAATCAAAAATTGGGCGATTATTTAGGGCATCCGTTCTGCATCTAACAACTCACACTTTGGAGCCGTTTCCCAAAGAAAAAATTGTTCCTAAAAAGTCAGACGCGGTAGTTGAAGCTTTCGCTAAGTCTCTAATTAATGACACATACGTCAACGCTTTCATTCAAGCATGGTATCCTGATAGATTTTTTGACATTGCTTACGCAAATGCATTTGCTTACCTGAAAATAAAATCGTCAGAGAGAATCTTTACCTCTTCAACAAAACTTATGTCGGCTTTACTGACTAAACTTAACACAGGCTTGATCAAAAATTCTCCAGGCGTAGAGGAGGAGAAAACGGTAAATCAATTATTTAACGACTTAGCATCTCTTAAAGAAACTTTCTTGGAGTCAATAGCTGACGAACAGATAAAACTGGATGAAGTATTTGACAAAAAAGTTAAAGATATAATGCGTTTGCTTGAGCCTTTTGGCCCGTTTTTGGAGGCGCCTTCGCTTCGACATACTGAAAGTACTGGGCGATGCAGCATCTACAGTGATGCGGAAATATCAGTGGATAACGATTTTGAAAGTCTGTTTGTACAATCTCTCATGAGCTTGGGAGGTAACATACCTACCGTAGATAATATAGATCAATGTTGGAGACCGGAACAGGAAGCAGAGTCCTTACAGGCATTTAATTCTGACAGCTACCAAAAGCTACGGGAAGAAAAAATACTTTCAAAAATCAAGCCTTATGTTTCTTTAACTAGATTTAAATCGGTCTCTATTCCAGAGGAAGATTATACCCAATACCTAAGAGCCAGAAGTTTGGTGCAAGGAGCAAGCCGGCGACTTCTTGACATTCTAAGATCAGCCTTTAATTATCTAGATGAGGACCCAAGGCAAGAAATGGGTCAATTAGATTTAGCTTCAGTGATTCAATCCTTGGCAAGTAACAAGCCGGCAACCGACGTTTTTACTCTTGATGAGTATCTTAAGCCAAGTTTCGCTTGGTCAATAATTTTTGATGTCAGCAGCAGCATGCAGGTTAAAGGAGAATATGGTCGCGCGTTAGCTATAGCTGTGGCTGAAGCAGCAAAAGAGTTGATGACTGATCCATCTTCGTGGACTTTCTTCGCTTTCAGTGACAAATTCTATATACTTAAGGATAGCAACGAGTCTTTTTCAAAGAGAGTTAGAAGTAGAATTGGCGGCTTAAGATTTGAAGGACTTACATACATCCCCGACGCAATTCAGATGGCTGGAAAAATGCTGGCTAAAAGGTTTGAAGAACAGCGCTGCCTAATAGTTATCTCCGATGGTTGGCCCTATGGATACCCCAACATGCCAATGGCTCTGAAGGAATGTGTCGACGATTTGTTAAGGAAAGGAGTTATAGTAATCGGAATTGGTGTGGAAACAGGCAGAATGGGCAATTTCTTCAAGTTACACGCCTCAGTTTACACTCAAAAAGACCTTGTAAACAAATTCGGGTCAATTTACGCTCACGCCTCCGAAAAAGCACTTGAAACATAAATTAAACAAGCCTCACGTATCTGTTTAACTGGCTTCTACATCCATATTTACAATGGTTTTTGATGTAAATACTAGACCTCCTCCTCCCTGTCCGGGTAAGGCGGTTTGTTCTCAAGGCTTACCTCTCGGTCTGCTAGATGAGCCAAACAGACGCCAAACATGATTTAACATGAGTTCAACATTTAAGAAAAAACCGCGCACTTTCAACACGAAACAATGCTTTTCAACAAATTTTCTTCTGTTTCGGTTTCATTACCGATTATTAGTTTTTGTGGGTGGCAAACGCACCGTGAAAGTTGTTCCTTTGCCTTCTTGGCTCTCAAAGGTGACGGTGCCGCCCAACGCTTCCGTCATGCGCTTGACCACTGCCAAACCGAAACCTTGACCCTTAGCCTTTGTGGTGAACAACGGTGTAAAAAGCTTGTCTTTTATTTTATCAGGAATACCCACGCCAGTATCCTTTACTGTTATAATTAAGTCATTTGCTTCTTTGTGCCCATCAAGGGTCAGGTTTCCGCCTTTAGGCATAGCTTGAACCGCGTTAGTTACCAGGTTGCTTAAAATGCGTTTCAAAAGGGCAGGGTCAGCCATTATCTTTCTGGATTTATCCTCGATGCGGTAAGAGGCTTGTACGCTGTCGGGAATCCCATTCTCAAACAGAACTTCTTGGAAAAGACTTTCAAAATCCGTTTCCTGCACAGTTGGCTTAAGCGGCTTAACAAAGTCCTGCAAGTCCTGAACAATCTTGTTAATATAATCAACGTTCTTCTCAATGCCCAATAAGCTCTCTTTCATGCTCTCTTTCTCTTCACCCTCAGGCACAATAGACAAATCAGACTTAATCAGGTAAACGTCACTTTCAATCGACTGTAAAGGGTTACGAATATCGTGACCAACCATGCCCGCAGTTTGGCCAATAGCGGCTAACCGTTCAGCATCCTTAAGCTGCTTGGTGCGTTCTTCGACAAGCTTCTCCAAGTTCTTTCTATATTCAACAAGCTCGCGTTCTGCGTTTTTGCGTTCAATAATATCCCGGAAAATAAGAACTACACCAGTGGTTTTTCCTTCTTTATTCTTTATTGGTGCTCCGCTGTCATCAATTGGAATTTCTGTTCCATCCCTGCGCGTTAAAACTGTGTGATTAGCTAAGCCGATAATACGCCCTTTCTTCATCACTTTTGCAACGGGATCTTCGACTTTTAGGCGGGTGTCTTCGCAAATGATGTTAAAGACTTCCCCTACGGGTTTCATTGAAGCTTCGCTTAGAGACCACCCTGTCAATGCCTCTGAAACAGCGTTCATGAACGTAATTTTGCCTTCCAAGTCGGTGGCAATAACGGCGTCGCCAATACTCGCAAGAGTTGTGGACCAGCGCTGTTCACTTTCAAATAACGCAATTCCCGCCTTCTCCAAACCCGTCGTGTAACGCTTTAGCTCTTCTTCCATATGTTCAGTCAAATCAGTAACAACTATGAAAGTAGTCGTTGTTTTGTCCATTTTTAGCGAATTGACAGACATTTGTGTTGGCACAAGCGAATTGTTAGAGGCCAGAAACGTAATATCTTTAGTTGCTACACCATTTTTCAAGCCGCCTCTGCCCTGAGCTAATAGACTCTTGAAGGCTTCTTTGAAAATAGGAGAAATCATGTTTTCAATTTTCATGCCGTTGATTTTTTCTAGGGGATATTTCACCATTTTTGCAAAGCCATCATTACTGTAGAGTATGCAATTGTCATCAGAGAGCATAACGGCGCCTTCCTTCATTTCCTCAATAAGAATTCGGTAAGGCTTCTCAGCTCCGCGTAGTGTGTAAATTTGCGGACCTTGCGCAGTAGAAACAACCAATGCGTCAACCTCTTCGCGCACAATTGCCTCCAGCGTATCTTGTGCTTCTTTCAAACGAAGCTGTAAATCTTGAATCTCAGCAATGGAATCTCGGTTGACGTTTTCAGGCATTCTGGATGCACTTCTTTATTTTTTCTTTTCTTTTTTGGGAACCAAATCTAGTCCGACAATGATTTTTTCTTTGTTTGACATGTCGCCGATGAATCTTCTCAAAGGTAATGGCAACTTTTTGATAAGCGTGGGCGCCGCGAGCAGTTGTTCCTTTTTCGCGTATTCGGGTTGCTGATAAATGTCAATAACTTCAAGGTCATATCTGCCTTGAAGGTTTTCTTCGCAAATTTTTCTAATGTTCTCTATGGCGTTGATGGATT
>Ga0187891_1001809_pt1 | contig 17524 bp, 11 predicted proteins | sample June2016WEW_21_4_FD_132990 | JGI IMG/M metagenome (GOLD analysis project Ga0187891, IMG submission 132990) | Peatland microbial communities from SPRUCE experiment site at the Marcell Experimental Forest, Minnesota, USA - June2016WEW_21_40 | ecosystem: Environmental > Terrestrial > Soil >... | reverse complement strand
GCGAGCTCGAATGGTAGAGTCTTCGGCGGTCGGCGGTTCTGTGCTGCTGTGAGTAAGCGTGCTTCGCAGGGTGGACAGTGCCACGGACAATTCCCGGTGGTTCGCGCGAATATCTCGGACCAACTTGTACAGCAGCTCCTTGGCAGGGCGGTGGTCGTGCCAAATGTATAACCCTACAAAGGTGTGCATACATGTTGCTTTTGGGTGTTCGGCTCCCGGTCTTTCTCCAATTTTCTGGAAAATTCCTGACGACAGCTCGACTGCACGGTCAGAGTGCAGACCGGCTAACTGCTGCAGGCATTGTGCGAGGCCATTTAAGACAGCGTTGCTGGTTTCAGCTTCGATTCGCTCGTCGAGGTATTCCCACATTTTCTCGGGTGCAGTCTGGTAAAGGTACGTCAGCCGGAGTGCAACTTGAAAGCGAACCTGCGGAGCCGGATCCCTGTCTAATCGTTCAATGGCGTCGAAGACTTCGCCATCGCAACAGGAGCTATGGCGAGTAAGCGCCATCAGACCCTCTGCGGCCTCTATTCTGGCGATAGGCGAGCTCCAGCCGGGATGCTTGTCGAAACTAGCATCATACTCGGGATCGTGCTGCGGTTCTGGGTGCTGACTCATCTCTATAAGAACAGAGCGCACAAAACGGCCTAGGTGAGTCTCACACGAGAGATTTTCAATTTTTGCGATCGCCGCACAAGCCGCAGCGAGTGTGCCACAGCCCATATTGATAAGTCTTAGGTCGACGTCATTTCCAGGATTCTGCAGAGCGCCACGAAGCGCCTCCAGCTGCGGGAGCGTAGCCTCCGCCTCCTCTGTATGGGGAGTGCTGTTGCTGTGGCGGGATTGGAACTCCTCGACAGGTCGCCTCAGCTCCAGGAACCTTTTATGGGATTCCTTCTCCGCCGAAACTCCGAGTACGTCCTGGACCCACCGAGTCTCTGTCATCTCTACGGCCGAAACCTGAAACCGCGGGCGCCTGGATGCCGGTGTTGGAATCGCATTGGTCACTTGCAACTCTTGGAGAAGACGCTTTGCTGCTTCAGTTACAAGGTCATTCGGATTCAATCTGCCGAACAGTTTTGCCCTATCGCGTTCGGCGATCTCTTTATCGTTTCCTTCCTTGCCGTCGGGAAAAGCTAGGATTGTTCTTTCAACCCTTTCCTTTTCCGGGGCGGTGAGCAAGGGGAATATTGCCGCTACAAATTCGGCCGCCTCGTCTTCCGTATCCATCGACCGCAGGACTGGTACGGTCCACGCAAGCGATCGCAATCGGAGTCCGAGTTCAGTGGAATGCTGCGCTCCAAGGCCCAACAAACGTGCCCAGATGATCGCCTGCTTAGCTTCGGAGAGCAACAGCGCCAGAATCTGATCGACGGTTTCTATGTGATCGGGGCGTTGCAGCATTTGTTCGAGATGGCGAAAGAAAGCATTCAAGATTTGCACTTCATTGTCATGCCCAGAAGCTCCATTCCCCCAAATGTACGAATAGTCATGAGAGAGTGACGCCTCATGGCCATCGATCTCGAACTTTTCAATCGTCGGCGCGCTCGATACGCTGCGATGCTCCGTCGCTACATAGGCATCGATTACGCCGATCATCGCGCGAGCAGCCGCAAGAGGCGCCCGCTCTAGGAAGCGCGGATAATTTTGAGCGAGCTGCCATTTTGCATGGTTGTAGTCTTGGCGACGGTGAGACCTGAGTGGCAAGATCCGACTGCTGCTCATTTCTGTCGTCTCGGTAGAAGGCTCGTCGTGGGCGAAAACTGCAGCATAGATGTCCGCAACCAAGTCCGGATTAATGGATTCAATCTCTTCGAGATCGCGGGAGAGCCAATGCATCTCTTCATACCCGTGTTGGGCCAGGTGCTCAGGCTCAATCGCACGGCGCAGAAGGGCTGCTGATTCTGCCGGATTCGTGCGGAACGTTGTGCAGACACTCCGTAGGGCGCTAGTGACTAGCCACGAGTTGCGCTTCATTGGTGGGTCCATGCAAAACTTAGCAGGTTGCGAGCCGCTTGACCTGCCACAAGGAATTGGTCGCCAGTCAGGTAGGACGGCTGGTCCAATATGACGCGAAGCAGCGTCTGGGCATACCCTGCGACATACTCATTCGGCGCGCGAGTGACCACTTGTAGAAGCTCACAGTAGGGTCCCGCGTCCACACCGGCAAAAGTGGTTGCCGGCCCTGCAGTAAGGGCGCCCACAAGATGACGGAATGTGGTTTCAGCAGCTGCCCGTTCCGGTGCCGAACCAGACTGCAAGCCTTTCACCAAGGGATGGAAATCCTGCAAAGTGCGCGCGGATTCGGCGAGCACAGCGGCTCCGATTACCTTCCCGACAGCAGATAGCAATGGGTCGCTACACGACCCAAAAACAACTACCCAGAGAGCTTCGCGATTTGTATCCCAAAGCTGTTGATACCTCATAACGATGCTCGGACGGATCATTAGGATGAGATCGGGATCTGTCGCGAGCAACCGCACTACGTCGGCCGATTCAGACGGCAAGAATAGCTGAGAGGTGGCGAAGTCGAACAATATGTTATGAGAGAAGGCAAGCTGCTGACGTTGTGGCGCCGCATCCGCCGACGGCTGCCATTCAACTAACACCTGATTGCTCAGAAGCTGCTGCAGGGCTTCTGCCGAACCGAGCTCAACGACGCGCTGGCGTTCGGCCCGCAGCCGTCGCGCTTCTATCATTAACGTGCAAACTCGCCGCAAGACCCGTTCACGGAGGTCACCTCCGCCTGTGCCCGCCACCCGATATGCCCAATAGCGGTTCAGCAACTCACTCTGAGTGCGGATCGGCCTGAGATCGTCTACATCGACGCCAGATTCGAGTATTTCCGCCATTAACCGGAGATTGAACGGGACCCGGAGGAGATCGTGCAGGACTGGCGGAGCGGCCCTGAGGAGGGCATCCAAAGCGGGAGCCTGTCTGCGAACTGCATTCAATTCTTCGTCAGTAAAGAGGGGCACGTTCACATGTCGCAGACTGGTAAATTCCCGATCCTGCAAGTTGAGCGGAACGGCAGGATCAAGATTCCCGCGGAACAGTTCCCGTAATCCGGGACTGTAGCGAAGATCATATTTCCGAATTGATGTGACCACACGCCATCGGCTTCCCGAGTGCACGATCGCGCGAATGAGATTCAAGAGTGCCGCGCTCGCAGGGTCACCCCGAGCTGCATCGAGGGCATCGATTACCAGAATGCCCGATCGCTGGCCCGGCCAGTTACGAAGGACTTCAATAAGCTCGTGTTCGAGGCCGAGCTCGTTTCGCAGTTCACCCAGACTCGTCGCTCCGATCTGATCAACAGCTATGAAAACTACATCCCGGCCCCCATCTATTGCAGAGTCAGCAAAATCATGTAAGACTCCCGACTTTCCCGCGCCTGGCAAACCCACTATGACAATGGAATCCGCTTCGCTCGCCTGGCGAATGGCTTCGGTAGCACACCTCTCGACTCGTACTCCGTTTTGACCTACCGGAATTTGAGAATTATGCGCAAGGTATCGGATCGTTGCTTTCGCGTGATTCTTGAGTTTGGCAATGTCGTTGTCATAACGCGCCGGGCCTTTCAGCGGGATTCCTGCCTGTTCGAGCGCGGCGCGCAAGCCTGCCTCGTCGATGCCAGAGCGCCGTTGTGAAAGGTCAGCTGCAAGTTGCAGAAGCGTTGACCAGGCCGCACCTGCCTGTTGCGGATTTTCCAGAACCCGGCTCTCCAGCAAGGACAAGGCTTCCCGTTCGGCGACGCCATTCGTTTCGACATCGAGAACGTTGATGTGCATCAGGGCGCAGACAGCACCGATATCGGAATCAATAGGCTCCTCGCCAGTGGCGGATTGCCAAGAGCGGAGGACGTGCGCTAGTAGGGTCTCCAGAGCCTTCCGTTGGTCAGCGCTCGTGGCAGCATCAGTAAATGGCTGCCCAGGAGTAAGGCCACGAATGCGGTCAAGGACCGCTGCGAGGTCCGTTCTTACAGTGGCCGAAGATTCGGAAGTTGTTGCGACCACGAATCGATCCTTCTCTGGATCGAGCGGCCTGGCTCGCCAAGGCCGCACGTCTGAACCAGTCCGAGCAGAAACGTACTGGCGGACAAACTGGTCTATAGTCGAAGCCAAGTCGGAGTCTGCTGCGGTTGATAGGCTAAGAGTCCTTTTGGCTTGGACAAACGCGTGCCCATCGGTGGCGGCCCCAACGAGGATGTCGTCGACGGGTTCAGGCGTCTCAAAGCGAGCATATGCAGCTATGCCAACAGGGCCGATTGGTACAGCGGACTTGCCAGCGAGGATATGCACACATGCCCATGCGGAAACGCGATTCTGGAAATTAATGCCGCCCTGGGTGGCAGCTCCCCCGCCGGTTCGTTGCGATTGCTCCTGTGCCATGTACAACTCAGGATGAGCCTACAACAGCGCAAGAAACATCGCTAGTTGCGACCAATCTACATATGTTTCGCCGCATTTCGGCCAGCAGTAGTCTCAATCACAAATCGACGGGAGTACCAGAGCTATAAGAAGCTTGTAATCAGAACAGTTCATGTTGGCTATGAGGTTTATCATCAGTAGGACCAACGCCCGATATGCAGGATTAATTACGATGGATCAGAGATTCGACCCCGAGAGGCTTAGGCCACCAGAGTACGTGTGTGAGCCCGATCCGCGCAGCACCATGCTTGTGAGGATTGACCGGAGCAATGGAACTGTCGGCGAAGTCGAACTGCGTGACCATCACGATGAGGTGGCGGGATTCGTGCTGCATGCGGGCGTGCCCGAGGAGATCGTGGTGCAGTTCGAGACGTCGAAGAACGTCTATCTATACGCGTGGTTCGTGTACCGTTTCTATCCGGTGGCCGAACAGCACTGTCTTGCGTGCCTGGAACTGGCGCTGCGTGAACGGTTCAAGGAAGAGATCAGGACGCGGAAAGTCAATTTCCCGGGAAAATATCCGACGCTCTATCCGCTGCTGAAATACGCGGTGGATCAGGGGATCGTGAAGAACGAAGGGTTCGAGAAATGGCGAAACCGGCGCATCATCAACAGCCGGGCGCGCGTCGAGATGGAAAAGTTTCGGGAGATGACCGAGAAGGGTCTGACTGAAATTGCATGGAGCGAGGCGGACATAGAGATAAAGCCAGAAGATCTGGAATGGGATTACACGGCGATGCTGGTCAAAGTGCTGCCGGATTTGCGAAATGACTATGCGCATGGCAGTAAGGACCTTCACAACCAATCCCTGCGCACGGTGCAGATCGTCAGCGAGATCATCAACCAGCTCTATTTGGAGCCTGCATAAGACACACGGCATACGAGGACAGACGCTGACAGTGTCCCGTGGTCGTGGACATGAGGGAAGAAGCAGGGACACGGGGTGTTCGGGCGACTGCACGACGGATTGACTACGCTTGCGGCGCATCCGCGATGCCGCTTGCCGCACAGGGAAATAATCATCCGATTGGAACGATACCGGGTCAATATTGAAACGGGTTGAGGTGCTCGCGGTGAACATGCACATTATCGAGTTAACAGCAGAAGAGAAAGCTTTAGTCGCAAAGATAAACTTCTATCCGGCGTCTGAAAGGCACGACCCGGCATATTGGAATGCGGTCGGGGAGGCGTCGCTACAGCTCATGAAACTATTGGCGGCGCGCAAGGCAATTCCAGAAGTCAGGACGAAATATTTCACTGATCCCGAATTCAACATCGGAGGAAGAGGGCGTTCGCGCGCCGGCCAGTTCGAAAAGAACGGTACGCGCGGCGAGGCGATCTTTCGGCATGTGCATTTTCTGAAATATCTGCATTACTTTCTCTACGGCCCCGCATTGCCGGATAGTGTCAGCGAGGCGTTCAGCAAGAAAGTCGCAGATATCGGAATCGTCACCTCATCCGACATTGTTCCGCTTGGCGCGTTCGCCCGGCAACTCACGAGAGAAAACCATCTCGATGTGGGAGAAGCGGCGGAGGAATTCTTCAAGCTCGCGCTCGAATGCGACTTGGAGCTGCATGAGGCCCGAGTAATCCGCGATGCGGTGAGACAGGCTCGCTGAACAGCGCGGCCACTGCTTCCATTCGTCGCCCCAGACGCCGACTGGCAGGGATACAGCGGGCTTGCGACCGCCGCCCCGATCGCGCCTGCGCTCCTCGCTCCACGCCGCAAGAGACAGATAGATCAAAGCGGCGCGGGCAAGTTTCAGAAGACGGAATGTCCTTGCCGCAAAATCCCTCTTGTAAATCGAATATCCGAGCAACTGCCGATCGGGGGCAACCATCTCCTGATGGAGCTGAAGATACTTGTGCTCCAGATAATTGATGATTAGATGATTTCGCATTTCGTTGAGGAATTCGGCATCGGGTTCTCGGCATCGGGTTCAGTGACGCTCCGGAACTTATCTTCGAACAGATCCTTCGATAGCCAGAACGAGCTGCGGAGCGGCCAGTTCTGGCAAGGGGCAAACACCCCCAGCAGCGGGCGGGGGACGAGCCCTTTACCCAGTACTGGCGGGCACGCGCAAACAGCATGGTCCCTTCATGCAAGAGCAGCGGAGGCCGGACAACTCAGGTCGATCATCTGCGCCCCGGCGGTCACCCCCAATTCTGTTAGACGCCTGTGATGCGTGAAAAAAAGTACCTGTGTCCTCTTGGCCAGCTCGCCGATAACCTGGAGCGCCGCAGACGCGCGTGTGTCGTCACTGTTGATCAGAATATCGTCAAGAATTACCGGGCAGGGCGCGACCGTCTGAACATGGTGCTCGATCGCGGCCAGTCGCAAGGCCAGATAGAGTTGGTCGCGAGTACCATCACTCAACCCGTCGACTACTACTTGTTCTCTATTTCTTCGAATCGCCACTATAACCGGCTTGTCATCATCACCAAAACCAGTTGTCAAGCCACTATAATCTCCAAGCGTAAGACCAGAAAAGATCTCGCTCGCACGACTCAAAACCGGTCCCTGGTGTTTCTCGCGATACGATTCGATCGCTCGCCGGAGCACTTCCGAGGCGAGGCGCAGCCGCAGGTACTGTGCGATCGCCGGGCGAACCCGCGCCAGGGCATCTTCAGCTTTTTGAGCCTGACGCGTGGATTCATCGCTGTTCTGCAACTGCTCAAACTCTTGCAACAACCTCCCCTGTTCACTGCCAGTCTTGAACACTTCATCCTGAAGAACCTTCAGGCGATCATCAGTCGAGACGATTTCTGACTGAAGAGAATCCACGTCATACCCCGAAGCTTCCTCCTCGACTTGCCTCACGTCGGAAACTGCATTGCGCTCGACTAGACCAACGGCGATCCGGTCATATTCTTCGCGTTTCTCCGTCTTCTTCTCCGCGGCGGCAATTATTGTCTCAAGCTGCTGATCGTCGTCGCACTTGGCGAGTTCCTTTAATTGTTTGAGAACGTCCTCAGCCACCTGGGCTTTGCTTCTGCAGGTCGATATCGCTGCCGTGTCTTTTCCGTTTTCTGCTTCCAGTTCCTCCCGTTGCGTCCCTGCCTTACCGGTCTCCACCAACCGCAAGTGCAATTGCGTGGCGGCCGCTCCGGCGGAAAGGGAGCCCAGGGACGGGTCAATTGCCCCGACAACCTGAGAAACCCGTTTCTCAAACAGCTCGATGTTATCGCCGATTCTCTTTAGCCGATATTGCAGGCGCTCGGCGTCTTTGAGGTGATCAAATACCTTCTCCAGAACAGCGAGCGCTTCTCCCACCTGCTCGGGAGTGCTGTTTTCGGGCAGGAACAACGCGCTCACTACGGGAGACCACCTTTGCGACCAGTCTGACAACCGCGTTTTACATTGGTCCAGTTTTGCCTGGTGCTTTTGAAGTGACAGCAACTGCAAGCGCCGACGAATGTCCTTAATGACGTGCGCCTCCTCTTCAAGCTTGCTAGCAAATCCCTCACCGAGCTTAAGCAGGACTGCGAGTGACTCATTTTGACCAATTGGCTGCGATCCCACCTCTGCTAAACGCGCTCTGATCTGAGTCGCAGCCATCGAAGCCCGCTCCTGCAGGACACGAAGATCGCTCTCTTTTTCACGAGATTGTTGAAGACGGTCGAGAATCGCCCGGCGAGATTGCATCCACTCTTTCATCTCGGTGGGTGAGAGCAGGGCCGAACCTAGTCCGTCCCACTCTCGCGCCCAGCGCTGCCTCAGTTCTTCGTACTCACCTTCTCGGTTTGCGATTTCTCCTTTGACCCTTTGCTGTTCGCGCCTAGCCAAATCAATTTCTTTCACGACTCGGTCATGGGTCGCGACGTCTTTTGCATTTGCAAACCGGAGGTCTGCGATTCGATCAGCATCATGAAGGTGCGCCGCGAAACTGTCCGGTAGCGGAGCATCTGAGCCCGACTGCTTCTGCGCATCCTCGGCCGATAACGTTTTGTCGAAAGCTGAAGCACGAATTAGTCGCCACAATTGATCGCGTGCTGACCGTATCTCGGCCAACTCATGTTCGCCGGCGTCGCCGACCTCGGCAGCCTGACAATCGAGTTCGGTTTGCTTCTCTCGAACTTCTTCCTCAATTTCCGAAAGCCGAGCCGTTAGATCTCTCTCCGTGGATGTTGTCGTCTCCCACTTGCGCGCGTACTGGTCAATGCTCGTCAGCAAGGGCGTCTTCAGATTCTCCAGTTCCTGAGTGTTTCCCGACCAAGGACGTAGCCCCTTCAGATCGCCCGCGGCGACTGCGGCCAGCCGTTCAACGTCGGCTTTTAGACGCGCAATTGTATGATCGATGTCGCCCAGGGATTTTGCCTGCTCGATGGTCGCCCTGAGCGTCGCCGGATCCGGGGGATCGGGGTGCAGAGCCAATTCTTCGCATAGACGTTCCTGCTCCTCTTGTCGGGCCTGCACTTCTTCTTGCGTTTGTGCAAGGGCAGTGCTGAGCCGCGCGTACTCGGTGATCAAGGAAAGGATTTCCGCTTTCCGCGAGTATACGGCCTTCAATTCTTCAGCGTCAGAGATAGGACGATGGCGCCAGATTCCGTTCCAGTCAACTGCCGCGAGCTGAATTTCCTCATCCCGCTCGCTCATCCGCTTTGGCCGATCGGTCACGCCTCGGATGTAATCGCTGGTTCCGGCGTTCAGATCCTCGATCTCCTTTGCGTGGGCCGTGAACAGGTTGCCGACGGGAAGTGCTTCGATACGGTTCTTCCGTTCCACAATATGTTCGGTTAAGGTCTTGATCTGGCTGGTCGCCTCAGCTAGAGCTGCAGCCGCCTCGTCTCGCTGACTGCGAGCGTCGACGGGCATTCGTGGAACGGATTCGAGGGCGAGAAGCGCCGTCCGCAGCTCTTGTAGGTGAGCTACGTCGGGCTTGTTGCTGGCGATTCGCCTCAGCCGAACCAATTGCTGTTGTAGGGACAGCGACTCAGTTTTGAGTTTTCCGACCGCCTCTTCCGACGCTTCTAATTCCGCTTGTTTCTGTTTGACGACCCCAGCGGAAATGGCGAGTCTCCGGACCTCGGCCTTGGTCTGCTTATATTCGTCAATGGCACGACTGATGGCTTTCGTTCGAGATTTGGGTGAAAACAACTCCCTCGCCTCCCCATCTAGTCCGTCCAGCAGGGTTCTCAAATCCAGCAGGCCAGTCGCCTGGAACAATGCGCTTCCAATGTCGCCTTTGCCATGCAGCAGTTCTTCGCCGCCTTCGCGCAAACGCCGATGATCCAAGCCAAACAACTGCTCGAATCGTTCGCGATCCAGCTCCAGCAAAAACGGACTGAGAGCGTCCTCCAATATCTGCGCCTCATCGACATTCAAAAGAGTTCCACTGGTTCCCTTCCGGCGGCGAAAGGAAAAGCTCCTTCCATCGTCGGATATGGTCGCCCCGACTCGGAGCTCGGAACCCTTGCAGCTATGCACGTCAGCTGTCCTGCTAGGAACTCCGAAGAATAGCGCCGAAATTCCTCTCAGTAGCGTCGACTTGCCGGCTTCGTTGTCGCCATAGATCACGTAGTAGTCTGGTTTACGGAGCGGAAGCTTGATCTCACGGTTGGCGAAGTGTCCGAAGCGAATGAGATCGATGGAATCGATTCTCACAGAACCTCCGAGGCTGCTAATCGCGCGAGCAGGAGTGCTTCGGCTTCTTCAAGCGCTGTGCTCAGCGTCGCAGCATCCAGTTTGATCGGTTCCGCTCCATCAGCAAGGCCACTGGGCAACTTGTTCTGTAGCTCGGCAATGGCTTCCCAACTAACCAGACTTGTTGGATCCTGGCGAAGGGCCGCCACGATTCTAACGATTTCTCCAATCGGGTCGTCGCGTTTGAGCAAGGCGTTTCGATCCAAACGGGGCAGGGTTGCGATCTGCAACCGCTCTATCCACAACAAGCCGTTTCCACACTCATTTGCGATGCTGATCGCCTCATTACGCGCCTGCTCAGGGTCTCTGTTTAGTTCCGAGTGTGCGTCGGTGGCGCCCACAATGCTAAGGCGTACCGCCGTCACTCGTTCTTGCGCTCCGGAGAGCAACGCTTCAAGGCGGTCCCGAAGCTTTTCATAAACCTCCTCCGCAGTCCGGCAGCCGGCGGCATCGATTTCGGCCTCAACCCACGGGACAACCGATGTGAAGATTTTCTCGATTGAGATCGTTCCCGTATCGGATACCGTTACGAGTTCGCAACTCTTCTCTCCCTGCTCTTTTCCGTCTCGGCCCTGAATATTGCCTGGAAACACAATGTATGGATCGGTGCAGAGAATCTGCCCGTTGTGCACATGTCCAAGGGCCCAGTATTGGTATCCCTTGTTTTTTAAGGCTTGAAGCGAGCATGGCGCATAATTTGCGTGTTCGGAGATGCCCGCAAGATTCGTGTGCAATATTCCGATATTGAAGAAGTTGGGAACCGGCGGCGGATATTTCTCAGCGAGATCCTCGGTAACCTCAGGAGTAGCAAAGCTCTGGCCGTGAATCGCTACTCGCAACTCCTCATTCAACATAGTCTGTGGCTCGCTCGCGCGGAAAATCTTGACGTTCCCAGGTGGGCGAAGCTGCTTGATCAACTTGCTCGCGGCATCGTGATTTCCGTGGACGAGGTAGACATCAATGCCGGCATCCTTCAGGCGCGCCATCTCCCTATTGAAAAATAGTGCCGATTCAAAGCTTTTAAGTCCGGTATCGTAGAGATCTCCGGCAATGACAACGAAGTCCACTTTCTCGGAAATGGCAGCATTCAGAATCTTCTCGAACGCACGTCGGGTGGCGTTGCGAATCTCATTGACCGGAGCGCCTGGATACTGGGCCAGACCTTGAAGCGGCGTGTCCAAGTGAATATCTGCGCAATGGATAAACTTCATTTGCCCTTATTCCCTTGTCTGCTGGCTTGCAGAAGCCACTAGGAATACGATCTGCACTATAGTTGTGAATTCAACCCGTGTAAACGAGCCTCCGTTTGACCGGCACGAATGTTCGGTCTGTTCCTCCATCAAAGTCGACAATTGAGCCACAATCACTTTAGCGCACGAGTTGCCGCCTGCCCCAAAAAGTCAGTCAAGACAAGTTCAAAGTCGCGGTTCACATCACCGAGACCGCTCTTCGCGTGCGCAATTTCGTGCAACAGTGTTCCTGCAAAAGCAGCCAGGCAGGACAGTTGAGAACGCTTAACGATAATTCGTCCTGTCGACGCTTCCCACAGACCATCGGCATCTCCAGTACCGAATGTCTCTGGACGCATGGTTTCTGAGATGACCATCTGTTTGACGGCCTTTGGTAGTCCTCCTACCAAATGAGCAATTGCTTCCCGTTGGTCAAATATTACGCGTTCACTCTTGGTTAATGCATTGATAGGAACAAACTTGAATTCGAAGCTTTGCAGCCATTCGGCATCGAAAATATTCAGATCACGGACATTCTGTCCCGAAAGGTCCTTCAATCCTCGGAGTGATTGGCGCACGTTTTCGGGAACATTCACGACCCGATAGCCGTCGGAGCGGGCCCGGTCAATGGCTTCCGGATACAACATGATCTCGCTTGCAGTGACGAACAGGATCTTCCCAGTCGTATTCAGAATCTGGCATCCATGAACAGCCACGTCGAGCCAACCGACTTCGTCGGCATTCGTGCCAAGCTGCACCTTCTCTAGCTCTGTTCCTAAGGTATTTGCCACCGCGGCCGAGGATGCCACTAGAAGCATGGCTTTTACCCGGTCGCTATACGCAGTCCGCCCCACATTCGTGCGTTCGCGGTTCAACGCCCTTCGCATCCCAGCGGTCAGAGACGTGATGTTGTAAGAGAACGCGAAATTCTCTTCTTCCGCCACAACGATTCCATTCACATAAATCCGAGACGGTTTGCCCGTAATTGGCGACAGAATCTGGCCAAATTGTGTGGCCTCGAGTTGCGGTTCGCCGGAGAACTCAAGAAAGAAGTCCTTCGCCTTACCTATCTCAGCATCCGCAATCCCGAGAAGCGTGATTTCTGTCCCTGCGAACTCTGGTTCCGAAGCAGGCGTAATGGCAGCATGAAGTGTTACTACGTCTTCAAATCCGTGTTTTGCGCTCTTCCGCAGCTCGATGTTTCCAAACCGTGACCGGATATGGACATCGACACCACGGCGGCTGAACGTCGCCAGCGCATCCTTTAGACCCACTCCGAACCGCCCGATCACCTTTGACGAATTGTGCAGCTTTTCCTCGCTTTCATTCTGGGTCAAATGTTCATAGCGCAGGCCACGCCCATAGTCGCGAATTGTCCAGACATTCTCGGAGGCTCGCTCGATTGTGATCTCTCCAGTGCCCGACAACACCTGCTCATCAAGCGCGTTTGATATCAATTCACGAGTCGCGTGGCACAGTTCCCAGCCCTCAAGAATCCTTTCGATATTGAGGTCAAAGAGGCGAGCAGTCGCGGTCGATGACATCTTGGTCTCCTCCGCCCATTCCAGAGGAAGTCCCGGAGTCTGCGTCTGCGAAGCAGATACCGACCTTCGCACTGGGCAATGCGAGTATATTAAAGGAATCCATCTCTATGGAGCACAATCTATTCGCCCCAGTAACTTGGAAGCCATTCACTTAATCCAACACTGACGGGGTTTTACATTGACAATAGCTTTCGCGCGACGATAATGTGATCAGTCTTCGGAGTAGTTGTTTGTGAGAGTTGAATCCATCCATGTCCAGAACTTCCGCGCAATCGAGGACGAAACAGTACTATTCGATGATTACACCTGCCTCGTCGGTCCCAATGGTTGTGGCAAGTCCACCGTCCTCACGGCGCTAAACATTTTCTTTCGCGAAGCTGAAAACACGGCAACAAGCGTTGTAGAGCTGAGCCGCGAAGACTTCCACAAGTGCAAAACTGAAGAGCCAGTAAGAATAACGGTCACGTTCGCAGATCTCAGCAGCGAGGCCCAAGACGCCCTGAAGGATTACGTGCGCCAAGGCAGACTGATCGTGTCATCTGTGGCTACCTTTGACGAGAAACTCCAGAAGGCCGAAGTTAAGCAATTCGGGGAGCGCCTAGGTATTCCGGACTTTCGCAAATATTTTGAGCTGGATAAGGAAGGTAAGAAGGCTCAAGAACTGAAGGATTGTTACGCAGGGCTAAGAAAGATGTACTCAGATCTGGGGGCAGCAAGTACCAAGCCGCAGATGGAAGACGCGTTGCATGCCTACGAGGCTCAGCACTCTGAACTCTGCAAGCCGCTGCCCAGTGAGGACCAGTTTTACGGCGTCTCCCGAGGCGTAAACAGGATCGAACCCTACTTGCAATGGGTATACGTCCCGGCGGTAAAGGATGCCGCTACCGAGCAGACTGAATCAAAAAGCTCTGCTATAGGCAAGCTGTTGGCGCGCAGGGTACACGCCCAGCTCTCCATTGATGGTCGTGTTGATGCGCTGAAGCATGAGGCAATGGAGAAATACAGGACCATTCTCCAGGAAAATGAGGAGGGCCTTAGGAAGCTCGCAGATGCCCTGACTGTGCGATTCCATCAGTGGGCGCACGACCGCGCCTCGCTGGAATTGCAGTGGCAGGATCAAGAGAAATCCGTCAACATCGCCAAACCGACTGCGGAAGTCAAAGCGATCGAAGGTATGTTTAGGGGAGATCTTTCGCGGTTCGGTCACGGGTTGCAGCGGTCTTTTATTTTTGCCTTACTGCAAGAGCTGTCGGAACATAAAGACACAGGCCCTCGGCTGGTTTTCGGTTGCGAGGAGCCAGAGCTCTATCAGCACCCACCCCAAGCCAAACATCTAGCTTCTGTTCTACAGAAACTCAGTACGCAAAATGCGCAGGTGATGGTTTGTACCCATAGTCCTTACTTCGTTTCCGGACGCACGTTTGAGAATGTCAGGCTAGCGATGAAAGACGGCTCTGGTAAGGTTGCAATAAAGTATGCGACCTACGACGATGTGTCAAAAGCGATCGCAGCGGCAACTGGCACAGCCCCCATCAAGCCAGGAGGCATGGCAGCAAAAATCGAGCAGGAAATGGAAAGTCCGCTCCACGATATCTTCTTCGCGTCCTTCAGGGTCTTGGTTGAAGGGCAAGAGGATGTAGCCTACATAAGTTCGTATCTCAGTCTGCTCGGCCGTTGGAACGAATTTCGGAGTCTCGGCGGGCACGTTATCCGAGTTGACGGCAAGAGCCACTTGATACAGGCGCTCGCAATTGCGAACGAGTTTGAGCTTCCGTATTTCGTGGTCTTCGACTGCGATGGGGATACGCCCGCTGATACACCCGAAAAGACGACGGGAAGAAGGCAAAAGCACGAGGCGGAGAATAGGGCAATATTTCAACTAGCCCAAGCTAAGAACAAGGACAGTTTTCCGACAAATGTTGTGCTTGAGACGAATGTATCCGCTTGGCCTAACACAATCGCTGACGTGATTGAAGGGGAAATTGGAAAAGAGGCGATCGCGAAGATCAAAGACAAAGTCATGACCAATCATGGATTCAGTGGGTACATGGAGAAGAACCAACTGTTCATCGGTTACGTCATGGCTGAGGCGTGGGATCAAGGTCTAAAATCCAAGACATTGATTGCACTATGCGAATCTCTGCTCACACTTGGGCGATCGCTACTTCCAGCGGTAGCTCCCACCCAGAGTGTAGAGGGCGCTAATACGGGGCAACAGCCAACGCTCGCTTTCCCAGTGCCGGCTAGACCTGCTGCGCCAACTTCCTGACTTCAGCAAGTCAGCCTTCACGGGCTGCCATGGGATCGTACGGCCTTCACGGTGGTTCGAAAGTTGGAACGAGCCAAGATGGCACAATTCTCGCCCACAGGGTTCCTCGAAAAGCGGGAAATAGTGCAGGCTCCGGCTGATCGGCCGTTATACGGCCTGAAGAAGTTCTCGACTACAATAGCCATACACATCAATGACTTGCCGACAACCAGCCCGCACGGAAGCTACTCGGACACTATGCAGAAAATCCGCGAGTTTTAGCTGGATCCGAACGAGACATGTGACACAGCAACGGCACACCGCAAAGGCGCTGCAACCTCCGACAGCCGCGCCGGGTACTTGGATGTCGGGACAGGCGCGGTTCAACGCTTCTGGTACGGGTGAAAGATGTAGTCCTTCGCCTTCACCGGCGTATGGCACGCGTATCCGCAGTCTGATGGGCTTTTGGGATCGGCCGTGAACTTGTCCGAGGCGGCGTCGTAGTTGAACACCGCGTATCCCCACCCGCCGCTTTTTGGAAACCTCTTGCTGTCCTTTTCCATGACGAAAGCTTCCTTAAAGACGTCAGGCACATCCACGACGAAGGGAGCCTCCGTGCTCTTCTTCGGCGTCCACTGGAGCTTCACTATCATGGAGCCATCCGGGAAAGGCTGGCCGTTAAGCGGAATGCCGGCCTTGAACGCCTTGATCATGGTCGGATTGCCAACGATCACCTTGAGCCTTTCGTCGGTGTGGGCAGAAGAGACGACTGCCCAGTCCTCGTATCCCCTGAAATCGGAGAACGCGATTCCGCTCGGCGATTTCAGCGAGTACTTGTCGTTGTCTTGGCTTTGCGCGTAAAGGACCACGGCGCCGAGGACGGCGAGCACTGCCACGGCTGTTGCAACGGTGGTAAAGCCGCCGATACGTTTCAGCGCGGTGCGTGTTTCTATCCTCTGTTCTTGTTGTTCTTGCGGCACAGATTTCGTCACAAGTTCAGACATGGTGTGTTTTCCTCACAAATAAAGTTTGCAAAGCCCGATCAACTTACATCTTGAACGGTTGCAATTAAGCCAGAGGTGAGGGGAGCAAAACAATTGGACCATGGTATCGGCGATACCTTCGTATCGAGCGTGCTGGAGGGGGCCTTCGCTTTGATCGATTTTTAGGCTACATGGATGGAGAAAAGCCGTATGCCTCAGGCATGAACACACGGCAGTCGATACGAAAGTATGGGCAATACCATCGTCCAATTGCGCGGCCCGTTTTGTTCTGGCTGAATAGTCACGGAGGAAAATTCCACGGCGACTATGAACGCACCTACCAAACTCACACAGATGAATGCACCCGCGAAGCCCGCACAGATTCGCCTGACCCGACGGTCGCCCGCCTACCATCAATGACCGGCGTACAAAAGGAGCCATCAATGAACGCGATACAAGTCGACCAGAAGAGCTATGAGATGCCCCCGCGAGAGGGGATCAGCATCGCGCATTTTCTCACCGTCGCCGACATTGAACGGTCGGCTCGATACTACGAGAAGGTCTTCGGCGCTCGCATTCTGAGCCTGGGTGACGGCAACGCGCCTGCGTACCTTCAGCTTGCGAATATCTGGATGATTCTGAACGTTGGGGGCGGGCCGACCCCGGATAAGCCGACGGTAACGCTCAGCGTCCCCGACCCGAATCACATCAACAGTTTTATGAATTTCCGCGTTGCGGATATTCAAGCGTGCTACAAATTATGGAAAAGTCGAGGGGCCGAGTTCATCACGGAGCCGATTCCCAAGTACGGCGAGATTCGCTGCTATATCCGCGACCCTGACGGTTACATTATCGAGGTCGGACAGAGCACCGATCTCACATACGGTTAGCGCTTGGCCCGGATGGGATTCGGATTTAAACGGTTGCGGATGTTCGCTTAAGCCCTTCCGGGCTGCAGTGTCGAGCCCCGTACTTTGGTCTTGACCGACACGTTCGTCCAACGGATTCGTCGTCGCGCTTCTGCCAATTTTGCTTTCAACAGTCACTTGCTCTGACATGAAAGGAGCAACAAATGGTGGGCACAAACGAACTGAAAGAGACCACGCGCGCGACCGCGCCTGTCGCGTCGAACACGCTTGGTGTGAACGTTTTTACCGCCCCGGGAAAGGCCATGGTCGGCGAGCGGCCAAAGCCCTTCGGCGAAGCGCTCGGCTTTGACCCCATCACGTCGACTTTAATCTTCGGCGAGTACGACGCGGTGCTGGTGGACGCAATGGGGACAGTGGCTGAGGCCGAGGCTCTCGCGGATTGGGTCGCTCTGCACAACCGCAACCTGGAGACCGTCTATATAACGCACGCCCACTTCGACCACTTCTACGGCCTTAGCATTCTGCTCGACCGTTTCCCCGGCGCTCGGGCGATAGCAACACCCAAGACGGTGAAGGC
>Ga0187891_1001807_pt1 | contig 17539 bp, 17 predicted proteins | sample June2016WEW_21_4_FD_132990 | JGI IMG/M metagenome (GOLD analysis project Ga0187891, IMG submission 132990) | Peatland microbial communities from SPRUCE experiment site at the Marcell Experimental Forest, Minnesota, USA - June2016WEW_21_40 | ecosystem: Environmental > Terrestrial > Soil >... | reverse complement strand
TTATCCGGTGCGCGAAGTGCGCCAATTTTGCGACCAGCACCGCCTCTGGCTTATCGAAGACAACTGCGACGCGTTGGGAAGCCGTTACGACGGCCAGCTAACCGCCACCTTTGGCGACCTGGCCACCTTCAGTTTTTATCCCGCGCATCACATCACGATGGGCGAGGGCGGCGCGGTGGCGGCGGCGAACGAGGACCTGGCGCGCATTGCCCGCAGCTTCCGCGACTGGGGCCGCGATTGTTACTGCGCCGGCGGCGAGAACAACACCTGCGGCAAGCGGTTCGCGCAGCAATTCGGCACGCTTCCCTTCGGCTATGACCACAAATACGTTTACTCTCACATTGGCTACAACCTCAAGGTGACCGACATGCAGGCCGCCATCGGGGTGGCGCAGTTGAAGAAAATCGAAGACTTCGTGGCTGCGCGGAAACATAATCACGCTGCGCTTGCCGCCGGATTGAAGAAACACAAACAGCACCTTATTCTGCACACAGCGCCGCCGAAGTCTGATCCATCTTGGTTTGGTTTTGTCATCACGGTCCGGCCCGAAGCGCCATTCACGCGGGCCGAACTGGTCAACGCGTTGGAGACCGCGCGCATTGAGACGCGAAATCTTTTCTGCGGGAACCTGCTGCGGCATCCGGCCTACAGCGACATCAAGCACCGCGTCGTCGGTTCGCTGGCCAACAGCGACGTGATCACCACGAACACCTTCTTCATTGGCGTGTATCCGGGACTGACGGAGGAAATGATCCGCCACGTGCTGGCGACGTTTGACCGGCTTATTGGGAGCAGATGACAGAGGGCAAAGGACGGAAGACAGAGGACAGCAACTGAACACGAACATGAGTGAGCGCATAATGTCATTTCGGGATTTGAGGGTGTATCAAGCGGCATTTAAATTGCAGCAACGCGTCTTCAAGACAACCAAATCATTTCCGCGCGAGGAGATATACTTTCTGACCGACCAGTTTCGCCGGGCCTCCCGATCCATCGGCGCGAACATCTCCGAGGCGTGGCAAAAACGCCGTTACCCAGCCAGTTTCGTCAGCAAGCTGTCTGACTCCGACGGCGAACAAGCGGAGACACAGCACTGGATTGGCACCGCTCCGGCGTGTGATTACATCAGCCAGGCCGAATGCAATGAAATGCTGGCTCAGTGCGCGGAGATTGGCCGGATGTTGGGCAGTATGATGGCCGCGCCCGAAAAATTTTGCCAGGTTCCGCCGACCAGCCGCCCTCCGCCCTCCACCCTCCGTCCTCCGTCCTCCGGCTCATGAGCATGCCGCTCAAAATCCGCTGCACGGTCGAGTCCATCACGGACCACAGCGGGCGGGTTTATACCGTTGATCTCGTCCCGCAGAGCGTGGTGCCGGGTTTCAAACCCGGCCAGTTTCTCCACCTGACCGTGGACGACTACGACCCGTCGGGCTTCTGGCCCGAATCGCGCGTTTTTTCCATTGCCAGCTCGCCGCGCAATCGCAGCCGGATTCGCATCTGCTATTCGGTCAAAGGCCATTACACGACCAAGATGGAACAGACGCTGAAAGTCGGAGGCGAAGCGTGGATCAAAATGCCCTACGGCGAGTTCGTGATTGATGAAACCAGCGACGCGGTGCTGATCGCCGGCGGCACCGGCATCAGCGCTTTCACCGCTTTTCTGGAGGCGCTCACTCCGCAAGGTTCACAGGCGGTGACGCTGGTTTACGGCGCGAGAACGCCGGGGCTGTTTCTGTTCCAGGAAATGATCCTCGCGCAACTGGCCGCCGTGCCGAAACTCAAGGTGGTGTTTTTTACGGAGACGCCGGACGAAGCTTTCGCCCATCGGATGTCCGTTCTGCCCCGGGCGCCCCATTGTTTGACCGGCCGCATCTCTCTGGACGCGCTTCTCCGTCCTCCGCCCTCTGTCCTCTGTCCTCTGTCCTCCGTCTTCTACCTTTCCGGCCCGCCGGGCATGCTCAACACTTTGTCCGCCGATCTAAAATCGCGCGGGCTTCCGCCGGAACAAATCCGGACCGATGCGTGGGAGTAAATCCCTTCTCGGTCATTCTACAAGCTTGCTGGCGGGCAAAATTCCGCTAACATGGCCCTTGGATCATGGAAGTCCGCAGTATTGAAACCATCGTCAAGGCGCTGAACGACGCGGGCGTCCAGTACCTCATCGTCGGCGGGCTGGCCGTCAACGCACATGGGTATGAGCGGCTTACCGTGGATGTGGATTTGGTCATCGGACTTCAACCGGAAAACATCAAACACGCGCTCCACGCCCTGCAAGCGGCCGGCTATCAAATGAGCATCCCAGTGACACCGGAAGATTTTGCCAACCCGGAACTTCGTGAAATCTTGCGGAAGGAGAAGAATATGCTGGTACTCCGGCTCTGGAGCGATGTCCACCGCCGGACACCCATTGATGTGTTTGTTTATGAACCCTTTGATTTCAAGAGGAATTTGCCCGGGCGAAATGGGAGCCGGTGGCTGGCGGCGCTCGCGCGCCGATTGTCAGCTATGAAACCCTGATGGCCATGAAAAGACAGGCTGGACGGGACAAGGATTTGCTGGATATTCAAGCATTGAAGAAACTCGATCCCTACCGATGACCAAAGAAGAACTGCACGCGCTTTGTACGCAACCCAGCTGGCAATGGTGTACCTTTGAAGGTGCTGAATTGCACACGCTGCTGCTGGGCCTGCAAACCACCTTCCGCGAAAAGCTGGAATGGCTCGAAGAAGCCGAAACCCTCACCCTGGGTCTGCGCGCCAGCCGCGAGCAGGCCGCGGCCGCCCGGCGATCCGGTGCTTTGGAAACATAGTCGACGGAATGATGAACACCGTTTTCCTATGCGAGCATCCACCCTGCACTGACGCGCCCATGAAAATTTTTGTCACGGGCGGTACGGGATTCATCGGCAGCCATATTTGTCGGGCTTTGATTCAGGCCGGCCATTCCATCATCTGCCTGAAACGGAAAACTTCAAGTCTTAACCGCTGCGTGGATTTCCGCGAGCGGGCGCAATGGGTTGACCATGATTCCGCCGGCTGGGCTCAAGTCGTCATCGCTTCAAAACCGCGGGCGTTGGTTCATTGTGCGTGGACTGGCGTTACGGTGGCGGAAAGAGACGACTGGAAAATTCAGGGTGAAAACATCGCCTTTTTTCTTGAATTGATGCGCGTCGCGGAAGCGGCGGGCGTGAAACAATTCATCACTTTTGGTTCCCAGGCTGAATACGGCCCCATTCAGGGGCGCGTGAATGAAGATCATCCCTGCCGGCCAACCACAGCCTATGGCATTGGCAAGCTGGCCTGCCTCACGTTGCTCGAAGGGTTCGCCCGGCAACGACAGATGAGCCAGGCATGGCTGCGGCTTTTTTCGATCTACGGGCCGGGCGAGGGATCGCAATGGTTCATACCAAACCTTGTTCGGCAAATGAAAGCCGGCCAAGCGCCTCAATTAACCGGTTGCGAACAGCGTTACGATTACCTGCACGTCCATGATCTGGCGTCGGCGGTTCTGGCCGTGTTGCGGCAGCCCGAGACGAGCGGCGTCTTCAACTTAAGTTCCAATACGTCATTGCCATTGAAACAAGTGGTGCAACTGATCAAAGAATATGCCGGTTGTCGTGTGGCACCTAGCTTTGGTGCGCTGCCGTACCGTCCCGGCCAGTCCATGCACATGGAGGGCGACAGCACGCGGTTTTACGAAACATTTGCTTTCATGCCGCAAGTCACCATAGTTGAGGGCTTGCGCAAACTGGTCGCAGAAACACCGGCAACCTGAACACGACGCGGGGGGCGGCCATTCCTGCGCAAAACGAATCGAGCCAAATGAAAGTTTCTGATTACATCGTGGCTTTGTTGGAAAGCAAGGGGGTCACCAGCGTATTTGAATTGTCCGGCGGGATGATCACGCATCTGCTGGATTCGTTTTGGCAGCGCGGAAAAATCCGCGTCGTCAGCATGCATCACGAACAGGGCGCCGCATTTGCGGCCGACGCTTTTGGCCGAATGACCGGCATCCCCGGTGTTGCGCTCGCCACGAGCGGCCCCGGCGCAATTAATTTGCTGACGGGTGTGGGCAGTTGCCATTTCGATTCGTCACCGGCGGTATTCATCACCGGCCAGGTAAACCGCCACGAACAGAAAGGCGACCGGCCCATCCGGCAGTTGGGCTTTCAGGAGACAGACATTGTCAGCATGGTGCAGCCGGTTACCAAGGCGGCTTGGCGGGTGAAGACAGCCGAAGAGGTCCCCGCCGTCTTCGAGCGTGCCTTTGCCCTGGCCATGGAAGGCCGTCCCGGTCCGGTGTTGGTGGACATTCCAATGGACATCCAGCGGGCCGAAATTTCCGCTTCCGTTCCCGTCGCAGGCCGGGTGCCGGTTCCCGCTTCCGTGGCGCCGGATGAATCGTTTTGGAAAAGGCTGGGCGGACAGATGCGCGCGGCCCAACGGCCGTTGATTTTGGTCGGCGGCGGGATTCGCTCCGGCCTGGCCACCGGATTATTGCGCGAGTTTGTCACGCAGGCGGGCATCCCGGTGGTGCATTCCCTGATGGGAGTGGACGTCCTGGCTTACACTCATCCCCTGCGCGTGGGCATGATTGGCAGTTACGGCAACCGCTGGGCCAACTGGGCGGTCGGCATGTCTGACTTCCTACTGGTGCTTGGCAGCCGGCTGGACGTGCGGCAAACCGGTTCGGAAACACAGTCTTTCAAGAGCGGCCGTGTAATCGTCCATGTTGATTGCGATGTCGGCGAAATCAACAACCGCGTGATGGGATGCGAACCCATCGTCAGCCAGTTGAAAGATTTTTTGGCGGCGGGCTTGCAGAGGCTGACGAAATTTCAATTGACGGAGCAGGCCGGCTGGCTGGCCGAGATTTCGGCCCGGCGCGGGGAATGGCCGGACGAGCGCGAGATTGCGGATGTTGCCGGCATCAACCCCAATGCACTCATGCACGCAATTTCCCGCGTCTCACAAAAGGCCGGCGCTTACGTCGTGGATGTGGGACAACATCAGATGTGGGCCGCGCAATCCTTGGAATTGACCGACCGCCAGCGTTTTCTCACGTCCGGTGGCATGGGTTCCATGGGCTTTGGATTGCCGGCGGCGGTCGGCGCAGCCTTTGCTTGTCCACAACAACCGTTGGTTCTGATTGCTGGCGACGGCGGCTTTCAATGCAACATTCAAGAATTGCAAACCGTCGTTCGAAACCAGTTGCCGCTCAAGATCGTCGTGTTGAACAACCGTTGCCACGGCATGGTGCGGCAGTTTCAACAGTCCTACTTTGATTCACGCTACCAGTCCACGCTGTGGGGCTACTCCACGCCGGACTTTGCGAAAGTGGCGGCTGCCTACGGCCTGGAAAGCCGGCAAATCCAGTCTTCCGGCGAAGTGGCGGAAGCCTTGCACTGGCTGTGGTCGGTGCCGCAAAGCCCCATGCTGCTGGAAGTATCCATTGAAAGCTCGGCCAACGTATATCCCAAGATGGCTTTTGGGCGCCCCATCACCGAAATGGAACCGTTCTTCAAGCCAACGGAAATGGAAGGAACTTGAACAAGCGCCAAACGCCGCACCAATGAGTGGACCCAAGGTCGCAGTCTGCGTCCCCGCTTATAACACTGCGCGTTACATCAAACAGTGCATCGAAAGCGTGTTCGCGCAGGAGTTCAAGGACTGGGTTCTGCGGGTTTCAGATAATTGCTCGACTGATGGCATGTGGGAGATTCTTCATGCAATTCCATCCCCCGCAGCAGCGGTTGTGCCGGCAGCCGGGAACCGGCGTGCCAGGATATTTTGGGTTTGAATCTTCAGTGGGCTGCGTATTTACTGTCAGTAACGATGCCGTTCACGCCAAGCATTTTCGCCGCGATTAAGAAGCCGTTGCGTTCCTCGCGGTGGATTTATCGTCCTTGGGCATTGCTGCGTCATTGTTTGGTCCCGGCGCTCAAGGATTGTTTCTGGGAATTTTACCGGTCCTTTTTTAAGGCGGCCGGCTCCCGCTTGTATTATGTGTTTCCCGAACAGCATGCTCCCTTCGGCCAGTTCTTCGCGTCCGTTAGAAACGGCCCGCCGGTCAGGTTGTTTTCGGCATATCAGGCTTTGCGCTGCGGCTATCCCAAGCTGGAGGGACGGATTGTGTTGGAAGACCAGGGATCGCCGGTGGTTCGCGAAGGCAGCCTTTTGGCGGCGGGAATAACGGAACAGCACACCACCCAGCCATGGCCGGTGCTTTGGAGCCGGCACCCGGGAGCGCATCTGGTTTCCAGCGCGCTCGCTCTCGTAACCCCGAAAAAGGAGTTGTGTCTGGAATCCGTCTATGGCCACCGCTTTTACCGGTGGGACCCGGCCTGCCGCTATTTTCGGCTGCCGAAACCGGTTTCTTTGGAAGGGAACTGGACCAGCATTGTGTCCCACTGGGTTCCCAACGGTTCCGGCTTCATTCCCAACCATTCACACTGGCTGCTGGATGCCCTGCCGCGGCTGGCGGTGTTGAACGAATTCCCCCCGGATACCCGAATCATCGTTCCCGGGAAACTGGCCGCTTATCAGTGGGAAAGCCTGGCGATGCTGGGGCTTTCCCGGGACCGATTCCGGCCATCGCCGGAAACTCATCTGCAGGTCGAGAATTATTACTTCAGTTCCCCGCCTTCAATGGTGGTCTGCTACAATCCTTATGCCGTGCGCTTCCTTCGGACCGCGTTCCTCGAAAAGCGGGACCGCAGCTATTCCGGTCCAAAACGCTTTTTTATCCGCCGAAACCAACTGCGGGACATTGGCAACAATGACGAAGTGGAGCGGTTTTTCGAGCGGCTCGGATGGGCCATCATTGACCCGTCTCAACTGACGTTTGCCCAGGAAATACAGCTTTTTTACGAGGCGGAAGCGGTTTGTGGTTTGATGGGGAGCGCGTTTAGCAACACCATTTTCTCCCGTCCGGAATGCGCGGTCGTTATGATGGGTCATGATTATTGGACGGACGGCACTTTGGACTGGATAATGCAGGCGGTGGGGATCAAAAAATACAACTGGCATGTTTATCCCAGCAATGGCTGTCGGCAATTCGAGGTGGATCTCGGCATCCTGGAGCAGCAGCTTAAATCCTCCGGGTTGTTTTGATGAGGACGGCATAAAATGTGGCTGATATGTCCCGGATTAAACGATTTACACATTCCCTCCTGTCCGGTTATTTGGTGCTGGGGGCGAACATGTTCTACACGCTGGCGTCGGTGCCGCTGGCGCTCCATTACCTGTCCCGGGTCGAGTTTGGCTTGTGGGCGTTGACGACCCAAATCGCCCAATATGTTGCGCTCATTGACTTGGGCATGAGCAGTTCCATGTGCCGATTCCTGATTGATCACAAGGACGACAAATCGGACGGGGCTTATGGCGGCATCATCAGGGCGGGCGCGTTGGTGGGGGTGGTGCAGGGCGCGTTGATTGTGCTGGTGGGAACGGGGCTGGCGTTCTGTGCCGCTCCGCTGTTTAATCTGTCCGGGGAATTAAGAGGGGAATTTTTCTGGTTGCTGACCGGGCAATCGGCGCTGCTGGGGTTGCAGTTCGGCACGCGGATTTCAAGCCAGTTGTTAATCGCGCACCAGCGTTTCGACATACCCAATTATGCCACCGTGGTTCTCTTCGGGGTGAGCCTGCTGGGGATGTGGGCCGGCTTTGCCGCCGGCCTGGGCGTGTTCAGTTACCTGGTCGCCCAGACCCTGTCCACGCTGATCGGGGCGGTGGTGACCCTGATCATCTGCCTGCGTTTGAAGTTGTTTCCCGGACCGGGCGAATGGGGCCGGGTGACCCGGGAAAAATTCAGGGAATTGTTCGCGTTCGGACGGGACGCCTTTCTCATGAATATTGGCAGTCAGTTAATCTCCGCCAGTCAGACCATGTTGCTTACCCGCTTCCTGGGGTTGGACATGGCAGCGGTGTGGAGCGTCTGTACCCGGACTTACACGCTGATGACAGCGCTGGTCTGGCGCCTGCTGGATTATTCCGGCCCGGCATTGATCGAGATGATGGTGCGCGGGGAGCGTGACCGCTTGCTCCAGCGTTTCAAGGACCTGGTGGTTCTGTCGGCCAGTTTGGCCATCGCGGGGGGGGGCCTGTTCGTGGTCTGCAATGATCCCTTTGTGCGGCTCTGGACGAGTGGCCGGATTCATTGGTCGCCACTCAACGATTTGTTGCTGGCCGTCTGGTTTGTCTTTGTCACGCAGGTGCGGGTGCATACGGCGCTTGCGAGCTCGACCAAGCGATTTGGGTTTCTGCGCTTTGTTTTTCTGGTGGAAGGATTGGCTTTTGTCGGGTTGACCCTGCTGGCGCACGGGCGGGGTGGGGTCACAATGATGCTGGCCTTCTCCGTTCTCTGCACGATGCTCTTCTCATTTCCCTATGGATTGTGGCGCACCCGGGAATATTTTGCGCTGGGTTGGCGCGAACTGGCCGCGTGGTGCCTTCCCACGTGGCAACTGACCTGGCGGCTGGTACCGGTGGCGGCGGCGGTGTGGTGGCTGGCGCGGGATTGGCCGCCCCGGTGGCAACTGGCCACCTGCTTTGTCCTGCCGGGGATCTGGGGGACGATGGTGTTCCTGCGGCACGGCTTGAACCCGTCATTGCGGGTTGAAATCATCGAGCGGATGCCGTCCTGGATGGGAAGCCGGCTGAAACAACTTGCCCGGGTTTGATTCACATGCAGCCCGACGAAGTTTGTAATTGTTGACCCGAGCCGGCCTTGACATAACCCCGGACGAAATACCATCCGCAGCATGAACTCCGGCAAGAGACAACTCACGGTCAACGCGGCGGCTTATCCGCTCAGTCGCTCACCGTATTGCCGAGGGGAACTGTAAACTATGCCCGATCCGATCTGTGCGGCCGTGGTTCTGAATTACAACGGTCGTCACCTCCTGCAGGAGAACTCGCGAATGACGTCTCAAAAGGATGCGCAGGAACACTCCAGCTTGGAAAGCTTATTGTCGAACTGGATAGCACGCCTGCCGAGCGCTGCAACTTCAGACTGCGGCAAAGCCAAAGCGCGCCGCACGGCATCCCGAACCCGTGCAAAGTCGGTTCGGCTGGCCTCCGGTACGTGGCGAATCTTTCGTCTGCTGAACGGGAGAATTTCAAGCAGAATGGCTTGGCGCGCGCGCGTGAGTTTACGTGGGATCGCGCGATTCAAAAGACGATGCAGGTGATCAGTCGTCTTATTTGACCGCACTTGACTTGCTGGTGGCAAAGCCGTCGCAAGAGAAGTGTCAGCCGTCTGACACTTCTCTGACCCCTCATGATCCTTTGCGATTGTCTGGACGACCCGCCATCCCACCATGCTATTTCCGGTGCAGATCACAAGCGATGGCTGAAAAATCAACCGGCAGCGACGGAGCGAATTACCTGCAGCCAGGCATTAGCCCAGTTGTCCGTGTTGAAAATACGGCGCACGGTTTCCTGCTGGCCTATCCCAATTTCGGTTCGCTTCCGCAATGTGTCCTTCAGCGCCTGTGCAACGGCTATCTCGTCGGGGTTACACTGCACGGTTGGCAAATCGGCAAGGCCCGCCACATTTGTGGAAACTGTGGCAATCCCACAGGACATGCTTTCGAGGGCGCTGAGCGACGTGCCTTCGCGGCGCAACGTCGGAATCAAAGTGACCAGCGCCGAGGAATAGTAATCCGGCATGCGTTTGTTCTCGACGTCCGGCTTGAAAAGCACACGCTTCCCGAGACCGAGACTTTTGATGAGTTGCTCGATGTAGTTAATGTAACGGCCGGGACGCCTTTTCCCCAGCAGACAGAGCGTCAGCTCCTTGTTTTCATCCGCCAGAAGCCGGAACGCCTTGATGGCGAGGTCAATGCCCCGGTCGGCGGTGATTTGCCGGGGGACAAGGATGATGTTGCGTTGCTTCAAGGCCGGCAGCCCGGCTGTTGCTTGAAACTTTATAGTGTCCACACAGTTTGGAATGAACCACTTGCCTGGTGACAACTCCGTGAAGCAGCCTTTAGCGGGGGGGGCGGTATATCCAAAATGGCGCAGATAATGAGTGTCGTTCACAACATGAGTGAACTTTTCGAGGCAGGCTTTCGCAACCCGCTCATGCACCCTGTCGTCCCAGGTCATATTCTCCAAATGCCACTCGATGCCATGAGACAGGACGATTGTTTTGTGTGCCAGTCGCTTTAAGGCCCAAGCCGAAAAAGCGTAATGCGCGATAATGACATCCGCCTTTGCCAGCCGCCCCATCTGCGTAAGGTGAAGGAAGAAATTGAAGAGATAAGGTTCCGCGCCGGGAATGAGCCGAGGAATGCCACGCAGTCGTAAAACACGAACAATGTCGTCCGCCTGGACACCGCGATCCGTCTGATAGACGGTTCCTTGAATCCCTGCCTTGGCCAATACCGTCTGAAGATTTTCGATATAGACTTCCTGCCCGCCAATGATCGGACGATAGTGCTGCGTGACCTGCGCGACTTTCATGGAGGTCAGGATAAAAGGTGCCGCCGGGTGATTTCCAGGATGCGGCTCGAGCTCTGGCCGTCGCCATACGGGTTCCGGCAATCCTTCGGTTCGTCTCCACGGGACCGGAGTTTTTTTTCCGCTTCGGCAATGATACGTTCGGTTTGAGCGCCGACCATGGTTGCAGCGCCCGCTGCCACTCCCTCTCCGCGTTCCGTGACTTCGCGGACGACCAGCACGGACACCCCAAGACTTGGCGCTTCCTCTTGAACTCCACCGGAGTCCGTGATGATGAGGGAGCTTTTTGACATCATCCAGATAAACTGCGCATATTCCAGCGGTTCCAGCAGATGGATGTTCTTCGTCTTCCCCAGCATCTCGAAGACGGTTTCCCGGACATTCGGGTTGAGATGCACCGGATATACAATCTCCCGATCCTCGCCGGCATCGGCAACTGTCTTGATCGCTTCACAAATCCGCCGAAGCGGCGGTCCGAAGCTTTCTCGACGATGCACGGTCACCAGAATGATCCGTTTTGAGAAATCAAGCCCCTTGAAGGTGTTGTAATAGTTCTCTTCGCCGCGATTTCGGATGATTTTCAACCCTTGCAGGAGCGCATCGACCACCGTGTTACCCACAACAAAAACATTCTCAGTGATGCCTTCGCGCGCCAGATTCTGTCCCGCACCCTCTGTCGGGGCAAAATGCAGGGTCGTGAGATGACTGAGGAGCACCCTGTTCATTTCCTCGGGAAAGGGAGAAAACTTGCGGTAACTCCGAAGCCCCGCTTCGACATGGGCAATGGGAATCTTTTCAAGGAACGCGGCAAAGCCCGCCGCAAAGGCGGTGGTGGTATCCCCTTGAACAAATAGGATATCGGGCTTCACCTGGGTGAGGATTTCGGCCGATCCCATGATCGCTTTGGAGGCGAGGCTGGGCAGCGACTGGTTGTGCGTCATCAGGTTCAGGTCGAAGTCAGGTTTAATTTCAAATAAGCCCATGACCTGATCCAGCATGGCGCGGTGCTGTCCGGTGACGCAGACCACCGTTCGGAACTCCGCGCACGACTGGAAAGTTCGAATCACCGGTGCCAGCTTGATCGCTTCCGGGCGTGTGCCAAAGATGAACAGCACACTTTTTTTTGGTTTCGGAATCATGTCGCTTTTTGTTGGATTTCGGATTTGGTGCTGCGACGGAGAAAACGGCGCTGAATAAAAGAGCTGCTCCAGTGCCCGAGCGCCATGCTTGGAACTTCGACGATTCGATAAGCAAAGGCTGCGGACACCACCGTCACAAAAACGCTGATGAAAACCGCAAGTGGCATCAGGACGGCCATCGATCTGACCCCGATCATGTTGAACCAATGCATTAGAGGAGGCAAGACGCACAAAAGGACGATAACTTGAAGCAAATACACCGAATAGGAAATCCTTCCAAGGAACACGAGCATACCGTGACTCAATGCTGCCTGGATTCGATCGCTACCCAAACTGGCTGTAATAATAATCAAGCAGCCGATACTGCAAATACACCAGGCAAAATGATCCGCTATAACTGAATCCCCCCAGAGGTGGCTGGTCCAAAGACGTGTTTGATAGAGCAATACCCCAAAGGCGAGTATTCCGCATTTTAAGGGAAATGCAAGACGGTGCATGATTGATTCGATCAAGTTGTAGTGACTTGCTGCGAACACGCCCAGGATAAAGGAGACATAGTAGCTTCCTGTAGGAATGAATGCGAGCAGAGGCACTGCTGCTGCAAATAGAAACAGAATGTGCCTGCGAACGAGAAATATGAAAACTGGAATCAGTGCGGAACCCTTTAGCTCGACTCCCAAAGTCCAGTCCTGCGGCAAAAGCTGCTGGCTCGCGTTGTGGAGCATAAAGGCACACTGACGAAAAAAAGAGGAAATTGAAAGCGCAGAGCTCCAAAAGTGTTTGAAGAGTTCAGACATCGGTGGATCTGTATGATAAGAGCGAAACAAATACCTTCTCATGATAGCACTGAGGCAGAACACAAAAAACCATGGAATCCAAATTCGGGTGAATCTTCGAAGATAGAATGTCGGGATGAACATCCGCCTGGGGGCTTGCCCAGTGGGTGTCTGAACCAAATAAGGCCGGCTCAATACAAAGCCGCTGAGAACAAAGAACATCGTCACGGCTGACCTGCCGTCGAATAGTATGTTGACTACTGGAAAGCCAGCCCAGCCAACCAGATAATTTGGCCAGGCGAGCACGGCAATGGTATGTCCCAATAAGACCGCGAGCGCAGCCAACCCTCGAACGCTGTCAAGCGATTCGATCCGCTTTGGCTGAGCATACCCACCTGCCTTTTGAGTCTGAGGTGCCATGTCAAAAATCAAATTCTGGAGTGTTACCTTCCTGGAACGCTGACCCGCCTGGCAATGCCTCCCAACCTCTCATAAACCGAGGCGGTCCAGAAACGCCTTAAAATTCGCGCCGAAGCTTGGGGGATCATGCAGCCGCTGGAACCGTTCAAGTGTCTGGCGCGATGCCTCCCGACACCAGGCCGCTGATTTTTCGGAAGCCCGGCGGGCAGAATCCATGATCGCCTCTATCGTGCAGGAATCGGTCAGCACGCTGTTGCTCTCTTCCGCCTCGATGTCGATATAGCCGACGGGAATGAGGCCAACGCCCAAGCTGCCCAAGAGCGCCGTTCCCGGCCCCGTGTCCATCGGCGCGCTGATCGTGAAATTGATTCTTTTGAGCAGTTTTTTCATTCGGGAACGGAGCGGTCCCTTCGAGTAATGGTAAACAAAATGGATGTTGGGCAGCGCAAGTTCAAGCCGGTACGCGCGCCTGACCTCCTCCTCCACCTTGCAGTAGATGTATAAGTGAAGGTCCGGCATCCGCGCGAAAGCTTCGAGAAGCAGGTCCATCCCCTTCTGCACGTTGCCGCCTGTTCCCGCGACATAGACGAAGTTTTTCCGGCCGGCCTCGAAGTCGCGATCCTCAACCAAATAGTCTTTTTCGACATAGGCGCCGAGATACAACAGACTCATTCCTTTGGCGACGCCTGCATAGGTCGCCACAGTTCGAGGGCCCGACAGGAAAGTCGCATCCGCGCGGCGCACCAAATATTCCTCTCCCTGCTCAGTTCCACGAAAAGACCTCACAAAGTCACGGACGGGAGGCAGCCCCTTGCGCCGGCAGAAATTATCGTAGCGTTCCTGGGACATGCGATTGAACTCCTTCCAATAAGCGCCCGAAGCATAGTTCATCACAAAGGCGCCCTTGGGCAGGCGGTCAAGGATGCTTCGCGTGTGGACGGCGTGCCCGAGAAAAAAGTCGTAGTGCTTCCGCGGCTCGAACCCGGGAATGCCACAATCCACGATGTCAACACTATAGCCCTTGCTGTTCAGGGCCTTTACGATCTCGTACGTGAGGCCGCAAATGTTGAAAAAACGGATGTTCGGGCTTTCAACCAATGCCATGGCCCACGCTGAAGGTGCCAGGGAGAGCAGGGCACGCTTGGCGGGCGGCGTCTCCGGCGCGCAGAAAGTCTGTATGTCCTCAATAAAATCAGGTGACCGGCCCGATTTCACCGCAGCACGCCGGAATAACTGCCTGGCTTGGCCCATCAGTTGTGTGCCGCGAATCAGAAAATGGTTCCGGAAGCCCATTATGGAGCCATTTCTCCAGCCGGTTCCTGGCGCAGAAGGCGCGCCGGGCAACCGGCGACAACGGCACCGGATGGAACGTCACGCGTGACCACGGCCCCCGCGCCCACGACTGCGCCCGCACCAACCCGCTTGTCCGGAAGAATCGTCGCATTCGTTCCGATATACGCGCCGGCGCCAACGCAAACGCGCCCGAGTAGAACAGCATTGGGTGCCACCGTCGCGAAGGGATCAATCCTCACGTCGTGCATGACGTTGCACTTCGTGTTCAGTCGCACATGATTGCCAATCGTCGCATCGGCCGACACGTTCACCCCGCTTTGGATCAGCACGCCAATCCCTGTCCGAGCCGAACGGGAAATCACGGCGCCCGGCGACACCACGCCGCGCAAGCGATAACCCCAACTCTCATAAAGCGCGACCAGTCGCCGCCGATCGGAGGGTAGATCGAGCGTGACGATTGCGGGTATCGCCGACCAGCGGGCGGCGTCTTTATGGGCGGTTTCATCAGAGCCAAGGATGGGATAACCGCCAAAGGTGCCGGCCGCTGCAGGGTCAAAAATACCAGCAATCCTGAGACCTGCATCTTCGCACAACTCCACGCTTTCGCGAAAGGCCCCGACGAGAATCACTTTTTCAGGATGATCCATATTCCTTCCTTGAGTGTTTCGACGACGCGGTCAACTTCTTCCATTTTCAGGCTTCCGTGCATGGGCAGGGAAATCTCACTGTCCGACACCACCTCGGTTTGCGGCAGCGAGTCGCGGTTGTTCCGGTAGATCGAGAAGCGGTGCACCGGCGGGTAGTGAACGCTTGTCTGAATGCCCCTACCGTGCAGTTGCTCCCGCACGGCCTCTCGCGTCGCGGCATTCGCTTTCCGCAAAACGATGGGGAGGATGTAATTGGAGACGAACCCCGTGTGCGCAGCGAATGGCACGATGACTTCCTCCAACTCGCGCAGCCGTTCGATATACCGATTCCGGATGCGCGCCCGCTTTTCGAGGTCGGGCCGGAGACGTTGCAACTGGACCAGTGCGAGTGAAGCCCGGATGTCATCAATGCGGTAATTGTATCCCAGCGCGACCACATCGTAGGCCACGGCGTGCCCTTTGGCGCGCTCATAGGAGAGGCTCGTCATGCCGTGCGATCGCATGAGCTTCGCCTTCTCGAAGTGTTCGCGGTTGTTCATCACCATGATGCCTCCCTCGCCGGTGCTGATGTTCTTGTTCGAGAAGAAACTGAAGCAGCCAATGTCTCCCAGGGTTCCCAGTTTGCGGCCGCGAAATTCGCTCAACGGACCGTGACAGGCATCTTCCACCAGCGCCAGGCCGTGTTTCTTCGCGATCGCCAGGAGCGCGTCCATGTCGCATGGAAATCCGCCGTAGTGCATCACGGTGATGGCGCGGGTCCGGGGCGTGATCAACTGTTCCACGTGGCGCGGATCCATGTTGAGATTGCTAGGGCCAACCACATCGCAAAAGACCGGTTTGGCGCCGACATACCGAATGGCATTCACGGTGGCGACAAACGTGAGCGACGGCACAATGACTTCATCATTCGATCCGATCCCCAGGATCTCCATGGCCAGGTGCAGTGCCGCCGTGCAATTTGTCACCGCCACTGCGTGCGGACTGCCCGTCATCCCGGCAAAGGTTTTCTCGAGCTGGGCGGTTCGCGGCCCCATGGAGATCCATTTGGAGCGGAGCGTCGCCAGCACAGCCTCCTCTTCCTCGGGACCGTAGTTCAGGGCGAAAAGCGGGATGTCGTAGTCCATGAAAAATTCCAGGTTAGTGCCAGTCAACCCTTGGCGGGCGGGGATTTCAAATGCTCGAAATGGGTTTTGTAAACTTCCTGCGCCTCCTCGAAATCCTCGATCTGGCCGATATCCAGCCAGTATTCCTGCATGAGATACTTGCCCACTTTCATATTGGCGGCCAGCATGTCTTTGATCAGGGAGTCAATCCCGTAGTACGTGCCCTTTGGAATCAGCGAAAACAATGACGGCTTCAGGACATAGATACCCGAAAGAATCTCGAAACGGAAATTGGGCTTTTCCTCCAGGCCGATCAGGCAATCATCCTTTGAAAGGACCTTGCCAAAACTGAACGGCGTGCGGATTTCCTTGGTCAGCACGACCAGTTGGGCCGCATGTTGGCAGGCGAAGGAGTACGCCTTGCCAAAATCGAGCGTGGTGAGGATGTCGCCGTTCATCAGGAAGAAAGGCTCGGTCAACTCGTTCTCCAGCAGCGTCACCGGTCCGCAGGTGCCCAAGGGTTGCTGCTCCTTGCTGAAAACGAGGCGAACGCCGTACTTTGATCCGTCGCCGAGAAAAGCCTGCACGTAATCGGCCATGTAATTCGTGGCGATGAAAATATCGGTGACGCCATGCTTTTTTAGGCTGAGAATCTGGATTTCCAACACCGAACTTTCGCCCACCGGAAGCAATGGTTTGGGAATGACTTGAGTAAATGGCTTGAGTCGCGTGCCAAGACCGCCGGCCAAAATAATCGCCTTCATGGAGTAAAGGTAGGACGGGCGCTAGATGTTGGAATAGCGCGGGTCATAGGGATTGAGGAGCATCCCGTGTTCGAGGATTTCGCGCATCTCGCGGATGCCGTCCGGTACACGCTTCGTGATTTTGAAGCCGATGCGGTTCCTGATCTTGTCGAAGTTCACACGGTAATCGCGCGGGTCTTCCTTGCGGGAAACTTTTTCCACCACCCCGGACGGGATCTGCTTCAGGATTTCATCCACGATCATCTGTTTGGTGTAATTCTCCGTCGTGTCGCCCACGTTGAACACATCGAATCCGACCGTGGCGGTCTCGGCCTGGAGCACGGCGACGACCGAGCGGGCCAGATCCACTACATGGCAATAAGGACGCCAGAACTGCTCGCCGAAAATTACGAGTTTTTTCCCAAGGGCAATTTCGCGGGTGAATTCATTCACGGTGAGGTCAAAGCGAATTCGCGGCGAGAGGCCATGGACGGTGGAAAACCGCAGGCAGGTTGGGATGCAGGGATTGGTGCGCGGCCGGCCGAGAAGAAATTTCTCAAACGCGACCTTCGTCTCCGCATAGATGGACAAAGGGCTGAGCTCCGACTCCTCGGTGACGAACTTCTCCGGGTCGGCCATCTTCCCATAATTCGAGCAGGTGGATGCGAAGACGAATCGTTTGCATTCTGCCTTGTTCGCTGCTTCGTATAAGAGCTTGCTGCCGTCGAAGTTCGTGCTGCGCGCCAGATCCGGCTCCTTGCTGCACGCGGGATCGCCGACAATCGCGGCAAGATGTGCCACACCGCAGCAACCGGCGGTGGCCTGCGCAACAGTCGCCGCGTCGCGCACGTCGCCCTTGATGAAGGAAAAGTCGGAACGACCCCATAGTTCGAGCAGCGACTCGCCTCCGGAGCGCAAAATGTCGAGGGCGCGAACCGCGAAGCCGGCTTCGAGG
>Ga0187891_1001798_pt1 | contig 17590 bp, 15 predicted proteins | sample June2016WEW_21_4_FD_132990 | JGI IMG/M metagenome (GOLD analysis project Ga0187891, IMG submission 132990) | Peatland microbial communities from SPRUCE experiment site at the Marcell Experimental Forest, Minnesota, USA - June2016WEW_21_40 | ecosystem: Environmental > Terrestrial > Soil >... | reverse complement strand
CCGAGAGAGGTGATGCGCGGACGGCAAGGCGGCAGGAGCATGGAAATTCAGCGTTTGATCGGAAGATCGTTGCGCGCCGTGACCGACCTCGAGGCGCTGGGCGAGCGCACGATCTGGATCGATTGCGACGTAATCCGCGCGGATGGCGGAACTCGAACGGCCTCGATCACGGGTTCCCTCGTGGCGCTGGGCTTGGCTTTCCAGAGGCTCGCGGGACTCAAGGCCCTGCGCCGCAATCCCATCCGGGACTATGTCGCGGCGATCAGTGTGGGAATTGTGGGCGGAGAAACCCTGCTCGATCTGGTTTACGCCGAAGACTCGAATGCCGACGTGGACATGAATGTGGTGATGACCGGCTCCGGCCGACTGGTGGAAGTGCAAGCCACCGCGGAAGGCAAACCCTTCAGCCTCGATAATCTCAATACCCTGATCGAAGTCGCTCGACCGGGCATCGAAAAGCTGTTGGCCGTCCAGCGCTCGATTCTGAAATTGGAACCACGCGAGGCAGGCGGGCAGGTGGGCAGGTAGGCAGGTGGGCAGGTCCGTTGATGAAACCCTGTCATCCTGAGCGAAGCGAAGGATCTCTGTAGTTGTTCGTAAACCAGCCATACTTTATACTTCACACTTCAGACTTTAGACTCCGATTTCCCTGATGCCCCTTATCACTCCCGATTCGCCGCTCTATCTGGCATCCTCGAACCCTGGTAAGCTCCGGGAGTTCAGCGCCGCGGCCTTAGCGCGTGGCATTCGCGTAGAACCCTTTCCCGGTTTCAAGAGCCTTCCGGCCTGCATCGAAGATGGCAACAGCTTCGAAGAGAATGCTCGCAAGAAAGCACTGCACTACAGCGCCTTCGTCTCGGGCGCAGTGTTCGCGGACGATTCGGGGATCAGTGTGGACGCGCTGGGAGGCGCGCCGGGGATATTCTCCGCCCGCTTCGCAGGACCTGACGCGACCGACGATGAAAACAATCGCAAACTGATAGAAGAGTTGGGCCGCGTCGAGAGGGCGGCGAAAGGCTCAGCCTCAGCTTCTCTTCCAACGCTCTCCAAAGAAGGGGTTGGTGCGCGCGAGGCGCAGAGCCGAACGTCTCGCCGCGCCGCGCACTACGTCTGCGTTATCGCCCTGGCGCACTCAGGCCGCATTCTCGGCGTTACCGAGGGAAGAGCGGACGGTGTGATCCTTGATGAACCGCGGGGAGCAGGAGGCTTCGGTTATGACCCATACTTCTTCTATGCGCCACTCGGTATGACTTTTGCCGAGCTGCAACCCGACGAGAAATACGCCGTTTCACATCGTGGCAGGGCATTTCGTCAACTGCTGGACCTGATCGAAAACGCCACCGCCAAGTCATCTTGAGTGGACATGGGCCTGTGGCCGACGCATGGAAAACCCAGCACTCGTCACCCCCGCGCAAGCGGGGGTCCATCGTCAGTGAAGGGGACAATGGATTCCCGCTTTCGCGGGAATGACGTCACTTGCAGGCGGTCTTCAGTTGGCACTCGCCAGACTCTGATATTCCACAGAGGCACCCTGAGGCGCCAGCACCCACAAAGTGTAAACCCCTAGGGCCGTCCCCAGTGGAAAGTGGATAAGGCTGATGCAGCCGAGCACGATAGTGAGCATGCGCGCCCAGGGGCTGTGCGCCATCAGGCCTCCGCCCGCAATCAGTCCGGCAATGGCAAAGCCCGAGAAGATCAAGCCGAGCCCGCCCAAAAACGGACCGATGAACATGCGCATGGGTGCAGGCAACGGCGTCATCATGTACGGGAAACGCGTATGGCCCAAGACGAGCAAGGCCAGCCCAGGGATCAGCCGCAACCCGGAAAAGATGATCCAGAGCAGGCCGAGCGCGGTGATGTGCCGCGCCACGCGCGACGGCCGGGTGTATCCTACGCCGGGGCCGGGCATGGTGGTTCGAATTGGCGGCGCAGGCTGAGGCGGCGGCAGAGGAGCAGCGACTGGGACGGGAGGCATCACGCCAGCGACCGGCTGGCCGCATTTGTTGCAGAATCTTTGACCAAGCACGACAGGAGCACCACAGTTAGCGCACTGCATAGCGTTAACCTCGCTTTCCTACATTATCATACGCCCAAACATGCCTGAATGTTCCCTTGGCCGCGCGCGAAGAAAAGCAGATCCTTCGCTTCGCTCAGGATGACATGTCATTTCGAGCGAAGCGGAGAATCTGCATTTGGTTGCGGCCTTGCCGCGCTGTGCTACCAGGACTCTGATAAACTCAGATTGCATGCAGACCGGAAAACCAAGCCAGACTGCTCTTGCTGCCGCCTTTCACCGGGCCGCCCATCAGGTGTTGGAGCAGGGCCGGATCTTCTCCGATCCACTGGCGGTTCGGATCCTGGGAATGGATGCGCAGAGTGTTGCGCGCCGGGCTGAGGAGAACCCTACCGCACGCCGCATGCGACTGTTCATCGCCGTCAGAACACGCTTCGCCGAAGATGCACTGGCTTTCTGCTTTGAGAACGGTGTCCGTCAAGCCGTGGTGCTCGGAGCAGGGCTTGACACCTATGCGTACCGCAATCCGTTCGGCGAGCGCTTGCGCATCTTCGAAGTCGACCACCCCGCCACTCAGGATTGGAAACAACAACTCCTCCGGGATGCGGGCATTCCAGCGCCCAACTCGTTGACTTACGTTCCGGTCGACTTCGAACACGAAGCGGTGGCAGAGCGTTTGGCGGCGGCCGGATTTGATCGCATGCAGCAGACGTTCTTCACCTGGCTTGGAGTGGTCCCCTACCTGAAGGAAGAAGCCGTATGGTCTGCCCTGGCCTTCATCGCCGGCCTGCCCAACGGGGCGCATGTCGTATTCGACTACAGCGATCCGCCGGCATCCTTGACGCCGGAAGGGCGCGACTACCACGACCGGCGGGCTCGGCGAGTAGCCGACCTGGGGGAGGCCTGGGTCACTTACTTTGAGGCTGAAAGACTCCACCCCAAATTAGCGGCCCTGGGTTTCGCCGAGATCGAAGACCTGGGGCCGGCCGAGATCGTGGTCCGTTACTTTCCGGGCCGAAGCGCTTCCCTTCCCGACCGGGGCGGGCATGTGGTCCGAGCGGCTTCCCGGGTTCGAACTAGGCTCGATCCCTGGTAAGCACCGGGAGCCGCCGACCTTCCAGTTTCTCGATGGCCTCACGCAATTGGGCAGGCAAGGCGACGGGCTTGCCGCTGCGGTAGTCGATCCAGACCAGCGTCGAGTCAAGGTCTGCCGCGACGACTCCGCGTCCGGCGCTCACGATGCGGTGCGCCATTTTGAAGCTGCTATTGCCGAGCGCGGTTATACTGGCGCCAACCTGAATGGTGTCCGGATAGGTGAGTGGAAAACGGAAATCGCAGTGGATCGCCGCCAGGATAGGCCCCGCCTCCACAGTTGTTGACCCGTCCCAAGCGTTGGCTTGGGTCAGATAAGCGATGCGCGCGGTCTCGGCCCAGCGAAAGTAGACGACGTTGTTGACGTGGCTCAGGGGGTCCTGCTCTCCCCACTGCAAGGGAAGCGGGACGATAACGGGGAAGTGCTCGAGGAGTTGGTGTGGAGTTTTCATAGGAGTCGCTCGTGCGCGACGCTGACAGGCACCCAGAAACAATGAAAACCACCCGACGGTGGACGGATGTGGTGCGGGCGTCTCGCCCGCTGTGGCACGGGCATCCTGCCCGTGCGCGGGAGCGGGACGCTCCCGCGACCGCGGGCGGGACGCCCGCGCCACGATTTTCAGAGCAGCTCAATAGTAGTCTCACGACGAGACAGCGCGGTTCCTCGGACGCCGACGACCCCCTCGCCCGGCCCGCCCCGGCTGATGAAGACGCCGGCTGCGCTCCACCCTCCCCGATTTCTGGGGTCCGATGGACCCCATCGGGGTCCCGGAATCGGACTCCCCCGAGGGGGCGAGGGCCGAATTTCGACTGCCCACTGCCTACTGCCGACTGCCCACTGCCTACTGCCGACTGCCGACTGCCTACTGCCTACTGCCTACTGCCTACTGCCCTCTGGAGGAGTTTGCGCGCGGTGTCATCGGCGGGGTGCTTGACAAGCCAGGACTCGAGCAAGGCGCTTGCTTCCGAAGCGTGGCCCAGCGATATTTCCAGCTTTGCCAGGTTATAGAGCGCGGAAGACGCTTCGGGGTTGCGGTGGAGCATCGAGCGGAAAGTGTCCAAGGCATCCTGCGTTCTGCCTTGTTGGGCGTAAAGAACTCCCAGGTTGTTGGCGGCCTGCTCGTTCTCCGGCTGCAATTCGAGGGCGCGGCGAAACAACTCGCCGGCTTTGGCGGGGTTTCGCTGCCGCGCCATGACAATGCCGAGGTTGTCGAGAGCGTCAGGAAAATCGGGCGCCAGTTCGAGAGCCCTTTCCAGAGCCTGGCCGGCGGCGGGAAGCTCGCCCTGCTGGAGAAGGGCATAGCCTAGATTGTTCCAGGCCTCGGCAAAGTCCGGCGCCTGTCGAGTGGCCTTTTCCAGTTGGCTGCGGGCCTCCGCGAACTGCCCCGAACGCATCAGCAGCACGGCCAGCAGGTTCTCAGCCTCGGGAAAGACGGGCCGTGCCGCCAAGGCGGCGCGGGCTCCGGAAAGAGCCAGCGCCTGCCTGCCCGTGTTACTCCGCAGGAGAGCGAGGTTATACTGCGCCTCGGGATCGCGCGGATTGCCTTCGACAAGCTGGGCTAGGTAGGTTTCCGCCGCTTCGGGGCAACCCGCCTCGACCAGGGCGGCGCCCAGCCACCTGAAATCGCGTCGAAACGAGCAGAGGAGCGCGCGTCCCGGGAAGGGCAGTGCGCCTGCCCCCGGCTGGACTCCCCGGCGGGCGTCCTCCAGGATTTCCTCTGCGTCCGCGCCGCCCCAATACACTTTCACCAGCTTGCGAAAAGATCCGAGGCCGGCGGGATCGTGGGCAGCGCCGGGCCCCGTCTCGAAAAGCAACCCGGTAGGAAGCACCAGATCGCGGCGGTAATCGAACAGGTAGGCCATCAGGGTGGAGCAGAAGAGGCGGAAAGGCTCACTCGCGCGCCAAGCCGGAACCTCGAGCCGTTGGGCAGCGGGCGGAACCGGGCCTTCCCCCCAAGCCACCAAGCGACTAGGTATCTTGCCTTGAACCGCCATCAAAGCTTGCAGCCCGTCATCCGGTGACGCCGGCGCACCATCCCAAAGCCAGAGCAGGGCGTACGGGTGCGAACCGCGATTCTTGCCGGGCTGAAGGTGGGACGAAGGCTCCTGCTCTGCGGGTTCGGCAAAGAGGCGCATCGCGGCCGGCGAGGGCATGGGCAGTGGGTCCACCAGCACGGTTGAGAAACGCGCGGGAATCGGCTCGGGCAGCGGCGGAGTTGCCGGTGGAGTGGCGGCGCCCGCGGAAGTTGACGTGGCAAGCGGCTCGCTGCGCGGATGGGCTTGGCCTTCGACCAGGTAATGCCGGTTCCCTGCTCTGAGGTCGGCGAACTCGCTGACGCTGCCGCTTGGCCACCGCACATTCACCTTGACGCTTTGCATGCCGCTGCCCAGCCCAAAAATGAGTTCCTTGCTGTGCTGGGCCAGAAACCCCGACCCGCAGCCCAAGAAACGGACCCGCTTACCCGAGGGAGTTTCGACTTCAACCCGTGCTCCGATGGCGTCCCGGTTGCCGTGCGTTGCCGTCAGTCGAATGGCCAGCGACGGGTTTCTGTGGCCGATCTCATTGCGGAGCAAGCGCACTTGCGGCCCGGTGCGGTTGCGAATAATGAGGTCCGCGTCTCCGTCGCCATCGTAATCAAAGATGGCGAAAGAGCGGCCGTCGTCGATGAAGTTCAGTCCGGTCGCCGCGGAGGCATCCACAAATCGGCCTGCCCCGCAGTTGAGAAAGAACGCATTGCGCTGGAAGCCGTCCCAGGCGTGTCCCCGGTGTGCCAGATCGAAGGCGGCGGCCCATGCGGCTCGATACTCGATGCTGGGAGTCATGGCATGGGGTGAAAGGGCGATGATCTCCTCCCAAAAGTAAGCGTCGAGCGGAGCCAGGTCAGGGGTTGGAGATGAAAGATAGCCGTTGAGGCAGTAGATATCCGGCCAGCCGTCGTTTTCGAGGTCGAAGATATCCGAGCACCAGTTCCAGAATGCCCAGCGGGCCCCGGCGGCGTCGGGTAGAGCCAGCATCCTAGGCCCCACTTGTAGGCGCGGCTCGCGAACCGTCCCTGCGGCGGAAGCGGCATGGTACAGGCTGCTCCCCATGGCAAAACTCCGGACCGGCCCCACGCCAACGTCGGCGAAGCGCTGCTGAAAGTCAGGGTCGGCGGTCACACGTTCGCCGACGGGTTGCCACATGCCGGCGGCATAAACTTCGCCGAGCCCGTCGCCGTCCACGTCCGCAAAGGCGGCGCTCATGCCGGCGCCGTATCCCGGCAGGCCGTCCGCGATTTCCTCGAAAGTGCCGTCGCGGCGATTGTGATACAAGTTGTTGCGGCCAAAATCGTTCACAACGCAAAGGTCCGGCCAGCCGTCATCGTCGATGTCGGCCCAGACGCAGGAGAAACTGTAACGGTTGTTGCCGTGGTCGAGCCCGCTGGCGGTGGTTACGTCCACAAAGGTGCCGTCGCCGCGGTTTCGGTAGAGGTGATTGGGAGGGCCGTTCTGTGCGTCGTAATAAGGTGTGGGTATGGGCACCGCTCCCTGGCCCTGGAAGTAGCCGTACGAGCAGACATAGAGATCGAGGAAACCATCGCGATCGTAATCGCCAAGCGCCGCGGCCGTCAGCGAGGCTTGCTCCGCGGAGGGCGGGAATCCATTGTGCGCCAGGGTGAATTTCCCGCGCCCGTCGTTGAGGAAGAGCAAGGGCGCGGACTGGGTGATGAGGATGAGGTCCTGGCGCCCCCGGTTGAGCAGATCGGCGAAAAGCGCCATGGCCGTCGCGTCGAGCAAGTCGACGCCTGCTTGTGGAGCGATGTCTTCAAAAACGCCCGGCTTCGATTGCCGGTACAGCCGGTTCGGCAAACCTTGAGGCTGGCACACGTAGATCTCATCGTGCCCGTCCCCGTCCGCATCACCAACGCTGATGCCGTAATTGCCAAAGATATCGACGCCGCTTGCCTCGTCCAGCACCGCGCGCCAGTAATTCGTGTCGCGGAGGAGGTGTGTCGCGTAACTGGGGTCCTGGCCGAAGGCCGCGCTCGTGACGTCGGCGAAGATGAGTTCAGGGGCAAAAACACTCACGGCCTGGAGAGGACGCCAGCCGGCGATTCTCCATTCCTGTTCAGCCTGGCTGCCGCTCTTGCCCTGCGGCTCCCACTCGATTTCCCATTCTCCCGACATTTGCCAACGGGGCAACGGGGAGGTTGAACGTGTCCCGGCACTGCCTGAGGCGCCGCTCAATTGAAATCGAAAGCGCGCCACGAGGTTGGTTCTATGGGCCGGGTTTGCCTTACCCTCCGAGGCCTGTTCACCCCTCGAGCGGACTTCCGTGCAGTCCAGTTGGGCGAGAGTGATTGGGGCGTGCCCTTGCAGCCAGCGCCGAGCATCAGCGGCGAATTCGTCGCGGTCCAGGCTGGGCGCCCTTGGATCGCTATCGGTCCATTCGGCGCGGCGCACGATAAAACAGGCGTCGTTGCGCAGGACGGTTTCTCGCTCGGGAGCCAGGGAGATGCTGCGGTAGCGGGGTGACAGACAATTCTCCAGCCCGGCGCCACCGGCGAGCAGGGCGGAGCGCAACGCCTCGAGGGAATTCGAAATGGCTTGGAAGTTTTGCTCGCAAGCAAAGCGGTGGGCCGAAAACCGAGCCAGCGCCTGATTAACAGGAGTCCAAGCTTTGCGGGTTTGGCGGGTCTGCTCGGCAGGATCGGAAGTAGCGATGAGAAAGGCAGGCGGAGCCGAGGCGCCCCCCGCACTCCACAGCCCGCGCCCACCCGCGGCCCAGGAAGCCGCGACGAGTCCGGCGCCCGAACGCAGAAAGCGGCGGCGCGAGAGGTTCTGGATGTTAGTGGTCGGCTTTAGGATTTTGACCTCGAAGACCGCTCACCGCTCGAGCGCAGAGACGCTTAGGGCGGAAAAGAACTCTGTCCACTGAAACTTCCTTGGGGTTTTGGTGCGTTTGTGAGTCAAGTTTTTCGCTCAGTTTTCTCCGAGGTCAGTTCTCCTTGCTGGTCGTCTCCAGTTTGCGAGCCGCCTCTGCCCTCTGTTGTTCCGAACGCTTCTCGGCCTGCGCCGCCAAATCCGCGCGGCCAAGTCTACGATAGAGTCGAGCGAGTTGCCACTGCAGTTCCCCGGATGAATCGGTGGGGGCCGCCGCTTCCAAGTCTGCGAGAGCGCGCTCGTTGTCGCCCAAAGTGAGATAAGCTTTGGCGCGGCTCCAGCGAGCCACTAGAAGACCGGCGTCGAGCTCGAGGGCCTGATTCAACAGCTCGAGCGCCGGCTGCGTTTTCCCCAATCGCTGTTCCGTGTCGCCCAATTCGAAGGCGACCAGAGGGTCGGTAGGATCCAGTCGCCAGGCCTGCTTCAATTCGCGCTCTGCCGCCGGCAGATCCATTCGCCGGCGATAGACATGACCAAGGCCGGCATGTAAGAGGGGGCACTTGGGGTCCTGGGCGAGTCCAAGGCCGTATTCCCGCATCGCGGCGGGCTCATCGTCTTCCTGCTCGGCAGCAAGCGCCTTCATCGCATGGAGGTAAGCTTGAAAACGCGGTGAGGTCGATGCCCGGCGGTAGGCCGACTCGCTGACGCGTAAGGCTTCGCGCGTTTGGAGGTAAAGCTCCTGCGGAGACTCGTTCGCGCCGTTGAGGGAATCGTCACGCCGTTGGCGTTCCGCACTCTCCTCTGAGGCGCCCGGCCTGCCTTCGCGAAGGGTTTGCGCCAGCCCCGGATAGCGGGTCTGGATGGCTTCCGCTTGCAGGCGCCGGTTCCAAACGCTGTCGGGAGCGACATCCGACAAGCGGCGGGAGCAGGCACGGGCTTCATCCAAGGCGACGCCGCCCAACTCGAACCAGACGGCTGCCGACTCAGGCTGCAGTTCAGCGAGGCGGGCCAGCGATACGCGCGCTGGATGCGATCCACCTGCGCCCCAGGACACCATGGCCCGGGCCCAGAGGACATCGCGCGGTTTCGTAGCCGCAACGCTAACCTTCAGGTCAGCATCCGCCGCCTCGAGATCAGCTTCCGCACCCCTCGAGTCCCCATTCAGAATCCGCGCGACCGCGAGCAGCAGGCGCCCGGCGGCGCCTGATGGCGCGGCCAGAAGTGCGTCTGCAATCCCGCCGGCCGAGCCACCCGGATGCAAGTACGCGAGCGCCAGCGCATGGTTCCAGAGGGCTGGCTGGCACTGCCCTTGAGTTTGGGCGACCTGCTCGTAGATATCGGACGCCTGCTCGAATCGCTCCTGACCGAGCGCTCGCTCGGCAGCCGCCCACTGGGCTTGGAAATCTGAAACTCGGGGTGGCGCATCCGCCTCAGCATGCTGCACGCAGGCCCGCTCTGCCGATTCAAGACTCCAAGCGAAATCCACGGCCCAGGGCGGAAGCATCGCGAAAGCGCCCTCGATCCGTCGCAGACGAGTGTCCGCCGGAGTGGAAGGGGGACGCGCGCTGGCGTGGCTGGTCTCCGTGGTCAGGACCGCGCTGGGGGCCGTGTAGGAGCCCAGGAACTCCAGCGCTGAGGTGGGGTCAGTCTGCGAAACCGTGGAAGGATTCTGAGGCGGCGCCGCGCTCTGCGCGATCGCCGTCAGCGTTGCCCCTAGAAGAAGCATGCTGACTGCGACGATTCTTTGTACCGAGGCCTTCACGCGTTCAGGTGTAGCACGCGGTAGCGCAAAATGCAATTAGAACGGGCTGCCCATCGTCGGCAGTAAACCCTCCGCGAACTCGGCAACGTGCTTGTGGTCACCGGTTTCGGCCGGCTGGATTCCGGAATGGAAGGGCGTTTCACAGGCGGAATCCGTAGGCTTGAGCGAACCAGCTAAAAGTACTTGAGGGCCGGTATATGCAGATTTCTGCATATGTGTGTCAAAGAGGGACAGAGGAAGGGCCTTTTTTCACATTGTGAAAGTCTTGCAAAACTTTATTGCATTTAGATACAAGCAGATAGGAAAAATCTTATCGTTTTTTGCACCGTTTCCCACCTTCTCATTTCCACGTGGTAGGCTACTATCATGGAGCAAGAGATGCGAGCTGCGAGGGTACAGGCTGCGTACACATGGGAAGGAGGGTAAAACATGGTCAGAGGAGAAGCGATCGATTTTGGTGCTGGCGTATGGCGATCGGCCGTCCGATGGCTTGCTTGGGCCACAGGGAGGACGGCATCGGCAGGCAGGCAGATGCTGCGTGCCAGATTATTCCTCACCGGGCTGGCGCTCATTGTGGCCGCTGGTAGCTGGCGTCCGGCGCCCACTCTTGCCCAGCTCCCCGCGGGGGAAGAAAGTGCGGTCGGGGGCCGCCCACTGCTCGGTCGCGGCTGGGGAGTCGGTTCGGGCGTTCCCGGAGCTTTGCCTGCCGCCGGAACTGCAACACTGGGATGTCCCGACCCTGCGCCGCGAGCTTTGGTGGCTGCCCCTGGAGTGGGTTGGGCGACTCCATCACCGTGTCCGGACCCCGCCGCCGCGGCATCCTCGGCAGGACCTTTTTGGCAAGAAACAGCGGGCCACGGCATGGCCGCCGATGTCCGTGAGTTTCCAGCAGCTTCGGCCTTCGATCCACGGGAAACGCCGGGGGTGTGGCATTTCTTGGCCAAAGTGAGTCGTCTTTGAGCATTGACGCGTTCCCGCGAGGTTGTTAAGATGGGTTGATTTCGCGGTATTGAGGAGAGTCTCTTATGGACCGTTTGACCCGCCACGAATTGAAGCAGGACGAATTCAAGGAATCGCTGGACCAACTCGAGCAGTATATGACGGCGCATCTAAAGGAAATCGTGACGGTGGTGATTCTGGCGATTGTGGTGGCAAGATCGAGATTCGCATTGGCTTCCTGCTCGCTGAGGACTTTCCAGGCCTATGTGGGGACCGTCGCGCCGGGAAGCATGCCCCCCGGTACGGAAAGCTATCCGACCACCGCCGACAGGTACAAGGCGGCGCTGTTGAAATTCAACGCCATTACAGCCAAATACCGCATGTTCCCCCGGCCGAAAGCCGTGGGTATTGCGCTTTATCACTCGGGACTCTGCGAATCCCGCCTTGGAAACACCACCGTGGCCATTAATACCCTGCAAGAGGCCAGCCGGGATGGAGACCGCGACATCGCCTCATTGGCTCAGTTGGCTCTGGCCGACGAGTTTCTCAAGACCGGCAAGACGCAAGAAGCAGACAGAATCTTTCAGAACCTTGCCGACCATCCCACTTTGACGGTGTCCAGGGCGACAGCGCTGATGGCGTTGGCGGATTCCATGAAGAGTTCCCAGCCGGCGCGGGCGCGGCAGCTTTACGATCAAATCCGGAAGGAATTCGGCTCGGAACCCGCCGTGGCGCAAATCCTGAGGGAAGAGATGGCGGACCTGCCGCAGGGCGGCGGCGGGCAATAGCCGCGGGCAGACGCCATTCCGCCGAACGGTCGCAACGCCCGTCCTCAAAGACACATCGGTGTGACCATTCCAATCCAGCTAGAACGGCAACGTCGCCGCTATGTCCGATCCAACGTTGAAAACCCCTGCCGCCGGCGCCATGAGCGAGACCGATCCCTCGGTGCGGCGTGAAGTTCGCCTGCGCACGAACCCGCGGGCGTTTGGTTTCTGGCAGCGTGTTCAGATTCTCCTGGCCAGTTGGGCAGGTTATCTTGCCGTATTGCTCGTCGGGCGCAGCCTGCGCTGGGAAGTTTACGGTTGGGAAAACTGGGAAGCCGCCAGGAAGCTGGGCAGAGGACTTATTTACACCTTCTGGCATCGCGAGATTTTTTCCGCTTGCTGGTTCTGGAGAAAACGCGGAATTGTGGTGATGACTAGCCGGAACTTTGACGGTGAGTACATCGCCAGGATTATCCAGAAGCACGGCTACGGAGCGGCGCGCGGCTCCAGCACTCGGGGAGCGTCGCAGGCCCTGACGGAAATGATCGAGTGCTTACAGAAGGGACGAGATGCGGCTTTCACCATCGACGGACCACGCGGGCCGCGATGGGTTGCCAAACGCGGCTCGGTGATGCTTTCCAAGGCGAGCGGCGCCGCCATTCTCTGTTTTCATGTCGCCCTGCGTCGAGCCTACGTCTTTCGCCGCACCTGGGACTTGACGCAGTTCCCTTATCCCTTTTCGCAAGCGGCGGTATTTATCGCGCCGCCCATCGTGGTTGCGCCGCAGGCCGGCGAGGAGGACCAGGCCTCCAAGCTCCAGCAAGTGCAGGCTGCTCTCGATGAACTGCGGCGGCAAGGGGAAGCGTGGGCATCGCGGGGAGCGAACGCGGAAAATGGAAAATGGAAACTGGAAACTGGAAAATAGAAGGTTGAAAATGGAATGCCGAACTCGAATTTCGTTCCCCAGTTTCCAATTTCCAGTTTCTATTTTCTAATTTCCAGCCTCTGCTTCGTGTCCATTCGGCAACGCTGCTTAACTCCGCGTTCCTGAAGTGCCAGACCTAATAGCGGGACGAGCCCGAAGCATCCAACAGCAGGACCCAGTCGTCGGTTCCCTCGTGATTCTTGCCGGGAGGCGTGAATTGCCGAGTCCCAGCGCTCGAAATCGGCCCTCCGGGAATCTTGTATACGCCCCATTCGTAGGGTCGAACCACGCACCATGGGCAGGCGCCTTCAATCTTGCCATATTCACCGTGATGGTTCGCGCCGTGGGCATGTAGACGATCACGAAGGATCCGCCAGGAGTCTTGGCGCCCGTGCAATAATCGCTCTGGCTGACCCGCGTGTCGAGAGTGCCGTACGTTCCCAGACCGCTGGTCACCACCGTGTGGTCCTGGTCCGGGACCAGGTCCTGCCAGGGCAGCGAAGAGAAGAACTTCTTCCAGATCGTAAGCTGGGTTACCCCTACCGTATCGATATGGGACTCCCAACCGGGAGGGAAACTCCAGGTGTACTTGTTGCCGTAGAATTGCCCTTTTCCGCCGGTCAGCATGGTCCAATACTCTTCGCGCCTGAGTACGGAGGGCGTCCCAAAATCCGGCGGCTTGCCCACGTCCTCCCAATCGTAGTGCGCCTCAACCAGGAAGGTCGGCACGACCGGCGACTGGTTGTAGCTGTGGAGCATTTGCATATAAGTGGGCGAGTAGGTGTACGTCGCGTTCAGGGAAATAATCGGCGCCCACGTAGGGTCGTCCAAGGTAGAGCTTGTGCACACGTTGAGCTCGGCGGTTTGAAGGTGTGCTGGGTCTTCGGATTTGATTCCTTTGGCGACGGCCTGAACCAAAGCGTCATCCTTGGGATCCTTCCAGCTATTGAAGTCATTGCCGTTCAACCAGGCGACGTTCGTAAAACGCTTGTAGCGCCGGCCGAGATACTGTCCGTAGGAGTAGGCGGAGGCAAGCCCGTTGTTGCGCAACGTGGGAAGCCACCCGATCGTCTCGATGGGATCGATGAAGACCAGCAGGCCGTGCTTCGCCGCAAGCGTGACCACGCGGTCGAGCCGGGCGAAGTAGGCCTCGTTGGGCTTGGTCAAATCGTAATGCACGAAATCGGTTCCGCCGGAAACGAATCCGGTGAAAGGCCGAATGCCATCAGGCGTGCTTCCTTCTTTGTTGTCGCGATAGTCCGAGCCGGCGCAGGCCACGTCAATCCACCCCATCGCATTAAATCCGTGCGCCTGCCGATTGGCAAAGTAAAATTCGGCCTGGGGTTCAGTTAAGCGTCCCATTAATCCTTGCGGCGTATCACCAATGATCAGGAAGGGAACATTTCTCTGGTCGACCAGATAGCGGCCGTTCGAGCTGACCTTCACTGGGTAAACCGCCGCGCTGCCTCCGGCAGCCTGCGGGGGCGCAGCCAGCAGTTGAGAACTCGCAACGAGCGTTGCGAACAATCCGAAGACGGCGGCTGGTATTCTCGCCGTGTGGCAATTCGTGAGAGTAGCTTGCATGTGTGGCCTCGGTCTCGACTGATTTGGGAATTCGTTCAATTCGGACTCGCAAATCGCCGCGTCCCGGCGGCTAATGCATTGCACTTCCTGGCACTGGGGGCGGCGGTCCATAATATCAGACGGATGCTTCCCCAAGATATTCAAATGCCTAGTCAGACCATCCGCGGTTCGAGTGTTTCCTAAACCGTGGGTCGGGGGTTCGAATCCCTCCAGGCATAACATTCTAAATGACTTAGCTGTTTCTTGAACAACGGTTTTCACGACCTTCGCACCCATACGACGCGAAATCAACAGCCCTTCAAAACAAGGGACTTAGGGACAAAAATCAGAGGATTGTCGCCGCGAGGTGCCTAAGGGGTGGATATTCGTTTCGGGGTTTGTGATGTCGATTGGGCCTTCGAAGCCGCAGAGGTGCATATTCGACCGAATCTCGGTCGTGTGAGTTTCCCTTGAATCTCTAAAATGATGGCCGAAACTTCCTGGATAGGCAGGATGGTTTTCAGAGGATGATCGGGGCTACGAAGCGGGCTCACTGAACACCGTGACCGCATTTTGCATGAGCTTCATTTCCGCCAGCGAGAGCAGGAATGCCAGCGTCGATTCGGCTCCCTGGTTCATGTTAACTCGATCCACGTGCAATGCGTCGCAACAGCCGCCGGAATGGACGGAGTGAAGTTCCAACCCGAGATCGTTCCAGCCCAAGAACCAGTCGAAGGCGCGATGGGCTTGTTCGTACCACCACGAGTCCGAGGTTGCCCGGTAGGCCTCAAGACACGCCGACACCATCGCTTGAGCCTCGATCGGCTGCTGGTCGAAGGCCGGGCGTATTCCCCCGCGCCGATAAAATCCGTTGCTGCCGATGGGCCGGAAGCACCCACTCTCGGAGGTTTGCACCTTCACCAGCCACCGCAAAGCATCCAAGCCCCGGTCGAACGCTTTTTTATATCCGTTAACACGCCCGCTGAGAATCAGAGCGTGCGCGAGCTTGGCATTGTCGTAACTCAACTCCTCTTCAAACCAGGGCCAATCCGGATGGGAGGCCCTGTCGAAAATATCCATCAACCGCGCCCTCAGCCCTTCGCGGAGTTGAGTGACCAAGCGGTCGCCGCTCAGACGGCGCAAATATTCATGGATGCCGATGAGGCAGAATGCCCATGCGCGCGGTGAAGTGAACGTTGCGACCGCCGGCAATGCCCGCGCGAAGAGTTGTCCGGCCATAATCTGAAAACCTCGATGCGGGGAGCGTCCTACGCCCACACCCAGCGCCCACAGCGCGCGGGCATGACAATCCTCAGATCCTTGTTCATCAAGCCAGCGGCGGTCAAAGCTCAGGAAATTATGGAACCGTTTCATTTTGTCATCAAAGGCGTAGTTCAAGAAAGCGGCGTAAGTGGTGGAAAGCGATTGTACACGTGTTGGTTCCTCTTTCAGCTCATCGAGCAGGGTCGAAAGAATGAAGGCCCGGGCGTTGTCGTCCGTGCAGTATCCCTCGGAAAAATTCGGCACGGTCAGAATCGCGTGTTGGAAAATGCCGGTCGAGTCGGTCATCCGAGAAAGATGGTCCAGTCTTAGCTGCGGCAACTCCCGCGGTTGCTGGTCGAGAGTCTTCGTCGCGAACAACTTCCGGGACAACGAGGCGCCCTGGAGGCGAGCTTGTTCGAAGCTGTGCATGTAGAGGCGCGCCACGTTGCTCCAGACCATTTCGCGGCCCAGTTTGTAGGCGTTCTTGCGCATGGCGTGCCGGCGTGTCGCATCGCGGAGCGAGCCGCAGACCTCTCGGCCGATGGCACTGGAGTCCCCAAAGGGCACCAAAACACCGCGGTCCTCCGCCAGTAACTCCGCGGCGTGCCAATAAGGAGTCGAAACCACGGCTTTACCCGCGCCAAACGCGTAAGCCAGCGTGCCCGACGTGATCTGCGCCTCGTTGAGATACGGCGTAATGTAAAGGTCCGCCGCACCAATGAACTCTTTCAACTCCTCGAGTTCTACAAAGCGGTTGTAGAAAATAACGCTCTTCTCGACCTTGTTCTTTTTGGCCAGGAGTTCCAGGCTGAGACGATAGGCCTCCCCGCGCTCCTGCAACTCGTGGGGATGCGTCGCGCCCAGGACGATATAAACAACATCCGGGAATTCCGCCAGAATCTGCGGGAGAGCATTCAGGACATGCTCAATTCCCTTGTTGGGCGAAAGCAGCCCGAAAGTGAGCAAGACGGTCCTGCCCTCTACGCCAAACTGGTCCTTGTAATAATTGGGATCGACAAACGGGATGTCAGGAATGCCATGCGGAATGAGATCGATCTTCGTGGTGGGCGCTCGGTAAACCGCCTCCAACATCCGGCGTCCGTGCTCGGTCATGACCACTAGCCGGGCCGAGCGCGCGATCAATTCCTGCATGACGCGCCGCTGCGTGTTATCGGGCTCGCGCAGGAGGGTATGAAACGTGGTGACGACGGGCATTTTCAGTTCGCGAACCAGCGCCAGCAAATGGCGGCCGGCGGGCCCGCCGTAAATCCCGAACTCGTGCTGAACGCAGACGATGTCCACGTTGCTGATGTTGATGAAGTCCGCCGCACGCTGGTAGGAGGTTAAATCCTGCTCCTCAATCTCGAAGCGAACTGCGTCCGGATACTCGTAGCCGCCCTCGATGTCATTCACCGGCACCGCGAAGCACTGGCTTTGGGGGTGCGCCGCCGCCACCCAGGTCAGCAAGTCGGACGTGAAGGTGGCGATGCCACACTTGCGCGGTAAGTAGTCGCCAAGAAACGCGACCTTGCGAATCTTAGGTTCCCTTTCCACAAGTTTATTCGTGCTATGTTCTGCCCGCGCAAGACTCGCACTTTCAGTACGGGCGTCTTCGAGTGTAAGACCATGCATAGCGGAGAACTCCACGGGAGTGACTACCCATCAGACTTATTCAGCTTCCCCCCTCGGGGCAACCCACCCGGCCGCGCCGATTGAATCGGCCCCGAAGGTGAACTGGATAAATCGTTAGAACATGTTGAGGGTAATCTGAACGCCGGGAAACCTCAGGTCGCACAAATAATAGGCGCCATCAAGGTACTCGACATAAACGGTGTCGTCGTAGCTCCAGCCTGCCGGCCATCCTTGATTGAACCCGAACCAATAGCCGCCGTACTGGAAGCGGTTATACCCGCCAATTATCTGAGGACGGACCATATGGAACGAGTGGCCGTGACCGAAATGGGCACGGTAGCTGGCGTCAGAAATGCGGCCATAATGGCCTCCGCCACTGTTGGAAGCAACGGTCTGTCCCTGCTGCCTTCCGGACTGCTTCGCTTGCTGTGTGCGCTGTGGCTGCTGGCGTTGTGCCTGCTGTGCGGGATGCTGTGGTTGCGCTTTCTGCGCGCGTTGCTGTGGTTGGGCTTTCTGCGCGCGTTGCTGCGGCTGCGCTTTCTGTGCGTGCTGCTGCGGTTGAGCTTTCTGCGCGCGCTGTTGCGGTTGCGCTTTCTGTGCGTGTTGCTGCGGTTGCGCCTCGTGTTGCGCCGGCTGAGCCTTACCACCGCCTCCGCCCTTCTCGTCCTCGCCTTTTTGTGCTATTGCAGGAATGGCGGCTCCGAGAAGCAATAACAGAACTGCTGTGCTGATCACTCGATTTTGTTTCATAGGTGTTGCCTCCGACTCAT
>Ga0187891_1001794_pt1 | contig 17615 bp, 15 predicted proteins | sample June2016WEW_21_4_FD_132990 | JGI IMG/M metagenome (GOLD analysis project Ga0187891, IMG submission 132990) | Peatland microbial communities from SPRUCE experiment site at the Marcell Experimental Forest, Minnesota, USA - June2016WEW_21_40 | ecosystem: Environmental > Terrestrial > Soil >... | reverse complement strand
GCCAAGGCGACTTTGAATTGCCGCATTTTGCCAGGTGAAAGTGCGGATGCAGCCGAGCAGAAAATGAGAGAGCTTGCTGGGCCGAAAGTAACGCTGCGTGTCACCAATAAGTCGGTTCCTGCTCCGGCTTCGCCCATTGACCATGAAATCATGGGTGCGGTCGAGAAGGTAAGTGTGCAAATGTGGCCCGGAGTTCCGGTCGTGCCCTATATGCTTACGGGAGTTACCGACATGCGCTGGATGCGAAGTGTGGGCATCCCCATGTACGGCATCACGGGAATGTTTACGGTTCCAGACAATGGCGTCCACGGCTTGAACGAACGCATTGGACAGAAGGAACTCTACGACGGGCGCGAGTTTCTCTACCGGCTGGTGAAGATGCTGACAAGCTAAAGCGGTTTTCGGCTGCGGGCAGATTGGCTACTTCGACGGAGATCTTCACGAAGAAATGATTAACGCGTGGTAAAGCCGTGTTGGTGCTGCAGTTTGCGAGGTGATGAAGACAGCGACATGCAAAGGAGATTCTAATGAGGTGGAAACGAATTGCTATTGCGACCGTTATGGCGGTCGCCGTTCTCGCGACGGCATTTGTTACGATCGGATCCCAGCCGGCTATAGCCCAGGCTGCCGCCGTGAGCGTTGCCCAATCGACAGCGCAGATCCGCGCGCTCAAGATCACTGTGCTTTCCACCATGCTGGTTGGCGACGCTTCCGGCCTGGGCGAGTGGGGTTTTTCCGCGCTGGTGGAAGCCGATGGTCATCGCATTCTGCTGGACACCGGAAGCCATCCGGAAACGGTGCTGAAGAATGCGCGTGATCTGAACATTGACTTGTCCGACGTGAAGGAAGTGATCCTCACCCACTATCACTGGGATCACGTGCGCGGGCTGATGACTCTGCGCCGCGAGATGATGAAGAAGAACCCGGCGGCGTTGTCGGTGGCGTATGTTGCCCAGGGGATCTTCTATAGCCGGCCGTCGCCGAAGGGCGAACAAAACGACATGATCGCTATCCGCAAAGACTACGAAGCCAGCGGCGGAAAGATCATCGAGTACTCCAAAGGAGTCGAGATCTTCCCTGGCGCCTGGTTGACCGGCCCGGTGCCACGTAAGTACCCGGAGCGCAACTGGAGCAATAGCGGAAAGGTACAGACGCCGAACGGCTTGGTCGAAGACAACATTCCCGATGATCAGTCGCTGGTGCTCAACACCCCGCAGGGCTTGGTAGTGTTGACCGGCTGCGGGCACGCCGGCATCGTCAATATACTGACCTACGCGGCAGAGCAATTCCCCAACGAGCCAGTGTACGCAGTGCTCGGCGGCCTGCACCTGTTCCCGGCCAGCGACGAGCAACTGAACTGGACGGGCGACAAGCTGAAGGAATTCAGAGTCGCGAACATAATGGGCGCGCATTGCACGGGCATAGAAGCGGTATACCGCCTGCGGGATCGCGTCGGGCTGACGCGCAAGACGGCGGTCGTGGGCACCGTTGGTTCGACGTTCACGCTTACCGAAGGTATTCGCACAGGGGCGCTGGCCAGGTAGCCCGTTCCAGCAGTAACATGTGCCCCCGAGCATACCGCCAGGGGATTTACGTGACAGAGCAGACCACAGATCCAAACAACAGCATCCGCGAAAAGGTTGCCGAACACAGCGCTGAATTGGTGCGCCTCGTAGAGTTGCTCGATCTTGCTTTTGCCCGTGGGGCAAAAACCTCCAAAGCGTACGAAGACCGAGTTGTGTTTCCACTCTTGGTTTCGTGCAGGGACATCGTTGAGGAGATTCTGTTTGCGGTAAATGAGGGTTTTGGGCGAGCTGCCCTTCGCGGCGCCCGAACGATGTATGAGTGCGTCGTGATTGCTCGATACCTTAATCTACACCCAGACAAAACAGACAGTTTCTTATCGATGTTTCACGTACAGTGGGCCAAGATCTTGCAAAACATTCCTGTTCAGTACAGAAGCCCGGAATTGGACGTCTCACTTACCGAGCGTGTACCGAAGTACGCACAGGGAAAAATGGTTGGTCTTAAAGACCTGAACTGGAGCGGCGAGCACACTCTGGCGATGGCTAAGGAGGCGGGGCAACTAGCCGACATCCACTCCCTCGCTTTCGACTATGCTTCGGCGTACATCCACCCAAGCGCGATATTCTTTCTGACGATGCTGTCGCAAAGCAGTCCGGATGGCGAAGTTTTCCAAGTCGGTACAAGATCACAGGAACCAGAGGCCATGCAGGCTTTGCGAATCGCGCACGATTTAATTCTGAATGCTGTGGAATTGCGGCTCAAATACTCGCCATCTGTTGCTCAGCAAGAACGTTTTGAAACGTGCAAGGAAGATTTCATTCGGATCTGGGGCTATCCGCCTCACATCTAGAAGATCTCGGGAACGTGGAAATCTCATGTGGCCCGTCATGGCGGTTTAGGCGGGTTCGACACTCAGAAAAGGGGTCAGTCCCCTGTTGGCAATGCTCGCTTGGTGGCGCGATGAATATTACCGTACGTGCCGAAGACATCATGACGCCTCGAAGGCTGCTGAAACATGTGGCAAATGAGGCCGACGCCAAGGCGGTGGCCGACCGCGGCGGCTTTGATGCAGTTCCCCTTCTCCGCCGAGACGGGCTCGTCCGCGAGTTCTGGAGCCGCGGAGAGCGCAAACCCGTACGAATCGCAAGGCAGCACCGCACACTGCACGACTCAATGGTCGAGCGACTTCTTCCGGCGTTAGGCAAACACGTGGTCCAGTTTGTCTACTACCGCTCGGAGATGGTCGGATTGATCGATGCAAGTGACCTGAACAAGCCCCTCGCACGCCTGGTTTGGCTTCACCCGATGCTGGAGTTGGAGCGAGCTATCCTCGATGCCATCCGGCACCACCGCATAGACGACGAACGGCAGGCTGAAGCCTTAGGGAACCAAGCGAAACTGACGCGGAAATGGCAGGAGAAAGCTCAGCAGCACAATCTGGAAATGCCACTCCTTGAATTCGCTCAGTTCCCATCACTGCTTCGCGCTGCGGTTCACCTTGGAATCATTCAGCTCACAGAAAAGGACATCGCCGAACTGAACAAATGGAGAACGCGTGCGGCTCACGGCGCACGCGAAGTTGTCATCGAAGACAGGAGTGATTGCGATCGACTGATGCAAGCGCTTGAGATCGCACGCGAAGCCGCACGGAGCGCAGCCCGTCGGTGACCACCGCTCCCACCAAAGGTGGAACTGCTAAGGCCGTAATGACAGCAGACGCTCCGCGCGATCAGACATCACAGTGCTCAAGTCGCAATGTCGCAGATCTTTGTTGCGTGTCCTGACGATGAAATCTGCCAGGTAGTCGCCTCCTTGCCGGAGGCTCTCCAGGATGCCCTTTACCGTCATCGGCGCGTAACCGCGCCGAGCAGACTGCAAACTCGATTACGCGGTAAGCCCCAATGCGGTAAAGGCTTCATCAGACCCTTCGATGTAGTGCATCATCTGGAAATCGCGATAACACTGCGAAGAGTTCCCTCTCGCCAAGGATATTGATGCCAATCCCGAGTCCCCGCTTCGCTCTACTCCAGCCATGAGTGGCCGCTATCGCCTCTCCCGCCCAAAGACCTGTTGGCCAAACGCTTCGACGTCGAACCTGATGACGAATGGGTGCCGCGCTACAACATCGCGTGGAGCTCGTGTAGCTGCCCCATAACCGCCTCATCACGTTCTTATGTGCGCCGGATCACTGCAAGGAGTGAGCCATGTGTCAAACTGCGCAACGCTGGGCGCCGCTGTGTGGGGGCGGCGTCCGGTATTGTCCATCGGGTTCCCCAAATAACTGCTTGACTCGCTAGCGCGAATCTCGAGGCGCGAAATGGATGCTCGGCTCGTGAGTGAATTTCGTTCCATCGTTGGAGAGGCCGGCCTAGTCTCGGGAGCCGAGCAACTGCGAACTTACGAATGCGACGGCCTGATCTTGTTTCGCGTGGTTCCCGACCTGGTTCTACTTCCGTCCTCAACGCAGGAAGTACAGCAAGTCGTGAAAGTATGTTATCGGGAGCGAATCCCGTTCGTGGCGCGCGGGTCCGGCACGGGGCTTAGCGGGGGAGCGTTGCCGGTGAAAGGTGGGGTGGTAATTAGCGCCACCCGCATGAATCGCATTCTTGAAGTGGATATCCCGAACGCGCGCGTGGTGGTCGAGCCGGGGGTGACGAATGCGTCGGTTACCGCGGCTGTATCCGCGATGGGATATTTCTACGCGCCGGATCCTTCCTCGCAAGCGGTTTGCACGCTGGCGGGAAACGTGGCGGAGAATTCCGGTGGTGCGCACTGCTTCAAGTATGGAGTCACCACCACCTATGTCCTCGGACTGGAGGTCGTGCTGTCCGATGGTTCCTTGGTCCGGCTGGGCGGGAAGAGGTTCGATGAGCCGGGGTATGACCTGGTGGGCGCGTTTGTGGGATCGGAGGGAACGTTCGGGTTCGTCACCAAGATTACGTTGCGCGTAGTGAAGAAAGCGGAAACCACCCAGACACTTATGGCGGCATTCAACTCGAGCAGCGAGGCAGGAGCCGCCGTGGGCAGCATCATCGCTTCGGGAATGTTCCCCGCCGCTATGGAGATCATGGACCGGCTTGCGATTGAAGCGGCCGAGGCAGCCGTTCACGCCAACTATCCGGATTGCCAGGCACTGCTGCTGGTCGAACTGGACGGGTCGACGTGCGAGGTGGAGCTGTTGATGAAAAAGGTGGGGCCGATCTGTAAGGAGTGCGGGGCCTGGGAAATCCGGCTGGCGAAGTCTGAACCGGAACGGATCGCGGTGTGGAAGGGACGCAAGGCCGCATTTGCCGCCGTGGGCCATATCTCGCCAAATTACCTGGTGCAGGACGGAGTTATCCCGCGCACGGCTTTGCCGCGCGTGCTGAGCGAAATCGACCGTCTTAAGGCCGAAGCCGGTCTACGCGTGGCCAACGTATTCCATGCAGGGGATGGCAATCTTCATCCGCTGGTGCTGTATGACCGCCGGATCGCCGGCCAGGAGCAGCGAGCGATGGCTTTGGCCGAAGACATCCTGCGGCTGTGCGTGGAAGCGGGCGGATCCATTACGGGCGAGCACGGTATCGGCGAAGAGAAGAAACACTTCATGCCGGTCATGTTCTCCAAAGCCGATCTTAACGCCATGCAGCGCCTGCGCTCGGCTTTTGATCCGTATGGACTCTGTAATCCGACCAAGGTGTTTCCCGACGCGGATCCCAGTTTGTAGAAGCCGATCGCCTACGAGGCGGACTCCACCGAGAAAGGTGGGCTGGCCCGGAGACGAGCCGGGGCGATGGTGCGCAGCGAATAAACAAGCCCGAGAGAGGAGGTTATGTGCGAAGCCAAGACACCGAGGACCGTGTGTGGAGCGAATTAGCTGCCATTGTGGGCCGCGAGCACATTCGACCGGCCTGCAGCGATGACGTGGTGGATGGGAGACAACCCTCCAGAGTAATTGCACCGGGCATGGCGCAAGAAGTCGCTCAGGTCCTGCGTTACTGCAGTTCCGCCGGCCTGGCGATCATTGTGCGTGGTGGAGGCACAAAGCTTGGGTTGGGGAATCGACCGCAAAAGGCGGATCTTGTCCTTTCTACCGAGCGGCTCAACCGGGTGATCGAACACGCCTGGGATGATATGACGGCCACGGTCGAGGCAGGATGCACGATCGACAACCTTCAGAGTGCCCTTCGGCAGCATGGTCAGATGCTGGCCGCCGATCCGGGGCAGCCGGAACAGGCCACCGTGGGTGGAGTACTGGCAACGGCAGAGAGCGGAACGCTGCGGATTCGCTATGGCGCCATCCGCGACCTGGTCCTTGGCCTCGAAATGGCGCTGCCGGACGGTAGTGTGATCAAGGCCGGAGGCAAGGTCGTCAAGAACGTTGCCGGCTATGACCTCACGAAACTCGCTATCGGTTCGCTGGGGACGCTGGGCGTGATCACCCGGGCCGTGTTCCGTTTGCACCCTGTCCCATTTGGCAGCGCTACTTACAGCGCGGTGTTGGCTTCAGCGTCGGACGCAATGAAAGTGGCGCTTGCCATCCTTGACTCCCACCTTGTCTATACGGGGTTGCAGATTCGCGCGCAGCGAGCGGACCAGATCACGATCGATGTACGGTTCGAGGGCATCGCGGAGTCGCTGCAGGACCAATTTGTGAAGCTGGGCCGTGTTGCCGATGGGCATCAGTTCACCGACGCTGCCGGCGAAGTGTGGGCGGCGCGGGCAAAGCTGTTCGCCAACGCGACGAACTCGGTGATCTGCAAGTGCAGTGTGCTACCTGCTCAGATTGGATTGCTCTGCGATGCGGTGTTTCGCCAGGCGGAGCTGGCCGGGCTGGCGGCTATGCTGGTAGCGCAAGGGACCGGACTGGCAGAAGTGCGTTTGGATGCGGCCAGCCCGCGAGCGTGCGCCGATATGGTGAACGCGCTGCGCGGTGAACTGAACCGCTTGGAAGGCACCCTGGTCGTGCAGCGGTGCCCTGTATCAATGAAGGAGGAGCTGGACCTCTGGGGCGCCGGGAAGGATGCCCTGCCGTTGATGTGTCAAATCAAGGAACAATTCGACCCGGCGCGGATTCTGAATCCGGGGCGTTTCGTGGGGGGCATATGATCGAGCAGGCCGTCGCAACGCCAGTGAACGGCAAAACAGTATTTGACGGCCATCGCCCGCCATCCGCGGATCTCTTGAACGTCTGCGTCCATTGCGGGTTTTGCCTGCAAACCTGTCCTACGTACACACTGTGGGGCAAAGAGATGGATTCCCCACGTGGTCGCATCTATCTGCTGACCATGGCGATCGACGACGAGGCGGAATTAACGTCACAGTACATATCCCACTTCGATCATTGCCTGGGGTGTCAGGCGTGTGTCACCGCGTGCCCGTCGGGAGTGAAATACGGCGAGCTGATTGAGGCAATGCGCGGACAGGTTGAGCGGCAGTATCGGCGGCCGCTGCGTGAACGGGCTCTGCGTAGGCTGATCGCGGCCGTCTTCAGTAATCCGGAGCGATTGCGTAAAGTGGCGGTTCTGCTCCGAGTCTATCAGCGGCTTGGCTTGCAGCGCCTTGCTCGCCGCCTCGGCCTGACGTCCTTGCTGCCATCCGGCTTGCGTGCGATGGAGCAGCTATTGCCGGATTTGTCCGGTGATGGCGTACCGGAGGCCCTGCCGGAGCGCATCGCTCCACAGGGCGAAAAGCGCCGTACAGTCGCATTGCTGACGGGATGTGTGCAGAGTGTGTTCATGATGGACGTGCACGCGGCGACAGCGCGTGTTTTAACAGCCGAAGGTTGTGAGGTGTTGGTACCGCGGGGGCAGGGTTGTTGCGGCGCCCTGCTTATGGATCTGGGGGAGGAAGAGCAGGCCCTGGATATGGCGCGCAAGTTGATCAACCTGTTCGAGCCCTTACAGGTCGATGCCATCCTGCTGAACGCTGCCGGTTGCGGCGCCAAAGTGAAGGAATACGGTTACTTGCTGCGCGACGATCCTGATTACTGCGAACGCGCCCGCGCTTTCTCTGCGAAGTGTAAAGACGTCTCTGAACTATTGGCAGAGTTGAAACCGATTGCGCCGCGGCATCCTATGGCGTTAAAAGTAGCCTTCCACGATCCGTGTCACCTGCAGCATGCCCAAGGATTGCGCGAACAACCGCGTGCCGTGCTGCGGACTATCCCCGGGCTGGAACTGCTCGAGTTGCCCGAGGCCGCGCTGTGCTGCGGCTCGGCCGGCATCTACAACCTGGTTCAGCCGGAAACCGCGCGGCAGTTGGGCCAGCGCAAGGTCGATAAGATTATCGCTACGCCTGCGCAGGTAGTCGCGACCGGAAATCCTGGATGCCAGTTGCAAATCAGTTCTCTGTTGAACGCAAAGGGGCACCCTCTGCCTGTAATGCACTACGTACAGTTGCTGGATGCTTCTATCTCCCTCCACTCAAAGCAATTGTTGCACACGGAAAGCTCAGTACGGGATGTGGGCTACGCTTCCAGAACCGCCTGACCGCCTCCTTTGGCCGATGCCGATCAGCCCGGCCTAAGATCGTCGCTCCCACCAACGGTGGAGCTGCTAAGATCTATGACTGCAGACGCTCCACACGGGCAGACAGTACAGTGCTCAAGTCGCAATGTCGCAGATCTTTGTTGCGTGTCCTGACGATGAAATCTGCCAGGTAGTCGCCCCCTTGCCGGGGGCTCTCAAAGATGCCCTTTACTGTCATCGGCGCGTATCCGCGCCGAGCCGTAGTGCCGCCTGATCAAGCCATCTGTTGCCCGGGAAGAAACAGCGATCTGGTCAGTAAGCATTTCATGACCCTGCAGCCAGGGGTTGCAGATGGCCGTGTCGGAGCGGCTCTATAAGGATGGCAGAAACACACGCCCGGATCATTCAGCAGCGGCCCTATAATCGGAGCGTATCCATACCGCAATTGCTGGCTTGGAGTCGCTTCATGTTCCGAATGCTTATCGACACGTGTGTATGGCTTGACCTAGCCAAGGATCAGAGGCAGGTACCGGTGCTCGGCGTCGTCGAGGAAATGATTAGGCGCGGGATGGTCACTCTCCTCGTGCCCCGCGTCGTTCTTGACGAGTTCCGACGGAACCGGGAACGCATCGCCAGCGAAAGCGCAAAGAGCCTTTCGACGCACTTCCGGCTCGTGAAGGACGCGGTTGGCAAGATCGGCGGCGACAAGAGGAGGGTACGGCTCGTCCTCTCGCATCTCGATGACGTGAATCACAAGATCCCGATCATCGGCGGCTCGGCCGTGAACACCCTGGACTGGATCGAGAAGCTACTGAAAGCGTCGCACATCATAGAACCATGCGACGCGGTGAGACTTCGAGCAGCTCAACGGGCCATGGAGCGGAGGGCCCCGTTTCATCGAGACAAGAATGCGATGGCCGATGCAATTATCATCGAAACGTACGGCGAGTGCGTAAAGGACAAGTCAGCACCAGGGGTTCGCTTCGCGTTTGTTACGCACAACAAGAGCGACTTCAGCATTGAGAACGGCAATCAGAAGGTGCCGCATCCAGACTTCGCGAACTTCTTCTCGCGCATCAAATCGCTTTACTTCATCAACCTGCCCGAGGCGCTCCGCCGTGTTGAGCCGTCGCTCGTTACTGACATAATGCTCGAGCAATCGTGGACACAAGAACCACGCGGTCTGACAGAGATCCTGGAAGCTGAGGACTTGCTGTTCAATCAAGTCTGGTACAACCGTCACTGGAACATGAGAATCGGCGTCGAGGAGGGAAAGATCAAGGTCGTAGACAAGGAAACCTATCCCCGTCGGCCTGGCGCACAGGAAACAATCCAGCGGAACGTGCTAAAAGTAGCGTTAGAAGCCGCTCGCAAGGTTGAGCGTCGCTATGGCAAGAAGAACCTTGGTCCCTGGGATGATTTCGAGTGGGGGATGATCAACGGCAAGCTCTCTGCACTTCGGTGGGTCTTGGGAGACGATTGGGATATGCTTGACACGTAAGGTATCCGGAACGATCCGGCGCCTGCTTAGCGAACTGGCGCGACATACATCACCAATCACTTGGGGCGCCTGAGCGAGTAGAGGCGAATCGGCATCTTTTCCGGTTTGCAAGATAGACATATAGGTGTCTCCTGGACTGGCACACAACCGGTCTCTGACCTTCTCATCGACTCCGCAACGGCGCCTTCGCCTGCGCTGTTGCCCTCTACCCGCGAGCGCCGCCATCGGCAAGGAGCCATTGCAGAGCTTCATCGACCGTAGGTTCGGGCACCGGCAACGGCCGCTTCTCCAAAGAGGAAACCGTAGCGAGGAAACGGCTTTCAACACCGGGCAACACCAATGATGGGACGCCCGCGAGAGCAAGCTGCCGCTCAGCCTCAACTACTTCGTGGGCGCGGCGCTTGGCATGGACAACGTGCGTCCGCACCAGCATTTCCATGAAGCTGCGGAGCCCGGATTTGTCGATATCGGACAGCACGTTGTATAGCTGCTCACGTAGTCCGCGCTTCTCGGCTGCAGTAAGCATCTCAACGCACAGTGCTTCCATTCCTTTAGTGAAGACGCTGCGCAACATCTTCAACGAAATGGCGTCTCCGGCACTCGCTCCGTGCATGACCTGTATCGGCGCGCCCATCTTTTGTGCGACACTTTGAAACTCCTGTGCACCGTCGCCGCAGGCCAGAAGTGGAGTCCTCTCTTTGCTGGCCGCGATGGCGCCCATGATCGCCGAATCCACGAAGCGAATTGCCCGCTTTGACGCGTAATCTGCCGATGAACGTTTGTCGTCCGGGCTAGCGGTCGTCACATCCGCTATGGCTGCCCCCGTCGGCAGCAGATCCACGCATTCGTGAGCGACCTTGCGCGCCTCGCTCCCAGGAACGCATGAGATAACCCAATCCGCCGGGGAAATCCAATCTCCAATGCTTCTATGGATCACCAGCCCACGACTGGAGGCAATTTGTTCAGCCGCAGGCAATGGCTTAATGTCACAAAGCAGTAATTCGAATCCGGCCTTATGGAGCGCCTCTGCATAGCATCGGCCGACCTCTCCGACACCCACTATGGCTACAAGCATCTGGTTTCCTTTGTTCAGCAATAAGATGGCGATATGTGCGTTTAACGTAACGCACACCCTCCAAGGTGGCATGGGCTATCTGCCGCCCGTGGCAGGTCGAGGCGGCAACCGCCTTAATGCTAGCGAGTTCTTTCATGTCCAACAACGGTTTTCCAGCAGGCACCGCACGGACATCTGCCCTGCTCCGACTCTCCCCACCCTCCGCCCCAGGTCAAGCTCTCCTGACCTCGACGACCAGGATATGAAGGACAACGCGAGGGAGAAGTTGGGCTGCCGGTGAAGGCGCGCCAAGGTGAAATGCGGCTAGAGTGTGATTCATGCCACCGGTTGGCGACCGATAAGTTAGCGTGAACTCTCGGCCGCCTCGTATGCCAGCTCGCTCTCGATCACCTGCCGCATGGTCTCTGCCGGATAAAGACCCTCAAGCCGCTGTCGGCCGATGATCGTGGTCGGAACCGCCGTCACTCTGATGCGCTCGTATGCTGTTTGCAGCAGTTGCTGGACGCGGTCGCGGTAAGTTCCCTGTTCGAGCGCAGCCCGAAACTGCTCCGGGTCCAAGCCGACTTCATTTGCAATGTCAGCGAGCACGTCGATACGGCCGATGTCCCTGCTCTGCTGGAAGAAGGCCCGGAACACCGCGTCGTTGTACTCGTCGCCCTTGCCTTGATCCTTCGCAAACTCCAGCCCCTGGAAAGCAAGGCTGGTATACGGATAGGGCGAGACGGTGGGAAGCTTCATGCGCACCCCAAGCTTCTCTGCCATGGGATATATTCGCTGTTTCCAGGCGGTCTGCAAGTAATCACTTTCCGGCCTGCGCGTGGGGTTCGGTGCGGGGTGAAGTTCAAAGGGCATCCACTCGATCTGGACATCCTTGCCTTCCGTAGCCTGTTTTAGCGGAGCCTCCGCCAGGAAGCACCAAGGTCAAACGTAGTCGGAATAGACGAGTATCGGTAGCGGCATAAGAGCTCTTCACCGATTCTACATGCCCATCGACGGATCGGGACGCGATCGGTATAAAATGACGGCTACTTGCCAAGCCAAGAAGGAGATCCGGATGACACTGAATTCCGATCCTTGCCTGATGCCTGCCCATGTTCTCTCCGAAATGATTGCTTCTCGGCGCGTCTCTCCAGTTAATCTGGTCGACAGCTTTCTTCAGCGCATTCAAGCGAATGAGCCGCGGCTCCGTTCCTTCGTAGAGGTCTATGCGGACAACGCACGGCTGGCAGCCGAAGCGGCGGAAAAAGCAATCCGGTCCGGGCATGCCGTGGGGCCTCTGCACGGAATCCCGGTGGCGCTCAAAGACTTGATTGAGTTGGAGGGCCGGATCACAACCGGTGGTTCGAAGGTGTGGGCGCAGCGCCGTTCCAGTTGCACCGCGACCCTGGTTCGCCGTTTGATCGGCGCCGGCATGATCGTTATCGGCAAAACGCATACGGTGGAGTTCGCTTTGGGCGGATGGGGTACCAATCAACATATGGGTACCCCCTGGAATCCCTGGGATTGCAACGTGGCGCGCACACCCGGTGGTTCCAGCAGCGGATCAGGCGTATCGGTGGCAGCCCGCTTCGTGCCATGGGCAGTAGGTACTGACACAGGTGGCTCTGTCCGGCTGCCTTCGTCCTACTGCGGTGTGACCGGCTTGAAGACGACCATTGGTCGCATCAGCACCTACGGCGTGCTTCCTCTCAGCCCGACGTTAGATACTCCGGGACCGATCGCGCGAACCGTCGAGGATGCTGCAATTCTTTATAGGGCCATGCAGGGACCAGACCCGTTGGATCCTAAAACCCTGGGCCATGAGTTTGTCGATCCTATGTTGACCTTGAAACGCGGTGTCAAAGGGCTGCGTTTGGCACGGATGCCAGAAGAAGAGCGAGCAGGCGTTGCCCCTGACGTTCTCGCTGCCTATGACGCTGCGCTTGAGACATTCGTGCAGCTTGGAGCACAAGTCGAGCCCATACGCTTGCCGTGTCGCTTTGAAGACTACCTAACACAACAGGCTCGGATCATGCACGCCGAAGGTTATTCGCATGTCGCCGACCTGGTAGATAATCCCGAATTGCCACTCGATGAGGCGGTGCGCGCCAGAATGTTGTTCGGCGCGAAGATTTCGATGCGAGAGTATCTGTCGGCCCTGCAAGAACGCAAGGAGCAGAAGAAGGCGTTTGAAGTGGCCATGGCGGAATTCGACGCCTTGCTCACGCCGACCACGGAAACATGTGCAATTCCGTTGGAAGCAGTGGACCAGAACAAGGCAGCAGCACGGTTCACTCGCGCCGCCAACTTGCTCGATCTCTGTGCCTTGGCCTTGCCTGATGGATTCACCGAGGAAGGGCTTCCGACTTCGCTCCAGATCATGTGCCGCGGATATGACGAAGCGACTCTGCTAAGAATCGGATGGGCCTATCAGGCCGCCACCGACTGGCACCAGCGAATGCCGCCCGCGGTCGCCAACAGCGCTGGCAGGTGAAGCAGACGAGTGCGCAAGGGTATGCGCAGCAGTAGCCAGCCGTTGATTGCCCAGACGACTGAGGGATAAGCACTGTGCGTGTTCTCTACTTTACTGACCACCACGAACTTCCGCTGCCGCTCGGGCATCGCTTTCCCATCAGCAAATACCGCCTCACCCGTGAGCTGCTGGCGGGTGATGGCCTGTATGAATTCATCCCGGCACCGCTTGCAGACCGGGCGGTGCTGGAGTTGGTGCATGATCGGAATTACGTAGAACAGTTCCTCTCAGGCACATTGTCGTCGCAGGCCATTCGGCGGATCGGGTTCCCCTGGTCACCGGAACTGGTGACCAGGACTCTGGCCAGTGTGGGCGGTACGTTGGCGGCCACCCGCGAAGCGCTCAAGCATGCTTTCGGGGGAACGCTGGCAGGAGGTACGCATCACGCCTTTCGTGCCGAAGGTTCGGGCTTCTGTGTCTTCAACGACATTGCGGTTGCCGTAATGTGGGCTCGGAACGAAGCCTTTGCGCGGCGTGCGGCCGTCATCGATTTGGATGTGCATCAGGGCGATGGCACCGCTCAGATCTTTGAACACGATGCCGATGTGCTCACGATCTCAGTTCACGGGGATGGCAATTTCCCGTTCCGTAAACAGCACAGCCGCGTTGATGTGGGCCTGGCGGATGAAACGGGGGATGAGGAGTATCTGTCGGCTGTGTGGGGAGTGCTGCCGCGGGTAGATGATTTTGCGCCTGACATTGTGTTCTACCAGTCTGGCGTCGATGGGTTGGCTGACGACCGGCTTGGCCGATTGGCCCTCACCCACGCTGGCCTGCAGGAGCGCGATCGCATCGTGATGCAGTTCTGCCATAACCGGCAGATTCCTATGATTGTCACCCTTGGCGGGGGCTACGGGGATCCTATCGAGGCCACCGCCGAAGCCCATGCCAACACTTTCCGTATGGCCGCAGGTGTTTGGAAGTGAAGGTAACTGTGGCGCGCACGAGCCGAGCTCAGTGCGTGAACGTCACTAAGCGCCGCCCTCGGCAACTTTCATTTACCATTGAACCAGGGACTGAAATGGACAAACAGCAGGTAGCTGTCGTGCTTTACGTGGTGGCTATGGCACCGTCATCGTCGGTGTAGATTTCGTGTTCTTCAGAAACCGATTCTGGGAACGGCTGACAGTGAATATTGGAATCGTCTTGGTGTCTGCAGCTTTCTACTTCAGATTCCTGAGGCGTCCATGAACAAGGCGCGAAAACGCCCTTTTAGGGCGCGTTCAGACTGGTAGGCGGATGTACCACAATGACAGCAATGTCCGGGAGTCCTCCGCGGAGGCTGGTCGTACTATCAACCTGAACCGGTGCGAGGTAATTCCGTCTCTCTAGCTATACTCTCACTGGGCCGCCGTTGCTCCTGTCTGCGCGGCAAACTGGCTTGGCAGTTGTGCTCAAGCTGGTGGCAGCGTTTGCAAAGCAACTCGAGATTGGCATCTGCATTGTTACTACGGTCACGGTCACGATGGTGTACCGCCCATTCTCCCGCCTTGGCATCGGTAAGGTTCTTGCCACAGCGTTCACAGTTCTTACGCTCTGCGCGGATCTCATGCCTCCGACGACGGAAGTAGCAGATACCATTCCGATATTGGTCATCCGCCTTACCGACAGCGTTAGCACCGCCTTTACCTACACCAACACGATGCCCCAGCCGGGAGTGCAGAACTTTCATACGCTCCCGGTTTCTCTGCCTTGCTCTCTCGGTTCCACAGGTGGTGCGGAACTTGGCCGCAGGGCCTGTTGGCATAAACTCCACACCGCATAGATGACATGATTTCAGCTTGTATGTCTTCACTCTTCTAGCATCACCCGGATCAGGGTGCGAACCAAAGGCACAGTTTAGAAGGTCGCACTTCGAGTGGTTACTATGTCAAGAATGGAGTTGTTGCGCGGACGAACGACTGGTGCTGGGGCAGACCCGGGTAGGTGGAATGTTACGGGCTGGCTAGGATCGCCTAACGACCGGCCAAGTTAGCAGCTAGTTCTACCTCGGCCGTGGATTGCTTCAGGCCGTGGCGAATACGTTGTCTGTATGATGTTACTAGATTACTGGAGCTGCAATCCTCGCATGTAGCAAGATCGATTTGCATCACTTTCGGTTGTTACCAACGATCGAATGTGCTCCAAGACGGCATTACTAATCTCTATCAAGTACCTTCCAGATACTTACCGTGTTAGCCAGTTGCCTCCTTGCCATCTTACAAAGCTGACATATCGTTGCGCAGCGATGAGACTAAGAAAGTGGTGTCGGTGTACGTTCTGAAACACGGTGGCCACGCAGTTTATCCACGCAAAGGGTGGTTGGAGATACTCTCAGGTGCTTAGGACTATTCATAGGTATGCATAAGTACCAATAGTTGCTCATAGGTGTTCGACTGCTATAACCTACTACATGTCCTATCACCAGCCACTTTAGCTATTGACTACGACCGGCACCAGTGGTATTCTGTCTTCTAAAGAGTCGGTCTGCGAGGCGACAAGAGTTAAAGGTTCTCGCCGGGCATTCTTTGCCTGCCTTAGCACCAATATCTAAGACAATCCAGTGTTATCCAAACCCCAGCTATTGGAGGGGAATGACCGGCAGATTAAGCGATGGTTTTGATATCGGGCAACTAGATCTATAAGCTATATCTATATAGCTTAGATCTAAGATCTAGATCTCGAAGATCCCATCCCTTTACGGGGGATGGGAGATCTAGATCTGGAAACACGACGTGGAACATTGGGAAGTGGAACATGTGCGGTGATGGTCATGGTCAGCATCAACTGGTGGAGGAACCGCGGTGGACTACTTGGCCTGGTCGGGGTTGTTCATCACTGCCATCATTGCCAGATCTCTGCCCTGCCATAAAGGCGGCGCAGATCTAGATCGGATCAAACTTCGCAAGGCGGTGCCTTGCGGGATCTAAAGCCGCAAAGTGAACGCGTTGTTAGTGAGGAATGAGTAGAAGGCTAAACAAGATCTTAGATCTACAGGCGGGATTGGGCGGCGATGGGCAGGAAGGTAAAACATCAAGTTCAGGCTGGTGACCGACAGGAAAATGGGTTCCTGGTCGTGATTCAACCTAACTTTCAGGTGCTATTCCAGCGGCGATATTGCCTGGTCGCCTGCTGCTGCGGGGAGTGTAACGGCAGGCGGTTTGCGGTTGAGGTGTCACGGTTCGTGCAAGAGCGAACCGTGAGTTGTAGTTCGATCAAAAGACGTAACTTCAAGGCGTACCTGATGGGCACGCCGAACGGATCTGTATCTGTAAAGGATGGTCAATCCATGGTTAGCGAGCCGAAGTGGAAGTTCCATTTGGCATGCGTGGCGACCCTTGCGAAGGTTCGCCAGAACAAGATTGCTGCGAGCGACGTTAAGAACCTCGATAAGATGAAGAACCACTTAGCCCAGTTTCTGAATCAGATCGACGATTATCGGGAACGCTATGCCCAGCTAAAAGCGTGGGCTTTGGAGAACGATATTCGTACTGCCCGTTTGGCTACGGGCCTGAAATTGGATCCGGTTACGGCCCCCGCGGCGTCGGCTCCTGCCTCGTCGCCGGTGCCGATGGACAGTCCTGCGGCTGTTTCTGCCACGGCGCCGAGCATGACTCAGGCATCAACCGAACCAGAGCCTCTTCCTCCTGCCGACGCTGCACCGCCAGTGCCGCCACAGGTAGAGCCGATTGCCATCGTGAACGTACCGGTTGTGAACGCGAACATCACTATGAATACCGCCAGTAACACCGCCGGTTTAAAGTGGTCAGTTCTCCCGCCCATCAACCCGTACATCTATGCGAACCCCAACGGAAAGTACCGGTACTGGTACAAAGATGAGCACCCGGCCTGGCGGCGCTGGAAGGACGTGATCATTCCGTTGTGGGGACTGCATGACACCTCGTGGTATGGCGAAGAGAGCAATCTACGGTCAGCTATCACGGCCACCAAGATCGATATCTATGCCAACCCAAGAGTCCTGGGCTTAGGGAGAGACCCTCTCTGGGTGGAATTTGCTGCAGTGCTTCTTTTCGTCGGTGACGATACCATCGAAGTGTTCGTCAGCCGTAACGCGCCGTTGCCTTACGACAAGGGCCATGACCCCAATCTGCGCTTCTTCGTCAAGAAGTGCGGCTTGGTGCTCGAATCGATGCCCAAGGAAACAGACCAACGAGCATGGGAGAAACAGGCGGAGAAGTTGGCTGAACAAGCTTTCCGCACGCTCACGCTGTCTTTGGCTGGAGCACCACCCGAACCGAGGCACGTCTATGACATCGGCTATTTCGGCGCTACAGATGAAACCGACTTAGAGATGAACGGACAGGACGTGCAGCGCGATGTGGACATAACGCCGGGCAACAACAAGCCTTGGTCTGGCCGGAAGAATATGCGCGAAGCCGTGACCGCATGCGAGCTTTTCACGGACGATACGCCAGTCGCTGACCTGGATCCTAGTATTACTACGTTAAGTTATTGACAGTTCTTTCGTCGGGTGCTACCGTTGCGAGCATGACCGACGCCCAGGTCGAGAAGTGCGTAAGGCGCTTGCAACAGTTTCTGGCAGATCTGCTG
>Ga0187891_1001793_pt1 | contig 17618 bp, 26 predicted proteins | sample June2016WEW_21_4_FD_132990 | JGI IMG/M metagenome (GOLD analysis project Ga0187891, IMG submission 132990) | Peatland microbial communities from SPRUCE experiment site at the Marcell Experimental Forest, Minnesota, USA - June2016WEW_21_40 | ecosystem: Environmental > Terrestrial > Soil >... | reverse complement strand
GTTCACCGTCAGGAGCCTCTGCAAGGCCGTCGCCTCGTGTCTCGATCAAATCTCTCGAGCTGAATGCACTGCATACCTCGCGAATTCAGGATATGGTCCACTTAAACGGAAACCGCTCTAAGGTCCGTGTTTTCGGAAAATGCCCATCGTGTGGCGTCGTGACTTGCGACGATAAACTCCAAATCGTAGCTATTGTCGAAGAGAATACGCGTCTTCTGCCAAGCTCCGCCGGACATAATGGCGGCAGGCAGCACTAAAGCCATTCGACCGTCGGGTTTGAGATGTTTGTCTCCCACTGCTGCAAAGACTGAGGCCAAGCCTGCGGTTGTTGACGCAAAAACTTCCTGTCCACCCACCGGTCTCAGGCGACGACGCAATTCCGCCTGCATCTCGGTTCGCCACTGTGGCATCGAGCCAAAAAGTAGATTGCTGTTCACGCTCCGAACAAAAGGAGGATTCATTACGCACAGATCAAGTTTAGGAACTGGCGCTATGGAGGCGGCGGTGCCACGCCCGCCTATGGCTGCTGCTGCGCCACCGGCAGCAATCTGTCCCATCAGATCAAGCTGGGTCTCGACGGTATCCCCGTGTAAATACTCGATGCTCCCTAGATAAATTTTGTTATCAGGCAATTTACCCATGGGCATGACGTATAGCTGCATTTTTCGGAAGGCAATTTCGGGAGCAAGAAGTGCCAATGTTGAGGCGGTTAGGTGAACAGCAGAGGGAAGAACGTCATACCCATGGAGAATGTCTTCCATAATGACCTGATGCAATCCGCGCAAAGCTGCATCATCAACTGGCTTGCCCTTTTTGACACTGGATCGAACAAAATTATCTGTTATCGCCTGACTTGCCGCCATAAGGAGCGTCCCGGTGCCACAAGCAAGATCGGCCGTAAGAAACTTTCGCAACGCCTGTGGGTCGGACCAGTCAATGTTCCAGTGCGTAGGAGAGAGAGCCAATTTGAGAAGGAGCGTGGCCGCAGGAACAGACGTGTAAAATGTGCCTAGGTATTTTGCCTCCAGTAAAAGGTAGTGATAGACGCGACCCATCAAATCATGTCGTAGTGCGGCGCGTTCTGAGACAATATCGAGTGCTTGCTGAGCGAGCGTTCGCAATGCTTTTGCAGTATCGGCGTTGGAGGGGATAGCTAGTAGAACGTCGCGTGCGAGGTGAAAGATCGGGATATAGTTGATGTTGTCACAGATAAATTTCCAGTGATCTGCGGTTCTACCTTGAAAATCTCGCTGCGAAAGAAGTCGGCGGATTGGTTCCACCTGAGAATCCGCGTCAGCCAGTTGCTCTTGAAAAATGAAAGCATTTGCGAGCGTGAGAGCCGCAAGGTTCGCAGCCGTGTGGCGGCGACGCGCTTCAATCGGAATCGGAGGCATCAGGTTCCTCTGCTTCGCCAATGCCAAGTACGTTAATTAGCCGATCACAGATAGCGGGAGATGAAATGAGCGAGTCCGATAGCACTGCCATCCCAAGTGAAAGCCTTTGTACCGCCCGCGTCACAGCATCGTCCCTTACGATTGCCTCATGAGCACGGCGCAGTTCCTCAAGTATTGCATCGACGCCACCGGTCCTCCACTCGCCAGGGCCATTCTCGGTATGAACCATAAATTCAAATGTGGCCGCATTGATCGCGTGCGGGAGTGCGGCAAAAGGGGTTGTTCTTAGCTCGCGGGGATAGATCACCGCAATCGCGAGGTGGGCAATTCCTTGTTCAACGCGCTTTGCCGCATCGGCACTAACCACCTGCCGCGCCGCTGGTACGTCAGCAATCTTTCCCTCGATGACACAACGGAGACCCCGAAACGTTGCAATCACGTCGGGCATCTCGTGGCGGGGGCTAATCGTTTCGGGTGAGGCGGCCATCCCGCGTGCTGAAATGCAACCCGCCAGCGTTACGTTGAGAACCTCCTCACGATTGCGAACGGCCATAAGGCCCCTCCAGTGATTGCGAATCGTATGATGACACTTCCAAGCGCATAAGTCCCCAGTTTTTCGTACAGTCTCTTGTGCGGTACGGTCTTCGCATCAATCCCGCAATCGCTCGCGCTCGCGTACAGGGCAACAGCGGCGGTCCCGCCGACTTCGCAATCGTCGAGTTGACGAAAGTCACGAGGGAACCTCACGAGGGGCCAGACATCGCGTCCGGCCCCGTTTTATTTGGCCTAACCACGGCATCACCGCTGCTCACTGTCTCCGGTTGACCCGAGCAACAAAACCGGCCTACCCTATGCGCACGGTGAGAAGCGCCCCGGTTATTCCCGGCCCCGCTTCAAACGGTGGCCCATGGCGGCCCCCACGGCTCATGAGAGCCGCGACACCTAAAACCCCCCTCAGTCTTTTTGTTTGGTTGTCAGGTCAGGGGACCCGGCGACCAACGCGAGCCGCGCCGGTTTTATTTGCGTCCTATCTGGCGCGGCTCGCTCTAACTTTTAGGAGCGCGGCCGATGGCTCGTCGCAATCAACTTTTTCCTGTCGCGCTCTCGATACTCGGCGCGGCGGAAGCAACCAAACTCCCGCGTCGTTTGATCCGGCGCGCCGTGTACCAGGACGCCACGCTAGAGGCGCGGATGGTTGAAGGCCGCGTGCGCATTCCGGTTATTTGTTTGGTCGAGTGGCTGCGCAAAATGCCGCTCGCGACTTTGAAGGCAGCACGCAAAGGAGTCTCCCCATGACTGACACCGTAGACGAGATTTTGAAGCGCAAGGAAAAGCACGATTTGACGTGTGATTTTTTCCAACACGTCTTGGGGCTTGACGAGCGCACCGCCGAAATGATGGCGAAAGCCAACGCCGACGCTTTCGAGTTTAAGGGAGGCGTCCGCCTCACGACCAAAGACGGAAAAAGCGTCACCGATCCGAGCGTTGCCGAGCACTACCGGCTAGAGTTTCCGCAGATTTTCAAGGAGCCGGAAAAGAAAGCCGCAGCCGAGCAAGTCGGCGAAGTCCCGGCCGCTGTCGTGACGGCTGCGCTCAAAGGCTCGATAACGGCACGCGGCCAAGCCTTCATGGCGCTAAAGCTCGACCAGCGCGACCCGCACAGCGTCGCGGTGCTCGACGCGTACCTTGACGCGCAACGGCTAAAGGGTGCGGTGGCGAAAGCCGCCGACGACACCCCGGCCGACCTAGCACGCGTCGGCGGCTCGAATCCCTGGAAGCCTGAGACGTGGAATCTCACCAAACAAATGGAAGTCACGAAGTCGTCGCCGGATTTAGCGGCCCGGCTCGCCGACAAGGCAGGCTCATTCATTGGCGCGACCAAACGTCAAACACGCAGGACGGCATAACATGGCAAAGGCTTTTGTTTTTGACCACGACAAGCGCGACTCGTCTAAGCAAGTCGAGACGCAAGACAAGCCTATCGGTGCTTGTCCCGATGGTCGCGTGCCCGTCATTCGAGCCAACGGTTTGAGAGCGGGCCACGTTGGACCAAATGCCGGACCATCTGTCGCGCAACGCTTAGGCGTTGGCAACGTCGAGCTAGGCGAGCACTTCGGCAAACCCGCCTGGCTTGAAAAGCAAGTGAAGCAAACGACACCGGCCCGCGCATCGGTGCTCGACCGTGGCGCGAGCTTAGCAGCGGCGAAGGGCAGCGCCACGAGCACACCGAGCGCACCAAAGACAACCGCAAGGCCAAAGCGATGAAAGCGCGCAACGGTAAGCACGGTGAAGCGATGAAGGCTGCGCTTTCAGCAATGCAGCGAGCGGTTGACGAGGACAGAGCGATTAGGGGGAGCAAATAACATGGGCCACAGCAAAGACGAGCTACTGACCAGCAGGTTTGAAAAGGGCAAAGGGCACAAGCCGCTTGGCCCGGACCGCACAGGCGCGCATCCGTATCAGGACGGCCGCACCGACATTCATCCTGCGCACGTCCAACATCATGTCCCCGGAATAGCGCGGGGCATGGAAGCTCAGCAACACACCAAGGCTACGCTCGGGAAGCCGGGAAAGCCGAAGGGCTACCCTGTAATGCTCAACGGGCATTTCAACGCGAATGACGCGGACCCGGCATCGCCGCTCGACGGTCCGCCGCGTGGCAAACGTTTGTCCCCGCCGACGATAAACCCCGGTTGTCGCGACAGAAGCGGCGACTCGCTCGCATCTGAAATGGCAGGCACGGCGCACAAGCGGAGCAAAGAGCTTCCCGACACGTTGCGAGACCTTGGCAGAGCGATACTCGACGAGGCGCTAAACTACAGCGCCGCAGACGACAGAGCGGCGCTTGCAAACAACTTCGGCACGCTACCGGCCGCAGTGAAAGAAAACACATGAGCAACCTAGCAGCCGCACAAGCCGCCGCATGGCGCATTCGGAAATACAACCGCAGCCGCCGCTTCACCCAGGCGTGTACGCCGTGGAGCGCGGGGCTTGTCGTGCAACCGGGCGACGTGTGCCAGTCATTCAATCTCGCGTGGACGGCGCAAAACGCTGGCACCACTGCGGGCACCGACGCACCAAACAACAGCGCCGGGCCGCTATTTGTCGATGGTGGCGGAGTCGCTTGGTATCATACAAGCGTGTTGCTCGTGCAACCGCCACCGATCACTTGATGGGGGATAACATGGGCGCACCCGATCAACCTCGTGACGATCATGGCCGCTGGACATCCGGCGGATCGGTCGGCGATCACCAAGCCTCACAGTCAAAGCCCGTGGGGCCGGGACGGCAACCGACAACCGAGCATCGGCTGACACAAGCCCGCAAGGCGTTGCACGCGCTCGGCGGAGCGCCGGAAACCGAGCACGCCTTGGCTCAGGCGCGTAAGGCGGCGCACGACGCGGGAATGAATGCGCGACTTGAAGCCTACGCGCAAGCGCACGGCGGCAAGCAAGCACCTAACGCGAGCGGGGCCGCAGCCTCGTGGCGGCCGTCGAGCGTATCGCACGCGGGCCAGCGCAGCGTCGGCACCGGAGGCGGTAGCAGTGGCGGCGGCGGCAGTGGTGGCGGAAGCGGCGGCGGTGATCGTGGTGGCGGAGGCGGCGGCAGACTGTCGGCCGCTGCTAGAGACCGCATCATTCGCAACAAAGGAATCGACGCTCGGCACGGACTTTTGCCGGGCACCCGTGGACCGGACAACCAAAGCCAAGCCCGCGATATGGGAATGAGAGGACCGCCCAACGCGGCGGACTTCGCAATGAGCGCGCTACGGCGCAGACGCTAACCAGGGGAGTGACTAAAATGGCGATACAGTCGAGAGCGTGGGAAAAACCCACCAAACAAAACACGGGCGTTGCGAAAGCACCGGGCCACGAGCACGAGGCGGAAACGCCTTACCGTGACGGCGGCGAAAACAAAACACCGTCACCCGTGCACCCGTCCGACGCGGCCGGGCTTGAAATGGCCCGCTCGACATCGTGGGGCCGCAGCGACGGCGCACCCGGAGCAAATAGCGGACGCATGGGATATGGCGGCCCGTCGAGCGTAAACCCCGGCGAGCGCGCCGGACCTGCGGCCATTGATCCAATGTCGCCGGGCAACCATCCGGGCACCTATGACCCGGTTATGGACGCCGTGCTTCGCGGCGGCGCACGAGCGGCCGACGCGCTCGACGACTGGCAGACGAGACGCGTTGACGACACGCAAGCGCCCGCAGCCGGTAACCTCGTCAAACGTGGCATCGACAGCGGAAGCCCCGGCGGTGTCGTCCCGGCTTCCACCGGCATGACTTCATCGGACGCCGACGCTCGCCGGGCGGCTGCGCTCCAACGCACGGACGGCAAGTGAGCAACGCCACATACGAGCGGACAAGTTTTTTGCTCGCTGCTCAATACTATGAGCAGCGGGCGGACTTGGCCCATGAGTACGGCGAGCACGAGGACGAAAAGATATTTCGCGGGACTGTCGGCCGCGTCCGGAATGAAGCGGAGAGACTTCGCAAGGCGATCATCGGTGGCAAATGAGCGAGTGGAGCAAAGAAAGTCACCGGCCACTAAGCGGCGCGCATGTAGGCGTTTGGGATAGCGACATCTATTCGGTGCTCACGTTGGCGCTCATTATCAACCGCTCGTGCCCGGAATGTTTCGACGACGAGGAAGTTTCAAGGCAGCTAGATCGCGTCGTGCGATCACACGCGCACCTGATACCGTTTCGCGTGGACTGGATCAAAGAAAGGGACTGACAAATGGAAGGGACTATCAAAAAGAGTTTTTTCGACGAGCGCGGTTTCGGTTTTGTTGCTCCGGACGACGGAGGGGCCGACGTGTTTGTGCACATAACCGCCTGCCGCGACGCGGACGACCAGCAACTTGACACGCTACGCGTGGGCGACCGCGTGCGCTTCGAAATGGGCGTAAGCCCGAAAACTTCAAAGGCGATGGCTGTGCGGGTGCAACTTTTGGAGGACGGTCATGCTGCAAATGTTTGACAAAAACGGGCAGTTTGCCATGCCCTCGCAAGAGGCGCTCGACGCGCTCGACCAGGACACGCGGCAACGCTTCGAAGTGGTGCGCAGCGCGTCCGACGACTTGAAGGCGTGCGAAGCTCGACTAAGCGAAGCGACCGACAAAGTGCAAGCCGGTATCGAGCGGATCAACCGAGCTAATGCGTTGCTTGGAAAGTTTCGCGCACCGACATTCAATGACCTGCACCGCGCCTCGACGACTTTTGCCGCCGACGCTGTGCGGCTTGGACTGAGAAAATAACCCGTCCTCGCGTGGTCCGCTGTAGTAGACGGGCCAAGCGAAAGCGGGGCGCACTTGCGGTGATAAGGACGGCAGATGACAAACGGACGCGGAAGGTAGTACCGCGCCGAGACGCCAAGGGGAAACGCGGGGCTTTATTCATCAGTTCACCCGTGCGAGCCGGAAGCGGTGCGTTTGTTGGAAGCCTACACGCCTTTGAGCGGGCCGCCCCGCACTCTTTAGGTGAGCGCATGTCTTTGGGGGACGGTGCGCCACCTGACAAGGCCGCCGCTGTATCGAGCAGCGGCGGCCACCTAACAACCGAAGGGGGGTCCCATGACTTACACCACAGGCAACAGCGAGCGTGACGAATATCTAACAAACGCCGTGCGCTTTCTCGAAAGGACGAAACGTGAGCCGACGCGTGACGCGGTATCGGCGTGGCTCGACGCTATCGCAAAGAGTGAAGGGCGCGAGCCTTTCGATCTTCTGCAGCGGGAGCTTGATGGTGTGCTCGGAAACTTCCACCCGGCCGACGCGATGACATTCGACGACAGCGACGAGCACACCGGCGAAGTCCCGTTTAACCCGGCGAGCGGCGGCCCCATCGCGCACCCGATCCGACAGCGCGCACCGGAAGCATTGAAGAATCTCGCATCGCTACGCGCAAACGAGGCCGCACCGTCGAGTGATATTGCACCGGAGGCGACGCCAGAGGCCACGGCACCGCTCATTTTTCCAACACCCGAGGCATTGCAGGCGGCGGGGATAACGCCCCGGCCCGCTCGTGAGGTAACACGCGACGACGCCATGCGGGCGCTTAATGCAGCGCAAGCCGACCTAGCCGACGCGCGCATCGTGGTCCGCCAACGTGTCGCCGAGCTACAAGCCGCACGCGGCAAACTGGCGGAAGCGATACAGCAATGGCAGCTAAACACGCCGCACCTAAGCCCGGAGCAAAATGCGCGCAACTATGCCATGGGCGCTTTAGAGGAAAGGAAGCGGCGCGCTGCTCTTTACGGCAGCGGCACGAGCGCAACCGCCAACGCCTTCGCCCGTCGTCAACGCATGGTGCCTCCGGGCACCGATCCTGCGCTGCTCGTCAAAGGCCGCTCACGTGGCGCGCATCCGGCGAGCGAGCGAATGCTACGCGGGCCGCGTCGGCCCGATCCGCCAATGCCCGAAGTCGTGGCGAAAATGGGCGTAGCTCCCAAGGCGTAAGCCATGCGCGCACTGCTCCGTTTTATTTGGCGCGTGTTTGTCGCGTCGCATTGGAGGCAGGACTAATGGTGAAGCTCTGCACTGACAGCCTCGTCGAGACGCTCGACGCTTTCAAGACGGCCGGATCGTGGCAGGATGCAGCCGACGCTATCGGCGCAAGCCGAAGGCTCATTTTCAACTGGCTTGCAAAGTCGCGAGCCGGAAACCCGCTTTTCAAGCTCACCTATGACGGCCGCGACGAGTTTTGGCACGAGCACATCGAGCGTGTGCGAGGCGAAGTCATGTGGCAAACCGATCCGGACTTGAAACAATGGACGCTTGACGAGTGCGAGATATTGACCGGCCACCGCGACAGGTGGAAGCGCGACGCGGACGGCAACTGCATTGTGTTTATGCCGGACGAGGAAGAAGCGCCGCCCCTCGCCGATATTGAAAACCTACGCGCACAAGCGGCGGAATGGGCAAAGAAAGAAAAGACGAAGGCCGACAGCCCCGTCACGATCATGCGCGCAACAGATAACCCGAGCGACCCGCCGGAGCGCGTCACCGGAGCAACACAAAAGCCCACCGTTGCCGAGCACGAGCGCGCAAACCCGCGTGCATATATCTCACCAAATGCCGATCTAAAACCGCCGCAGCGCCGATCATGGGCGCGGCCAATAGAAGGCGCTGGCCTCGGGCATCAGTTTCCGCCGGAAGAAGGCCGGATGACGATGGCGACTCAACGCATCCTGCACGCGGATCGAATACATCAGGGCACGTTGGCGGTACGCGGCCCGGACGGCAAGCCGCTAGGGTGACGCCATGGCACAAGTGGAAGTCAGACGCGTGCACAGCGTCCCGCTGCAAAACAGCAACCGGCGAGCGCACACCGAGCTTGAAGGGACGCCCGGATATGTGAGCAGCGGCGAAGGGGAGTGGTCGCGCAAAGCGGGGCACGGCGCAAAAGTCAACTTCGAGCCGGTGCGGCTACGCGGCTACAACAAACCGCTTGCCACGCTGATAGCTGAGACGGAGCGGCGCATCAAACATATGGAGGTTGAGCTAAGGCTCACCGAGCGCAGCGAGACAAAGAAGCGTGAGCGGCTCGCGCATGACTTGGGTATCAAATATCGGTTTTATACAACGCTGCTCATTGAGCGAGACGGCAAATGACGACAGATGCAAAAAAGGAAGTGCGCGGAAGCGCAGGAAATGAAAACTCGCTCGTCGAAAAGTGGAGCGAGCGTCAAGCTAGGCTCGCGCCGATCCGCGTTGCACGCAAGGCCGCGCTGCTCGCCGAAATAGACGAGGCACGAGTCAAAGCCGGACTTCCGCCGCTGCAACCGCCGGAGCCGATCACGTTGCGCCCGCAACGTCTCGCACATCACGGCCGCTTGTCGCCGCGCATGGCGCTTATCGTCCTGCGCAAGTCGCGACAGCGCGACGCTGAGCGCGACGCCCGCACCCGCCGACTAGCAGCCAAGGCGAAGGGCTTGAAGCGATACACGGGGACGCCGTGCGCGCATCGGCACGAGCCGCTAGGGGAGCGGCTTGTCTGCAATAACGGTTGCCCCACGTGCAGGCGGCTCGACAAGGCGCGGCGAGCCGCTGTTAAGCTGAAAACGGGTTTGCCATCTCGTCCGGAGGCCACGAGCAGCCCCGCCGCGTGCGCATAGGCTCGTTATTTTTCCGATCCGGGCGGGGAAGGATCAAAACCCCGGCGGGACGCTGTACGGGGCTTCCTACGGGCTACGGTATCAAAATACCGGGAACAACGGTAACAGGGCACCGATATTCGCTACGTGGGAAAATATCTGCTACGGTAGAAAATATCAGCATTTCAATTGGTTAGGCGACGATTTAATCTTCCGTCCATGTTCCTGTAAGGTTTGCCCTGGTAGGGTGCGGCTTAATCAGAATCGAGCCGTCCAAATGTTGCACCCTTTTGAGAGAAACCGGCGCATGACCGTGATCCAGGTGCGCCATGCAGTGAGCAAGTTTCAGCGGATCGAGGACGCCTTGCGGCGCATCGAAACGAAGTTAGAGCGCCCGCACATCAAGCCCACAACTTCCGACAAGCTCTATGAGGCAGCAAAGAAGCTCTTTGACTTATGGCACCGTGAGCTTGACGCGGCGACGCCTGAGATATGGGCCGGGCTGCGCAAAGCCGGGCTAGTCAAAGATCAATGGGCGAAGTATCGCGGCCCGAGGCCGACGCCATGAAGCCCGGCGCTTTCATAGTCAAGCACGGCATCCGCGCCTTTCCGATCCGGCGCGGACGCAAAAACCCGCCGTTGTTTGGTAACAACTTGAATGCAGCGACGGCCGACATAGCGACGCTGCGCAAGTGGAGCAAACAACGCGTTTGGCCCACGAGAGAAAACCCCGGCCGCATATCAAACCCGCCGCACAACTATGGTGCGAGCTTGGCGCTTAGCGGCTTGCTCGTCATGGACGTTGACACCAAGCCCGGCAAAGTCGGCGCGGCAACGCTCGCAAACCTCGTGGCGAAGCACGGCAAACTGCCACTAACGTTGATCGTGTACACCCCGAGCGGCGGCTTTCATTACTACTTCAAACAAACCAACACCGTGCGCTTTTTCACCGGCTCACAAAGCACCTTCGGCAAAGACATTGACTGCCCCGGCTACGTGCTCGTGCCCGGCAGTGTGCTCGACGGCAGCAACCCGAAGGACACGCCCGGCCCCTATGCCGTCATGACTAACGCGCCCATTGCATACGCGCCGGACTGGTTTGGCATTTACTTGCAAGCCGAGCGCAGCACGGCCGTCGAGCAGTCGCCCGTTGTCGAGCTAGATCAAGTCGGAAACATCGCATGGGCCATTGACTACCTCAAACAAGCGCGCCCCGCCATTGAAGGACAAAACGGCGAGCACACGCTCTTGACGGTTGCGGGCTATTTGAAGGACGGCGGCATTAGCCGTGACATGGCTGTCGAGTTGCTCGCCAAATACTACAATGATCGGTGCGAGCCGCAATGGTACATCGGCGACGGGCCGACTGCGGATCGGCTCGACGTGAAAGTTGACAACGCCTATCAGTACCTCAAACACAGACAGCCGGGCGCTTTGACGGCCGAAGCTCTATTCGGCGACGATGACGAGGTTTTTGCGCCATGACTGAGCAGCAACGCGAGCCATGGGACGAGGAAACCCCGGCGGAAAAGATAGCCGCCGCTGAGCGACTTTCCGCGATCAAAAAAGTCAAAGGACTTCGCGCTAAGGCCGCGATGGCAGGCGACGAGGAAGGCGCAAACAACTTGCGCGACTATGCCGACGCGCTCATGGACAAGCACAAGCTCACCGAGGACGACTTGCGCAGCGAGGACGACGGCGAGACATGGGACACGTTGCGCGCAAAATATGTCTACATCACCAAGCACCGGCAGTTTGTCGCTCGTGAGCTTGATGCAACCGGCGAAGTCGAGCGGCTCGACGTTGCCGCCTTCAAGGATGCTTTCCACCACGTCGCATGGCGCTACAAGCTCGGGCAGATAGGCAAAAGCGAGCGGTGCTCCATAACCGAGCACGCTTTCAGACAACCGCCCGGCTCGCCGGACGCGATGACGCGTTACACGACTTTCGCCTATATGCCAAACAAACCCGAGGACAACGGCGGCGCATTCAATATGTGGCGGCCGTCTGCCATCGTCTGCCCCGAGGAAAAGCCGGAAGGCTCGACGGCATGGTTTCACGACCATCTGTCGTTTTTGTTTCAGGATGACGCCGCAGTCGAGCGCGTGCTCAACTGGCTTGCGGGCGTTTATCAGTTTCAGGATGTGCACCCGCACCATGCGTTGCTCATTCACGGCCGCGAAACGGGCACCGGCAAAACGGTTGTCCGTCAAGTGCTCGGCCGACTGCTCGGGGAGCACAACACCACCGAGCTAGATCAAAAGTTGCTCGCCGATAACTTCGAGTATTGGAAGGTACGCACCAAACTTTTGAGCGTCGAAGAAGTGCGGCCGGGATGGGTGAAAAACGACTCCATCATCCGCGATACGCACAACCTGATCGGCAATGATCGTATGCCCGTCAATATCAAGCACGCCTCAGACTTGCAGATGACAAACGTCATGGCTGTGATCGCCGGATCAAACAAAGACAATGCCTTGCATATCGAAAACACCGAGCGGCGATGGCTGATCGAGAGCACGGATCGGATCGGCGGTGTGCGCTTCCCGAAGTCGGGCGAATACTATCAGACGATATACGGGCACCATGGCGTCGGCGGCTATCTCAATGACCCTGCGGCCATGGCTGCGCTCGCATGGGAGCTAAAACACCGGGAGCTTGGTGCCTATGACATCGCCGGGCCAGCGCCCGCGACTGAGGCAAAGGAAGCCATGGCTGCAAACAGCGCCGTCGCTATCGAGCGGTGGATGGTGGAGAATGCCGACAACATACCATTGAGCCGGACTGTCGTCACCGTTGATGAAATAGTCGAGCGGTTGCCGAAGGACATTGAGCGAAGCTCGCGCGATCCGCGACAGGACATCGCCAATGCGCTGCGCAAAAAACCTTTCATGGGTGAAAAGCACCCCACGCGCATGAAGCTCAGCAATGGTACGCGCATCACCGCTTGGGTGCTCCACAAGCGCAGCCGGACGGCCCACGCAACCACGGCCGACTTGCGGGCGATCTATGAGAATGAGCGCCGCGATCCGAGCGCCGCACAAAAGGCCGCGAAGGCGGCTGCGCAGGCGGAAGCCTTGGCGAAGTACCTCCGCGAAGGCGCGGACTTCTACAAGGCGCACCCTCCCGTCGATGATCCGGACGAGCCACAGCAGGCGAGGCCATAGGCCATAGGCCAGGGGGGTGCTCAGACTTTTTTCCCGTGGGGCTGTACATGCTTTTATATTTCCCCTCCCCCTATGGTCAAAGAGAATATAGAGGGGAGAAACCACTGTGCCGCAGCGGAAAGCCATAGGCCATGGGGGGTCTGCAAACCCCATGGCTTTTTGATACCCCCCTGGTCAAGCTCGGCGCGGTGCACTTTTGAAAGTGCACCAGTGCAACCCCTGAAAAGGCCGCAGTGCACTTCCTAACGGCCGGTGCAAAATGCACCTGATCGCATTAACCTTTTAGCCCGCGTTCACCTTACCCGAGGCGATTCCGCGCCCATTAACCCTTTCTTAGTTAACAAATCTCGCGCACGAGGGCGTTTTGGCACCTCGACCACTAGCTAGTCGATTCGCAGAAAGAGTGTATTCGGAATATCTCGACCCTCGTTAACCAGCTAAGTCCTTGAATATGGGTTGATCCAGCCATTCACTCAAATGCAACATAACGCTGGCGTGATCGAGCTAGGGCTAGTGGTAGAAAATCCTTTTGGTTAACACCATGGCGGCATGGGCTGAGGGCCTCGACCATCAACCCTAATAAGCAACCCTTCCAGCGGCCCCCCTCCGGCGCTTAAGGACCCCGGCGCTTAAGGACGGCTGAGCTACCGGGTGGCACGAAACTCGCCGGGCCTCGCGCAAAAACGTCATGTGTGCCCATCGTCCCCGCTCGCGCCGATTTTCTAAAGCTAAAACGAAATAGAACTAAAACGAGCAACCCATATTCACCAGGTTCTCAGATTCCCGTCCGGCGCTGTTCGATTTCGCTTGAACAATCGAGTCCGGCTTGTGGCAGGCTCAAATTGCGCAAAAAGCGCAGTGGCAAAAACAGGAGTTCAAGCCATGTTGCTGAAACGAAGCGAGCGGCGACGCTCGAAAAAAGGCGGCGACGTTCGACAGGGCGTCGCGGTACGAATCTTCACGAGAGACGGCAAGCACGGCGGCCCCTTCCGCCGTCGCACCGCCGAGGAGCTATACGCGGCGGCAACCGCTATCGTCGAGCGGCGAGTCCCCTTGACCCGGCGCGGCGTCGAAACGGAGGGCCGCTGACATGGGCACCAAAAAGAAAAAACCGGACATGCTCGCCGGGCACCTTGCCGAGTACCGGGCACAGATGGCGGCCATGACTAAGCCGGAAGTCGTCGCCGAGCTTCGCGCTCTCACTGACCAGCTTTTCGCCGAAGTAAACAGCGACGACATTTCGAGCGAGGTTTGCGGCATCATCAACGACCTGGACGTTTACTGGACTCGGTATGCGCAGTTCGAGGATGACGACGAAGCGGAGGCTGCATGACACCCCGCCAAAAGCAGCGGCAGGCGCGGGAAGTGCGCCGCACGCTCGACTCCACCATCGACAAGCTACAGCGGCCGGTTGCCGTGCTCAGTCTTGTGGAAACGTATCCGCAGCACATGAGCAAACGCGAGCACGCGGCCGTTGTCGCACTACAGGCGGCTTACAAGGTACTCTTGAAGGCCGCTAACCGCCGGGCCGACGCGCTCGCCGCTCGCAACGAGGCGGCGTGACGACAAGAGGCCGGACCAGTCGCCCGGCCTTTTCATTTCAGTAGCTCGACAATGCGTCGAGAGACCCTATCGAGCCGAAACCAATTTTGTCGATAGCTTTTTTGAGCACGGCCAGCGGATACCCGGCTCCATGTTTGTTGCCGTATTTGCGCGAAGTCTTTTTCTTCTTGCCGTTCGCCCAACCGCCAACAGCTTCGCGCACATCTTCGGGCACGCCAGCGGCGCGCATCCTCTGCGCGGCGCGGTGACGGAAGCTGTGCATCGGCGCTTTGTCGGGATCGGTGATCCCGATGTCAGTCAGCCACTCGCGCAGCCGCTTGCCTGCCGTGTCCATGCGACCCGGTATCAGTTGGCCGGTGATCTTCTTCGGCAGGTACGGCAACAAGTCGGCCGGGAATGGAACACGGCGCAGCGATTGCGGCGTCTTAGTCCCGATCACGCAAAACCGGATGCCGTTCTCTCTTTGCTCGCGGTCGATTTCAAACGCCTCGCCGCGCCTCATGCCAGTAGTCGCTAACAGCCGGACGAGAAGCTGATCGCTCTTGTCGAGTCGGTGCAGGTTTTTGCGGATCAGCTTCATATCGTCGTCGCTGAATGCCTCGCGCTCGTCCTCGTCGTCACGGTCAGGCACCACGCCGCTGAATGGATTGAACGTCAGCTTGCCCTCGTCGATGGCGAGATTGACGGTCGCGACCAGCGGCACCATGCGACGCCTTAGAGTGGCGCTCTTGATTTCCCCGCCCGCTTGCTCCTCCAAATGCGCGATGATGGCGCGGCCGTCGTCCCGGGTGCATTCCTTGATCGGCTTGTTCACGACGCTCTTGAACACATGCCAGATGTCGCGGGCCTGCTTCTCGCGCAGCCCGTCGATCCCGTTGTGCTTCAAATACGTTTCGAGCAACGCGTCATCGCTGTTCTTGACCGCTACGGCCGGCCGCTCCACCGGACCGCCGAAGGCTTCGGCGTCGCTAGTGAGAAAGGCTTGCACCACTGAATGCAGGGTCAGCGGATTACGACTGACTAGCTGGTGCGCGAGTCCGCCGTTCGGCTCGGTCTTGATGACCGCGCCGTTGTGGCCGATGTAGATCAGTTCTTTTTCCGTGGCGATGATTTCCCCGCCGTCGTCGCCGACGTGCTTGCGGCCGGGTTCAAGAGCGTGTTTCCACACTGTCTCGATGCGCGGCCGGGCGGCGAGCAAGCGCGCCTTGTGCTCGGCGATCACCGGCAGGGCTTTGATTTCAGCTTCGCGCCTGTCAGTGGTGCCGAGGCTTTGGATGAAGCGGCGTCCCTTGTCGTCCCGCAATCGCACATAGAAGTTGCTCGATTGCGGCCGTTGGAAAATCCAGTCGGTTTTGCGGGTCATGGTGCCGGTCAGTATAGATGGTGACCGGCATTGGTGACAGAGGATTGGTGACAGTAATTGGTGACAGGGTTAAAATCGAAGAAAGCCCTGTCCCGCAAGGGTTTAAATGGCGCGCCCGAAGGGATTCGAACCCCTGACCTCTGCCTTCGGAGGGCAGCGCTCTATCCAGCTGAGCTACGGGCGCATTGGAGCTATGCCGGCCTAGATAGCGGAAGCCCGCCGGCGCAGCAACGGCCGTGCTTGCCGCTCGCCACCGCCGCTCCTATAGGTTGGCCGACGACCGGAGGAGCGACGCCATGGCCCAGCTTGCGGAAAAGCGCGAAGGAAAATCCGTCCAGATCAAGGACGCCGCGTTCAAATGGGACGATCCGCTCGACCTCGAAGGCGAATTGACCGAGGAAGAGCGCATGGTGCGCGACACCGCGCGCGATTACGCGCAGGAGAAGCTCTTTCCGCGCGTGCTCAAGGCGTTTCGCGAGGAAAAATACGATCCGGCGATCGTGCGCGAGATGGGCGCGCTCGGGCTCCTTGGCTCGACGATCCCGGAAGAATACGGCGGCGCCGGGCTGGGCTATGTTGCCTACGGGCTGATCGCCCGCGAGATCGAACGCGTCGATTCCGGCTACCGCTCGGCGATGTCGGTGCAGTCCTCGCTGGTCATGCATCCGATCTATGCCTACGGCTCTGAAGCGCAGCGCCGCAAATATCTGCCCAAGCTCGCGACCGGCGAGTTCGTCGGCTGCTTCGGCCTCACCGAGCCCGACCACGGCTCCGACCCCGGCTCGATGATCACGCGCGCCGAAAAAGTCGTCGGCGGCTATCGCCTCACCGGCACCAAAATGTGGATCACCAACGCGCCGGTCGCCGATGTCGCCGTGGTCTGGGCCAAGCTCGACGGCAGGATCCACGGTTTCATCGTCGAGCGCGGCACCAAGGGATTCTCCACGCCGACGATCGAGGGCAAGCTGTCGTTGCGCGCCTCGATCACCGGCGAGATCGTGCTCGACGGCGCCGTCGTCCCCGAAGACAATCTCTTGCCGAACGTTTCCGGCCTCGCCGGCCCGTTCGGCTGCCTCAACGTCGCCCGCGCCGGCATCGCCTGGGGCGCGATCGGCGCGGCGGAATTCTGCTGGCACCGCGCCCGCGACTATGTGCTCAATAGGAAGCAGTTCGGCCGCCCGCTCGCCGCCAACCAGCTCATCCAGAAAAAACTCGCCGACATGCAGACCGAGATCACGCTCGGCCTGCACGCCGCGCTCCGCCTCGGCCGGCTGATCGAGCAGGGCAAGGCGTCGCCGCCGGCGATCTCGCTGCTCAAGCGCAACAATTGTGGCAAGGCGCTCGACGTGGCGCGGCTTGGCCGCGACATGCACGGCGGCAACGGCATCGCCGACGAATTCCATGTCATGCGCGTCCTCTGCAACCTCGAGACCGTCAACACCTACGAAGGCACCCACGACATCCACGCGCTGATCCTCGGCCGGGCGCAAACCGGCATCCAGGCGTTCATGTGAGCCGCACCCATTCCCCCATGCTTCCCCTCTCCCCAGTGGGGAGAGGGGGGGCCGACCTCGCAAATCTGCACCGTCTGAACCCCCTCACCCGGCTGCTTCGCAGCCGACCTCTCCCCAGCGGGGAGAGGTGAAAAAGCGGAGCTCCGATAGCAGAACGGACCATCCCAATGCCCGCCATGAAGCTGACAATCGCAGCTCTCCTGCTGATCCTCACTGCCGCCACAGCGCAGGCGCAGACGCATCCCTGCGCGGACGATGCGATCGCCAAAGCAACGCCGCTTCTTCGCTTTCACTACGGCGAACCGGACCAGCCGGTTGACGTCGACAACAGCGTCAAGGTGCTGCCCGCCATCAAGGCGCTGAAGGGCAACGGCCGCTTCGACGTGCTCGAAGTCTTTGGCCACATCTACAAGGCGACCTACCGGATGCGGTTCATCTACGCGCAGATCAAAGGCTCTTGCGTGTTGATGGGCCAGGAGATCCTCGAAGCCAGCAATCCGTATTGACGGCGCCGTC
>Ga0187891_1001788_pt1 | contig 17639 bp, 15 predicted proteins | sample June2016WEW_21_4_FD_132990 | JGI IMG/M metagenome (GOLD analysis project Ga0187891, IMG submission 132990) | Peatland microbial communities from SPRUCE experiment site at the Marcell Experimental Forest, Minnesota, USA - June2016WEW_21_40 | ecosystem: Environmental > Terrestrial > Soil >... | reverse complement strand
TTATTTGTTGAGCGCCTTTCCCATGTCGCGTGATGATGTTTCTATGAATTGCAGGTCTATGCTGCCGTCTGGTCTGCTGGGGGTTCCCACAGCGTTAAAGGTTAGGTCTGTTTCGAGGACGGCTTTTTCTGTTTGATCAATTAAACATTTTAGGTAGCCGTTTTGGATGGCTTTTTCAAGCAGATTTTGAAGGTTGGGTTCGTGAAATGGCGGGATTCCTTTGTTTATTTTGGCTGCTTTCTCAGCGTCATGAGTCGAAGCGATGACGTTGTAGCCTTTGCTGGCAAATCCAACAGCGGTGCACAAGCCTACGTAGCCTATGCCTAAAACAGAAATGTTAGGTTTTTCCATGGGTTGGCTTCCTCAATTTAGTGTAATAATTCGTTTTCAATCTTCCATAAGTATATATTAGTTATGGTGGAAAGGTGGGGGAAAAAAATCTGATAAATCTTGAAGTTTTTGTTCCGGCTGCAGGCTGGGAACACACTTGTTTCAGGCGCTAAGGAACTGCCAAAGGCAAAGGCAACCCTTCAAATTAATTCTGACCAAGTTATTCATATAAATATATATGGGTTAATATAAGAACAGAAAGGGCAGGGGATGTTTGATGATTCGCAAGGTTGTAGTTCCAGCTGCAGGTTTAGGAACCCGCTTGTTTCCAGCAACTAAGGAGCAGTCTAAAGAGATGCTTCCAATTTTTTCTAAAACCGTTAATGGCGACATGTCGGTGAAGCCTGTGGTCCAGATGGTTTTTGAACAGTTGTATGATGCTGGGCTAAGGGAATTTTGTTACGTTGTGGGCAGAGGAAAACGAGGCATAGAAGACCACTTCATGCCTGACGCAAATTGCATTAAAAATCTGGAAGGCATGGGCAAAAGCGGTCAAGCATCTGACCTTGAAGATTTTTACCAAAAGCTCGACACTTCCACAATCATGTATGTTAATCAACCTGAGCCGAAAGGATTTGGAAACGCAGTTTTGATGACTCAACCGTTTGTGCAGAACGAACAATGCTTAGTGCATGCTGGGGACAGCTGCATAATCTCTAAAGACATGGATTATCTTAAGAAACTGCTCCACGCTTATGAAAAATTTAACGCAGACGCGGCTTTCATTACATTGGAGATTGAAAACCCAAAGCAATATGGTATCGTCGAAGGGAACGAAGTTGAAGCTGGAATATTCAAAGTGAAACATGTAGTTGAGAAGCCCGAGAAACCCAAGACAAACTTGGCGATAATGGCTATGTACATCTTTCGCCCAGTTATCTTCAAGGCACTTGAAGCAACTAAACCAGGCAAAAACGGGGAAATTCAACTGACAGACGCAATCCAAAAACTAATCGACTGGGAATTAAGCGTATACGCAGTCAAACTGGACAAAAGCTATGCTCACCTCGACATCGGCAGTCCAGAAAGGTACTGGGAAGCCTTAGAGCTATCGTACAAGCAGTTTTTCAGGGGACCGAACCCATGATGGACGAGATTATACGCGGAGACATTGAAGATATAAAAAGCAAAGTAAAAGCTGAATTTTTCACCGAAAAGAAGGTGCTCGTCACTGGAGGAGCAGGCTTTATCGGCAGCTGGCTCTGCGACGTCCTTCTCGACTTCGGCGCCCAAATCAGGGCGCTTGATGATTTTTCGACTGGCAGAATGAAGAACATCGACCACCTAACGCAAAACCCGAAGTTCAAGCTGATAAAATCAGATGTCTGCAAGTGTGAAAGTAAAGAAAAATTTGACTTCATTTTGCACATGGCGGGACACGCCTCTCCGGACGACTATCAGGTTCACCCGATTGAAACATTGCAAACCAGCGCGGTTGGCACCAAAAACATGGCGGAGCTAGCCCGAAAAAACGATGCCACGTTGTTGTTTGCTTCAACCTCAGAGGTTTACGGAGACGCAGAAGTTGTTCCTACATCTGAGAGTTACTGGGGTAAAGTCAACCCCATAGGTCCCAGATCCTGCTATGACGAGGGAAAACGGTTCGCTGAGGCTTTGCTTATGGCTTATAGCAGGCAGTATGGGCTTGATGTGCGGGTTCCGAGGATTTTTAATTCGTACGGTCCCCGTTTGCGAGAAGACGGTTTGTACGGCAGGGCAATGTCGCGTTTCATATTACAGGCGTTAACTGGTGAACCGATAACTGTTTATGGTGATGGAAAACAGACAAGGTCATTCTGCTACATAACGGATACTGTTACTAGCTTATTGCTGTTGGCAACCTGCGAGAAGGCTAAGGGAGAAGTGGTAAACGTCGGCAACATAAAAGAAGTCACCATACTTGAATTGGCAAAGAAAGTTAAAGAAACAACGAAATGCAAATCAACGATCGAATTTCATCCGCTGCCAAAGGATGACCCTAAAAGACGCTGCCCAGACACCGCCAAGCTTGAGAAGCTTGTTGGGTGGAAGCCAAACGTGAGCTTTGAAGAAGGACTCAAAAGAACAACACGGTGGTTTGTGTTGTCAAAAAATAAAAATACAGCTCATGCGTAAAGCAGGGCGGGTAAGCCTGAGGAAGAGGAAAAAAATGAGTAGCTTGCTTTTATTAGTTTCTCGCTCTAAAGCAAGAGGTTTTAGCGTATTTTAGCGTAGACGGCAATTTTTATATATTGTGAGTTAAATGTGGTTAACCTAGAATCTATTTTCGGTTAAACGGATTGCCGTTTCCCCAGATAATTCTTTTTGCAGACTTGAGGAGATTAAGAAAAGTTATTCCCATGTAAGTTGAAGTAATAACGGAAGCATGCCAATGCTCAAACCGAAACTATGATTGTAGCCGGATCTTTATCCGATGCCATAACCGTGTAATCGGTTTCATCCATTTGATAAAAATTGTATATTTTTGCTGGAAGCTTAATCAAATACTTATCCTGTTGAATAGCCACTGAAACACGTTTTTTAGTGAGAGCAGTCTTTTCTAAATTTTCCAATGGCTTGACCGATAAAACGAAATGGTCTGCATCCACTGTGTAAAGAATCAAAGTCCGCGGCAATTTGATGTTGCCAACCACTTTCTTATCGACTTCTATCACTTGTTGCTGGACAATTTCCTGCATATGATATCCCTCACAATGGTTTCACATGGGCTCTTATTAAGATTAATTCTGTTAAGCCATCAATGTTTCGTTCTCTTACCCAAAGTTCCGCTTGCATAGGCTGACCGCCGCGTTTTTGAAAGTTCAACCATACCGAATCATCCACATAGACGCTTACTTTAGTCAACTTTATACCTCTAAAGTGGTTTACTGGAAAAGGGCATATAGAATATTCGGTACGAATTACATGAATGAAAGCAACAATCTATTTTGAAGGAGCGACGAAAACCTGTAGGCAAAGAGAAAACTCGTTAATGGCAGTTGTTGCTGATGGGGTTCTACCACAAGGGTATTTAAGGTCAGAATGGTTTGATTTTATTTGGCACTGCGAGTTTATTGCAGCCTTGTTTTTGGGCTCCGCGGGTTTCGTGCAGGTTTGTTGAAGGGAGATTTTTGGTTTTCAGAGCTGCATATACGAGATTCGGGAAAACGTTTGCGTTAGCGTTCTTCATTTTTCTGTTCTTTTTGCTTATGTCAAGAATCGACTTTATCGTAAACTCAGTTTTATACAATTATGGTTTAGAGTTCTCTTATAACTGGGCAAACACGTACTGGCTAACTTACAGTTTTGTTTTCGTTGTTTTCTCTGCAGTGACGGGCTTCTTTTATTGGTTTGGTTCACGTAAGACAGCCTTCGACAAAAGATTCGTAGTTGCGCTAATAGTAACGATTAATTTGCTTGCGTTAGGAGGATTACAGGATATTTTATTTTTCACAATTTGGGCCGGCGGCTTACCGGGCAACAGTGTTGTTTGGTGGTGGTCCCAGTGGATGGGTATCTTTGGAACCTGGAACAGTTTGCTGCAGCTGGATTTAATGCTTGGAATGGTTGGGTTTTCGGTTTTAACATGGGGTTGGGTGCTGAATCAAAAGAAGAAAACCTTCAAGTACACTTTGTAACAAAAGCCTATGGAGAGCAGTTTAGTCGGTCAAGTTAGTTGAGTGTAGAAACAATTAGTTTATTCTCAATTGCATCGGGTGAGTTGATTTTTAAGATTCGTCCAGGTCTTCCAAAATTTTTGTTATAAGCTTGTCCTCGATGTAGTAGCCTTCGGCGAGCATATCGCTGATTATTTTTTTCACAGAAGGAATCACCCCGCGATTTTTAGCTATCTTAAGTAGCCCCAGAGTCCCTATTACTTCAATATTTAGTAGTTTTGCGTATTTTCTTGCCCTTGCGTCATCTAACAGAAGGGTGCTTTTCAATTCCTTAGCAAGGACGATTGCTTCTGCCTCGCCTTTATCGATTAATTTCTCTAACAGAACGTTTTCTTGAGTATTTTTGATTTTTCTGGTTTTAATCCACTCTAACTTATCAAAAATTATTTTTCTCTTGTTCTTTTGCGGTGATTTCCTTGTATACTGCGGTTGGAATGGCGGTTTTTTCGAAAAGGTCTTTCAAGATGAATAGGTTGTTGGTTTTCAGTAGAACTATCAAGGGACTAGCGTCGGAGACTATCACTTGATTCGCCCGAGCTCTTCGTCAAGCTCTTCTGCAGTTATATTCGTGAATGCCTCTTTATGTTTTCCAAGTTCATAGATAAAGTCCGACAGCGTTAGGCCAGCCAGTTTAGCGGCTTGACTTATTGATATTTTTCGCTCTTTGTAGAGCATTATTGCCAAGTAAAGCTTAAGCTCATTCTCGCCTACATCATCAATTAAAGCCTTGGGAAGCTTGAGTTCCAAGAAGCGCACCTCAGTTTTTAATGATGTGACCCACTAAAATACCTTGTCTTATCTAACATTTGAACAACCCCAAGGACTCTGCGCCAGAAAAGTTGCCTACCAAAAAACAATCACACTGCGGAAGCTTGCTAGTGGAAGCCGAACGCCTGCTTTGAAAATGCGCTAAAGAGAACAATAACGTGGTTTTCAAGGACGAAATGAGGCTTCCACCTAAAGCACGTGCACACTGACAGTGTTTTAGGCTTCTGTGTGCAGTTCAGACCTAAAATTTCAGCGTAGTCTTAAAATAGGCGTGTCTTAATGCAAAATTCTGATAGCGCACGCGAGAAGCATATTTATATATTGTGAGTTAAATACGTTTAACGTAGAATCTATTTTAGGTTAAATGGATATGCCGATAATCAAGGACATACTTCAGGATTCGAATCCCTGGTGGAAAGGAGATTTCAGCGTAGAGTTCAAAGAACGAGATATCTACAAAAAAGTAAAAAAGTTTTTGCCTCTTCCCCAGATAATTGCTCTTACAGGCTTGAGGAGAGTTGGAAAAACCACTCTCATGTTCAAGATAGTTGAGGATTACATAAGAAACGGGTTTGACCCGCGAAACATCATTTACTTTTCGTTCGACGAGTTCAGGGCAACTGAGATAAGAGAAGTCATGAAAGAGTATGAGGTACTACTGGAAAAAGACCTTAGAAAAGGCAGCTACCTCCTCTTATTAGATGAAATCCAAAAGCTGACCAACTGGGAAGACCAACTCAAAAGGATATACGACACCTTCAACAAAAACCTCAAAATTGTCGCGACAGGATCAGAATCGCTGCTGATGCGGCATACATCGAAGGAAACACTCGCCGGCAGGTTGCTTGACTTCAAAGTCGAAACGCTCTCATTCAAAGAATTCCTGCTTTTCCGAAAAGTCAAGTTTGAACCTGTAGGTCTTTATGAGACGGAGCTAAACAGGCTCTTTAATGAATATGTAAAGACCCTTGGTTTCCCAGAACTCGTAGACATCAAAGATAAAGACATAATAAAAAAATATGTGAAAGAAAGCATAATTGAAAAAATCTTCTACGTAGACATTCCTCGTTTATTCAAGATCAGAGATGCCTCGGTTTTAGAGCCTCTACTTAACATATTTATGGAAGAGCCAGGTCAACTTTTGGAACTATCAGATTTGGCCAAAGAGTTGAAGATTTCGAGGCAAACCCTTTCAAATTATCTAACTTACCTTGAAGAATCTTTTCTGCTTAGGAAGTTGTATAATTATTCGAAGAGCCGAAGAAAGATAGAAAGAAAACTGAAAAAATACTATCCAACCTTGGTTTCAGTCGATCTCATCTTTAAAGATGATGATCTCTCAAAATCCAGGGTGTTTGAATGGGCCATGGTAAACCAGCTCAAGCCTGAATTCTTTTGGCGCGACCCATACAAAAAAGAAGTAGATATCGTTCTTGCAGACAACAAGATTACCCCAATCGAAGTAAAATATGGAAGAATAGATCTTACGGGTTTAACGGCTTTCATGAAAAAGTTCAAAGTCAACCAAGGATACGTGATTTCAACAAGGGAAGAAAGAGAACAAAAAATAGATGACAAAACAATCTCCATCATTCCAGCGTTCAAGTTCTTGTTGAAGTAACTCTTCCTTTCACCTTGTTCTCAGACCACCGGTTGATGATGTATTTTTTGCTTTTTTTGCCGCGACCTTCAAGGTTCCGCGGAAATCAGGGATCATTTTTAGAGCCAATGATGTGGGTAACAGAAACGGATCAAGCATTAGGAGAGTTTTGGATGGTTTAGCCATTGATCTTAAGCTGCGGTAAAAGTCAAGCGGAAAATCCGAGAGTGGAAAAGCAACGTAAACAACGTCGAAACCGTTTTTCTGAAGCATGGCTTTTATGGTTACAGGAGAATAATGAAACAAATGACGGGGAATATCCAGATGCACCCATTTTTCTCTGCAAATCTTGAATTGAAAACTTTCAATATTAGGCACAGATAAAAGCAGAACACCATCATTTTTCAAAATTCTGGCAATCTCTTCAAGTTCCTCATTTGGGTAGATTACATGTTCAAAAACGTGGTTCAAAGTAACAACATCAAAGTAGTCGTCGGGAAAATGGCAGTCTTTCAGCTCGCAGTTAAAGGTGTATCGTTCACCTATCTTTTTCCCAGTCAACCCTGCAGCTATCTTTGAGGTATCTACGCCAAAAGTTTCCCAACCTCTAGCTTTAAACGCAAAAAGCAAACCCCCTTCCCCACAACCCACGTCTAATATTCGCCCCGCTTTTTTGAAGTGACCAACTTCCCGAAGTTTCGAGCGATAAAGTAAATCAGAGAGAAATTTTGACATTAAAGTTGGCTTAGCGTAGAATGATGTCGGGTAGAATTTTGCAAGTTCCTCCTCATCGGGCCTTGGATTAAGATATACCATGCCGCATCGAAGGCAACCAACAAGATCAAACACCTGCTCTGTTGTGTGCAGTCGATAATCTTTTGCTTGAAGCAGAAGACAATATTTCTCTGAGCCACAGAGAGCGCACTTAATTCTTTGCATTTGGTTTCACTTAATCAAGATGCGCTTTTCAATCTTTTCACGCAGAGAATATGATAAGCATATTGAGGATGGGAAAAAGTTACCAATTGTGTCAGGTCGGAAATTGTCAGCCAAAGAGCCCACGGTTTAAATTTAATCTTCTCTTTTTCACCTCTTAGAACTTTAAGCCCAAGCGCGCCCTTAACTTCGTAAGCCATATCCTTAAATTCTTTAACTGTCCAACCGGATTTGTGCGCCTGTAAAGTGTTATCGTCTTCAAGATGCTCTTTTATATTGTAGCCGTTTGGAGTGACTATCAACACTTTTTTTATCGCTATATCCTCCATTTTTTTAATCAGCGCTAAACCATCCTTTTTTGTGAGATGTTCTATCACGTCAGAGCATAAGACGCAGTCAAAAGACTTAGACTTAAACTCAACCTGGCTAATATCACTGTGAACGAGGTCAGAATAGAGCCCTGCTTTTTTGCACTTCAACAAAGACGGCAAGTAAAGTTCGACCCCAACAGAATACACTCCGAACCGGAAAGGAGCAGCAGGAGACCTGATTCCACAACCGATATCCAAGACACTATCACAGTCAGTTAGCTCTTTTCTGAGGAAGACGGCGTAACTTGGAAAAATTGTTTTGTAAACATCCGCAATTTTACTCCGAATCAATAAATCTCTCAGCAATACGAGCTAAACCTCTTAGAAGGAAAATTATTCATTCAGTCCATTCTTATGTTTTTCCCTAAATTCTTTAACGCCAAATTTTTTCTCTTTCACTCGCCTCAACAAAGTGAATTAACTTCCTACTCTTCATGCAGTCATTATTGATAATTTGAGACATAGAGCGGCAGTGTCATGTTTATTGGGATAAGTGAGGGTGGAAGTAGCGGCCAAGGTGTTTGGGTAGAGTTTTGAGTTTGTTTTTACCTAAGTAGGCTACCAGTAAAATAAGGGTTGTTAAAGACACCGCGGAGCCAATGTAAAACAGGTTCTGAGGCGTAAACTCCAACGTAACAGTGTACGAGCCAGTTTCATTAATGTACCAAGCATTAGCAACATCGTTAGCCATATAATGCAGCTCGCCCGGCACCTGCTTGCCACCCACAGAAGCAACCCAGTTCTCGTCGTACGGGTCACTGAAAACAAGCAAGAAAGGACCAGAAGCATTCACAGAAACAGAATACTCCGTCGGATTAACCTCATGATAACTAACGGTCGGCACAACTGAACTATTCTGGGAAACCGCAAAGCTTGAAGGAGCAGTGACAAGAGTCAAATTCTCAACTGGCTGATTTATCTGAATAATAGCATCCTGATTCGCAGGTATAACAATCGGGTAAGTAACGGTTGAGTATATGCCTAACCAGCCGGTCTCCCACCAAACCCCAACAACATCAGAAGCCACATTTCCGTTAGCCAAAATTGAAGCAATCGTCAAAGAACTATTACCCGTTGCGACATAGACCAACGTTGAATTATAAGCAGACCAACCAGAACTAAAAGAAGGAGACATCAACAAGTAAGAATCATTATCGCCAATTACATCTTCCCATGAACTGTAATATCTGGCAGCATAATTTCCTGAGCTTAGAGAAGCCCAGCTAAAAGGATCTGAATACCCATCATAAACTGGGATGGCTACGTTTTGCAGGTCAAAGTTTGTGATGGATAAACCTGAAGTCTGGCTGAGCGTGTTCTCGCTGGAAAGAATCAAGGCAGAATTTCCAACAGAAAAATCATTGCTCCCAGCAACGTTCATCACAGTGGCGAAATCCGCAGCCGCGTTGCCTTCAAAGCCCTGAACCTCAACAGCGCTGGAAGACGCATAAACTTCAGAGGGCTTGTAGAAATCGTTCTGGTAAATCTGGATTTGACCAAAAGTCTCCACTAAGCTAACGCCTGCTTCACGGTTCAAATCAGCCGTAAGCTGTCCAATGGAAACTGGGGTAAAAAGCGGGTCAAAGTCGTTGTGAACAATTATGTATTTAACGTTCATAGTACTCAGCATTTGACCAAACAAATCCGTTGACCCGTTGGTGGAAAGCATTGACCCAACAGCAAGCATGCCTGAACTGCTTTGGTCATTCCAGACGGCGAAAATCAAGTCCTGATGGTAGAAATCTTCGTCGAGGGCATCGCTGCCGCCGTAACGGATATTATTCCACACGTAACGGAAAGTTCCCATGTAAATTGGCAGGTAAAGCAGGTTGAACTGCCCAGGCTGTGAGTTAACCCAGTTAGCAGCCTCAGAATAGTAAGTTGGTACCTGAATACGATAATTAGCTTCGAACTTGCCACCGGCATATATTACGTCGCCATTCCAAAATGGAAACATAAACAACTGCATCACTAGCAAGAAAATCACGACAAAAACGACAGGCACAAACTTCTTAAACTTATTAAACCGTACATGCGATGCAAAATTATGAAAAGCTAAACTCTTTTTCAGGCGACCATAAATGCCGAAAACGCTGACACCGACAAGAAAAGCAAAGCTCATCGCAACAATCATGCCAAGTTTTTGGTAGCTATCTCTAAATACACCAGCGTAAGGCACATGGTTTATCACCCACAAATTCAAATCTGCAAGCGGAGGATTAAACTGTTTAATAGCAAAAACCCCGCAAACAGCCACCGCAGTCATGAAAACAACATACTTGTTTTTACCCTTGAAGAGCAAAGCAAGAAAAGCCAATATTGGGAGAACAAAGCCCACCGCCACAAAAAAAACGTTAGTGAGATATGTAGAAGCCCAAAGATAATACGGATCAGTAAAGAAGTGGCTGTAAAAAGTCCAGTAACCCTGCAGCCGCAAAGAATTCAAGACGTTAGTAGTTACGCTATTTTCCAAAAATATAGTTGCGTATGAGCCAGAAACCTGCGCACCCACATACGATTGATTAATGAAGGGAAGAATAGGTAAAATCCAAAACATGTTCAAAAACACCCAGCCCACCACAAGAATAAAACTGAATTTAAGGGCATAAGTTAGATTAATCCTGTTTTTTCGCTCCAACGCAACGTAAAAAACCAAGTAGGCGAGAAGCACTATCCAGATGGGAAGGGCGAACGCTGGATTTGCAGCTGCGGCAGAGAATATCAGCCAAGCAATGAGCAAAAGAAAAGTGTAACGGAATTTCTTGGTGTTGAGCCCTTTGATGAACAGAGCTAAGGAAAGCGGAAGCAGCGGGTAAGCAAACACGATTGTGGTAAGGCTTGAACCCCAAATGTTGATCAGCGTAAACGGGTTCATCATGTAAATAAGCGCCGCCGTTAAGCCAATCAGCACTTTTTGTTCTTTATGTGCAAATACAACTGTGATCAAATAGTACATTGATAAGCCGGAAGAAGCGAACAGCAGATAAAACAAAATTTTCTCCGAACTGGCTAAGGACATACCAATGTTTTGCAGAAATGCCATAAACAGCAAATATGGATAATAAGTGTACTCGACTTGTACTCTCTGTATTCCGCCAACGGGAAACCACATGAAACTGTCAATTTTCAATTGATAGATTGGAGAAAGCGAGATGAAGCTGTCTCCACTTTTTATCAGGAAATTGCCTCTAAACCAAGTAATTGAAATCAAGCTAACAAGCAGAATCACCGCTATGGGAAATATGGTGGTTAAAAATCCCGGCGTAAGTGATGGCCGTTTCATTTAACGCACTTTCCCGGTAGCATTAAACTGCATTTTTGAAATCGTCTGGCGGTTTCTGTTATCAATAGTTAACTTCCATTTCTTGGTTTACTTATGATCATTCTGACGAATGATTTGCTTATGGTTTTGAGTTTGTTTTTACCTAAGTAGGCTACCAGTAAAATAAGGGTTGTTAAGGAGACCGCGGAGCCAATGTAAAACAGGTTCTGAGGCGTAAACTCCAACGTAACAGTGTACGAGCCAGTTTCATTAATATACCAAGCATTCGCGACATCATTAGCCATAAAATGCAATGCGTCTGGCACCTGCTTGCCATCCACGGAAGCAACCCAGTTCGAATCGTAGGGCTCACTGAAAACAAGCAAAAAAGGACCAGAAGCATTCACAGAAACACTGTACAACGTCGGATTAACCTCACGATAACTAACCGCCGCATCAACCGCACCACTCTGGGGAACCACAAAACTTGAAGGAGCAGTAACAAGAGTCACATTATTTACTTCCTGATTAATCTGAATAATAGCATCCTGATCCGCAGGAATAGTAATCGGATAATTAACAGTTGTATTCATGCCTAACCAGCCGGTCTCCCACCAGACCCCAACAACATCAGAAGCCACATTTCCATCAGCCAAAATCGAATTAATCGTCAGCGAGCTGTTGCCAGTTGTCAAATACACCAATGTCGAATTATAGGCAAACCACCCTGAAGTAAGAGAAGGAATTGTCAGCATGTCAGGGCTACCATGGACAGGGTCAATTACTCCTTTCCACCCGCCGTAGTATCTTGCAGCGTAGGTTATGGTTGATAATAATGTCCAGTTTATCGGACTTGTTGACCCATCGTAAACTGGGAGGGGTATATTCAGCACATTATAGTTTGTAGTTGACAAACCTGGCTGTTGGCCGATTTCGTTCTGACTGGAACTGGAAAGAATCAAGGAAGTGTTTCCAATAGAAAAATTGCGGTTTCCAACGACAGCCACTAAATTATTCAGGTCCTCAGCTGTGTTGCCAGTAGCCTCTGGAACCAAGACAGCATTAGACGACGCATAAACCTCAGAAGGCTTCCAGAAATCATTCTCGTAAATCTGAATTTGACCAAAAGTCTTCACCAAGGTAATTCCCTCTTCATTAGCTAAATCAGCCGTAAGCTGCGCAACAGGAACAGGAGTATAAAGCGGGTCAAAATCATCATGAACAACAATGTACTTAACGTCCATAAAAGCCAACATTTTGCCAAAAGAATCCGAAGAGCCATTAGTTGAAAGCATAGACTCAACAGCAGCCATACCCAAACTGCTTGAGTCATCCCACATTGCCAGAATCAAGTTCTCGTGGAAAAAATACTCATCGATGGCGTCGCTGCCGCCGTAACGAGTCCCATTCCATACATAACGAAAAGTGCCAGCGTAAATTGGCAGATAAAGTAGGTTAAACTGCCCAGACTGCGAATTAACCCAATCTCCAGCCTCATTATAGTACGTGGGAACTTGAATACGACCTGAAGCTTGAGTGTTGCCGCCTGCGTATATTACGTCACCGTTCCAGAACGGAAACATAAACAACTGCATCACAAGCAAAAAAAACACCACAAAAACAACCGGCACATACCTCTTAAATCGTAAATGCGATGCAAAATTGTGAAAAGCTAAACCCTTTTTCAGGCGACTGTAGATGGCGAACACGCTGACGCCGATAAGAAAAGCAAAGCTCATCGCAACAATCATACCAAACTTCTCGTAGGTATCTCTAAACATTCCGGCGTAGGGCACATTTTCAATCGCCCACAAATTCAAGCTGCCAAGCGGAGGATTAAACTGCTTAATGGCAAAAACACCACAAACAGCCACGATAGTCATGTAGATTACATACTTTTCTTTAACCTTAAGCAATAAGGGAAGAAAAGCCAGTATTGGAAGAGCAAAGCTGACTGCTACAAAAAAAGGATTAGTAAGATAAGTAGACGCCCAGAGAAAGTATGGATTACCAAGAAAACTGCTGTAAAATGTCCAAAAGCCCTGCAGCCTCAAAGAATTCAAAATATTCGTAGATACACTAGTTCCTATAAATATGCTCGCATATCCGCCAGAAAGCTGAGCAGAAGAATACGTTTCGTTAAGGTAAGGCAACAAAGGTAAAATCCAAAACAGGTTCAGTAACAACCAACCAGCCAAAAGAATGACACAGAATTTGAGTGAATAAAAAAGATTAATCTTGTTTTTTCGCTCCAAGACAACGTAAAAAACCAAGTAAGAAAGAAGCACTATCCAAATGGGAAGAGCGAACGCTGGATTTGCAACTGCAGCAGAGAATATGAGCCAAGCTATAAGCAGAAGAAAGGTGTAACGGAATTTCTTCGTGTTAAGCCCCCTGATAAAGAGAGCTAAGGAAAGCGGAAGTAGGGGATAAGCAAAAACGATCGTAGTTAGGCCAGAACCCCAAATGTTGATCAGTGTAAAGGGGTTCATCATGTAAAGAATTGCTGCAGTTAAACCGATCAATATTTTTTGCTCATTGCGTGAAAAGATGACGGTTATCAAATAATACATTGACAAGCCAGAGGCTGTGAAAAGGAGATAAAACAAGATTTTTTCTGAAGCAATCACTGATGCACCAATATTGTTTAGAAACGCCATAAATGACAGATAGGGATAAAGAGCATGCGTAAATGGGACTGGTAATGCCACGTCACCTGCTGGATACAACATATAACTATCAATTTTCAATTGATAATTTGGGGAAAGCCCGAAAAAGCTATCTCCGCTTTTTATCAGGAAATTTCCTCTAAACCAAGTAATCGAAAGCAAGCCAATAAGCAGTAACACTGCTATTGGAAGAATGTCAACCAATATTCTTTGGTTCAACGAAAAGCGCTTCAATTAATATACTTCCTTGACAACGCTGTAATATTTTTGAACATCTATCAGCCCTGCTCGCTACACAATTCAGTGTTTACAAAATTTAGAAGACAACCAGCTTTTTCGGTCCAATTCCAGCTTTTTACCAATTCCAAAGACTCTTCCCTGATTTTGTTGTATAAATCGGCATCATCCAAGAGTGTTATAACGGCCTCAGCAAACTTCTTGCAATCTCTAAGAGGTACGACAAGCGTTCCTTGTGGATATGCCACCTTCAAGGCAGGAATGTCAAACCTTACAACGGGAAGCCCGCATGCCATTCCTTCAGCAGCAGCCATACCACAGTTATCGTAAATAGAAGTGTGCAAAAACACTCTACTTGATTTTAAAATCTTGTATTTTTCTTTGCCGTCCATGAAGCCCAGCAAGTCAATATTTTTCCCTAAATGCCGCTTTCTTATCTCTAACCTAACTTTATTTTCGTACCATTTAGGACCATTCCCGATGAGAGCTAATTTGGCATTTGGCTTTAGGCTGTGGATTCTGTCAAATATTTCAATTAAATAAAGCACACCTTTCTGAGGATGGATTCGACCAACAAAGCAACAGTCATATTTTTTTACCTGTTCAGGAACCTCAGATATTTCGGCTAAATCTACACCGCCATAAATTGCCTTAAGCTTTGAATCTGGAAAGCCTCTATCACTGAAAAACTTTTTATCGAGATCATTAGTCACGAAAATTGCATCAGCAAACTTTAACATTAATACGTAAGATATTCTATCCATAAAGTTTGAAGCTAAAAGCCTCATGTTTGGTAACCAGTGCCATTTTTCCTCGAAGCCCATAAAGGCGCTAGGATTTATCAAATAATAAGACCCAATCCATTTTACGCGAGGATTTTTCCTTTTCATTACAACAGCAGGAATCACATCGGGCCAGAAATTTGACGCTGAATACACGACAAAACCTGTTTTTTTAGGAATTTTTAATGAAGTAATGCAGGTTCTTATTATTTGAATACTATAATACGCAGGTACACCAAATTTCGCAAATTTTGAAGAGGGCACCTTCACATAATTCACATTGTTTAGGTTGTAATCCAGGCAGGTTTTAAGACCTTCTTCATAAGTAACTATGTTAACTTCTTCAGTTGCAGCCCATCTTCGCGCAAACTCCAACATGATTTTCGTGTTACCGCCCATTGTGCCCTGCTGGCTTATCGCGTTAGCAAGCATGTAAAAAGTCAAACCTTTTTCTGAACGCCATTCATTTTTCGCGCATTTATCATGCAGGATTTTAATCTTTTACCGCCTCTCTCAGTAACAGGATTCCATCTGGAGCATAGGAAGCAAACATCAAATTCAAAAGCATTTCTTGATTACCTCCAAAAGTTCTTGAGCTCTAATGTCCCAGTCCCATCTTTCAGCGAGCTTTAACGCTTCTCTCTGAGTCGAGGTGTATAGATTCTGATCTTCCAGTAACTTTATAATATTTTCAGCAAAACCTTGAAGGTCATAACATGGAGACTTCAGCATACCACTCGGATAATAGGTTTTTAATGCAGGTAAATCGAATGAAACCCCAGGTATCCCGCATGCCATTGCCTCAGCTGAAGCCATACCCCCACTATCATAAGTGGCAGGGTGAACAACAATTTTGCTGTTCTTAAATATCTTTAATTTTTCAAGTCCATCCTTAAAGCCCAAAAGTGTAACGTTCTTTTCCAAGCCACATTTCAGTATCTTTGCCTTAACTTCGGCTTCAAGCTCTCCAGTTCCTATCATAGCTAGTTGCGCATCTTTCCTTTTATCACAAACAAATCGCCATATATCTATTAGCTCCAAAACGCCCTTTTGAGGATGGAATCGTCCAATGAACACGGCGTCATACCTTTTTTCATCTGGTTCAGGAATTGAAGCCGGGGTCTTAGTATCTACCCCTCCGCGAACAGCGACTACCTGATCGGCAGTAAGCCTGCTTCCATTAATGAACTTATATCTGTCAAGATCATTGGTTACCCATACCATATCAGCCCTTTTCTGAATAAGCCAATAAATTGGCATTTGAGACAGATAATAAAAAAGGCTTCTGAAAAAAAGCCGCCCTTTATACGGGGATTCTTTGCTCAACGGTTTTGCTACAAATAGGTAAAACCCAGCTATCCATTTTGCGTTTTTAAAGCGCAATTTCATGATTAAAGCTGGAATCGAGTCGGGGATGAAATCTGACGAAGAATATATTACAACATTTCTTTCAGAGGAGTTGGGATATCTTAAGGAAGAAACAATTCCTTGGAGCGCACGCATAAAATATAACATGTATACATTGGATCCTTTGGAACCGGAGCGAGACCAAATTATGTAAGGAATGCTTGTTAATCCATAATCATGACCCCTTTCGACGCCCTCAACAGTCGTTAACACTCTCACTTCGACGGTTTGATCTCTCATCCATCGCTTAGCACACTCAATCCAAATTCTGTCGCCACCACTCATTGGCCCTCCCGCAGGGATCGAGTTAGCGAGAACGTTTATAACAAGAAGTTTTTCATCCCTGCTCAAGCCTTTGATTCACCAACATCCTTGCGAGATACTATAAATAATATAAACTTTGAGTAATTTGAAGCAACTATAAGTCGATAACTTAGTGGCTCAACGATTGAGTTTTGATTGCTTGAACAAATAATGTTTGGAAACCTTTTTCTTGATATTCCTTCCATCTGAGGTCTTCTATAATTAATTTGAAAGGAACCTCGCTATTCAAGAAATGTTTAAAGAAATATAATAAAAACACCGAAAAACCTTCAACTATGCCTCCAGCATAGTTAACCTTTTGAACTTCAAAACCTGTCTTTTTTAGAAAGCTTTGAATCTGAATGCAGCCATAATGTCTATGTCCTATTAGGAAATAAGCAGGATCCATTATTTTACTGAGAAAATGCTTATTCGGAACCGAAAGTATTGCAAACCCGCCCGTTTGAAGAACTCTATTTTCCTCGTAGAAGCAGTCATACTCGGTATAAATGGGCAAGTGTTCGAGAACGTCGAACATTGAAACTGCGTCAAAGCTTTGCTGCTTAAATGGTAGAATAGTCGCTGAAGCGCATACAAATTCACAGTTTATGGCATGGGTACTTTTCTTGGCTTTCCGCAAAGCATCTGCATCAACGTCGATTCCAACGATGAATTTGCAGCCTTTTTTAACCGTTAAATTTTCATACCAACCAATCCAGCAGCCGATATCAAGCACTCTTTTCCCAGTTAAGTTTCCTGAAAATCGTATACATGCTTTATGTCGACCAGTAAATCGTGATGAGATATCTTCAGTATATCTCGCCATTGTAAGCCACCCCGCGGGTTACCACCAACGAGTCCATTAAATATATAAACGGGATACTTAACGTTTTTAATTTTTACGAACTTTTGGCCTTCATGCTTTAAGCTGTCCGCAGATGGTTTAATTTTATGTTATATTTGAGCTTCGAATTGGTCAGTTTGATCATTCTCCTGAAACATGGCTCTTTTGTACTGTAGAAACGTCCAGAGACAAATGTCCTTAACTTAGAGCTTCTCGCATGAAAGCCGAAGAATTGCTATAAGAGGAGACATTTAGCATCATTCAGCAAACTACTCTGATAACTCTGACGAAAATTGAAGTCTTTAGTTGAAAAAAGGGATAAATGCAATTACGCCTTTCAAAGTTTATATGAGTAAGTTACATAAAGTTCTGCAAGCTAAAAAAGGTAACAAAAAATGACTCTCAAAATTCAGA
>Ga0187891_1001786_pt1 | contig 17656 bp, 17 predicted proteins | sample June2016WEW_21_4_FD_132990 | JGI IMG/M metagenome (GOLD analysis project Ga0187891, IMG submission 132990) | Peatland microbial communities from SPRUCE experiment site at the Marcell Experimental Forest, Minnesota, USA - June2016WEW_21_40 | ecosystem: Environmental > Terrestrial > Soil >... | reverse complement strand
CAGGCTCGGTCTGCCGGCAGAGTTGCGGCGCTCGCTGGCCTGCACCAACATCATCGAAAATATGATGGGCACCGTGCGTCGTGTCACCCGCAATGTGAAGCGCTGGAGTTCGCCCTCGATGGCATTGCGCTGGACTGCTGCGGCCATGAACGAAGCCAAGAAGGGCTTTCGCAGGCTGAAAGCCTACAAGCAACTTCCTTCCTTGCGGGCCGCGCTTGCCGCTCACTACGAAAAGGAAACAAACAACCGCGCTCTTGTCCAAAACGCGAAAGCCGCTTAACGTCATTCACGGCAACGACCGCTTCACAATGTTCAACAAAGACCGGGGCGATCCCCCGATACGAATTTCGAACTCTATAAACGCATAACCGACGATCGAGGGTTCGGCAACGCGCTCAAGAATTTTTTGTTCGATCAATACCTGCGAGGACACCGCAATGCTGCGGAGCTTATTAAGCGCGGCGAGTCGAAAAAGCTCGAATTTAAATCAACGCTGCGGTGGAGCCTCAAGGAAAATCGCCAGGACAATAAGGGGGTGACCCACGCGGTGCTAAAGACCATCGCCGCATTTCTCAATACCGAGGGCGGCGACCTCCTGATTGGCGTGGCCGATGATGGCTCGGTGGTCGGCATCGAACACGATCAGCTCGAAAATGACGACAAGTTCATGCTTCATCTCGCGCAAGTGGTCCGCAACGGGCTTAGCGATCGCGCGGGCACCTGCATCGATCCGAAGATACAGACGGTTGACGGCAAGTCGGTCTGCGTCGTCACCTGCCAGCGCAGCCCAGAGCCGGTATTTCTCAAATGGAGGGGAATGGAAGCAAGCCCGGAAGGAGATTTTTTCGTGCGGAGCGGGCCGGGGACCGTCCGGCTTTCGCCTGAAAGCGCCAAGGAATACATCCGGACGCGTTTTCCCGCTCCTCCTTCATAACATTCAAGGGCTAGTACATCCCCGGCCATTCGATACCTTTCGGTCGTAGGATCAAGAGATTATGTGCCACGTCACCAGTCGGCGGCATTGTATCGCAACGGGATCGCAACATCACCGCAAAAGGAAGTGTGCACGCATCGCATTTTCAAGTTGCCGGCAGCGAAGCAACCCCACTACGTTCTTCCGCAGCAGCGGCTCATCCGCTCGCTGGGCGCAGCAAGTACGCGGAAAAACACGCGCCCCTCATTTTCGAATCGCAGGTGGCATTAAAGCGCGTTCATCGATTTCGGTTCGTTCAGCGTGAAGATCGCCAGCTAGTCCTCGCGGCCAACGACGACGGACGATGTTGCCTCGGTCATCCAGGTCGTTCTTCTCGGCGCGCCTGCACCGTTCTCTGCTCAATGGGTCTAACTTGCGAAGTATCATTTCAATGTGCGAAATTGGCAAGCTGTCGAGCGCAGGGATCGTATTGACAGAAGAAAAACCGGCCGACGCGCGCCCGTGCAGGAAGGAGCAATCGCCCATGCCTTCCACCGGTATTGTTTGCGGCTCGCGGTCCGTTCCCAAACACGAGGTCGAAGAGCAGTCGCGCCGCATTGCCGGCGGTCTCGCTGCCATCGATGTTCGTCAAGGCGATTGCGTTGCGATTTTGATGCGCAACGATATCGCGTTCCTCACGGCAAGTTACGGCGCAATGATGCTTGGCGCCTACGCGGTGCCGATCAACTGGCACTTTGCGGCGGAGGAAATCGCCTACATCTTCGGCGACAGCGGCGCCAAGGTGCTGATCGGCCACGCCGACCTGTTGACGCTGCACGGCATTGCTGCGGCGTCACGCATTCCCGTCGTCTGCGCCGAAACGCCGCCGGAAATCGTGGCCGCTTACGGAATTGATCCAGCGCTTCTCGCCCTGCCGGCCGGAGCCATTGCATTCGAGTCGTGGACGGCGGCCCAGCAACCTTATGCGGGGCCGCCACTGCCGCAGCCGCAAAGCATGATTTACACCTCGGGCACCACGGGCCGCCCCAAGGGTGTGCGCCGCCAGGCGCCGACGGCGGACGAACAGGCGAAGACCGAAATCCTCCGCTCTCTCGTGTACGGCATAAAGCCGGGGGTGCGAGCCTTGTTGCCGGGCCCGCTCTACCACTCGGCGCCGAATTCCTTCGGCATCCGGGCGGGGCGCCTCGGCGAGGTTTTGGTGCTGATGTTGCGCTTCGACGCCGAAGATCTGCTGCGTCTCATCGAGCGGGAGCGGATCGATACGATCTTTATGGTTCCAACCATGTTCGTCCGGCTTCTCAAGCTGCCGCAAGCGGTGCGCCGCCGCTACGACGTCTCGTCGCTGCGCTTCGTGATCCATGCTGCCGCTCCCTGTCCTGTGGACGTAAAGAGAGCGATGATCGAATGGTGGGGACCCGTCATATGGGAGTTCTACGGCGGTACCGAGTCCGGACCGGTGACGCTTGCATCGAGCGAAGACGCGTTGTGCAAACCCGGAACCGTCGGCAGAGCCACGCCGGGCACGGACATGCGCATCCTCGATGAGGCGGGAAATGCCCTTCCGCCCGGCGAGATCGGCGAAATTTTTGCGCGGATCGACGGCTATCCGGATTTCACTTATCACAATTTACCGCAGCAGCGCGCCGAGGTCGCCCGCGACGGGCTTATTACCTGCGGCGATGTCGGCTATGTCGATAAGGACGGATATCTCTTTCTCTGCGACCGCAAGCGCGACATGGTGATCTCGGGCGGCGTCAACATTTATCCCGCGGAAATCGAAGCGGTATTACATGCGCTTCCCGGCGTTCATGACTGCGCGGTATTCGGTGTGCCCCACGCGGAGTTCGGCGAGGCATTAATGGCAGTCGTCGAGCCTGTCCCCGGCGCGGTGCTGGAACCGGCCGTGTTGCGTCACGAACTGGCAAAGCACCTCGCAAGCTACAAAGTGCCGAGCCGCATCGAAATCCGCAGCGGCCTGCCACGCGAAGATTCCGGAAAAATCTTCAAACGCCGCCTGCGCGATCCTTTTTGGGAGGGTGCTGGCCGCCGTATCTGACGCCGGGCCCCGCGCTCAAAGTAAGCCGTCAACTGTCGCGCCAAACCCGCCGCAGTCGAGCCCGATCACGCCTCGTAGCGACCGACGATGGAGATCGAGCAAACGTTCTGATGCGGAAAGCCGCCGAGATTGTGCGTGAGCCCGATCGTCGGAGGCTCCTTGCGCTGACGCTCGCCGGCGCGGCCCTGCATCTGCAGATAAAGCTCATAGATCATGCGTAGACCGGAAGCCCCGATCGGATGGCCGAAGCATTTGAGGCCGCCGTCGATCTGGCAGGGGAGGGGCCCGTCGGCATCGTAGAAGCCGTCAAGCACGTCATTTATCGCCGAGCCCTCCTCGGAGATGTGCAAATCCTCCATGGTGACGAGTTCGGTCACCGAAAAACAATCGTGGACTTCGATAAGGTTGAGCGTTTCCCGAGGCTTTTCGATGCCGGCTTCCTGATAAGCGCGCTTGGAGGCGATGCGCGTGGTGGCGAAATAACTGCCGTCCCAGGAATTGTGCTGCGCTTCGGTGCCGTTCGACACCGCAAGCTGCAGAGCCTTAACGGTGATCACGTCGCGCTTGGCCAAGCCCTTGGCGATGTCGGGCGTGGTCACGATGGCGCAAGCGGAGCCGTCGCTGACGCCGCAACAATCGTAAAGTCCCAGCGGCTCGGCCACCATCGGCGCATTGAGCACCGTATCGAGGGTGATGCGGTTGCGCAGATGCGCTTTGGGGTTCTTCGCCCCGTTGTCGTGACTCTTCACCGAGATATGTCCCATCGCCCGCTTCAGGTCCGCCGGCGCACTGTTATGTTTGACGCGATAAGCGGCGGCGAGTTGGGCGAAACTGCCGGGTGCCGAGGCGTTCGGCCACGTCATATTGTTGAGCGTGCCGCGGCCGCGCTGCGGCAGGCCGCCGTAGCCCGTATCTTTCAGTTTCTCGACGCCGAGGGCGAGCGCGATGTCGGCGGCGCCGGAAGCGACGGCGTAGACGGCGCCGCGAAACGCTTCAGTGCCCGACGCGCAATAGTTCTCGACCCGAGTCACCGGGATGTAGGGCAGGCGCAGCGCCACAGCGAGCGGGATGGCGGATTTGCCGACATGCTGCTCTTCGAGCGCCGTGGCCAGCCAAGCGGCGTCGATCTGCTTCGTCTCGATGCCGGCATCGGCCAAAGCCTCGACATAGGCTTCGACCATCAAGTCCTCGGCGTTCATGTCCCAACGCTCGCCGAATTTCGAGCAGCCCATTCCCAGAATGGCGACCTTGTCGCGAATGCCGTTTGCCATGTCAGTCTCTCCCGCCAGCGGCCGGCGCCGCCTTCCAGAAGTAACGTCTGAAGCCGCGTTGCGTGTCGATATCCTTGATGCGGAACATCATTTTCATTGCACGCCCGACGCTCAGGTCCGCTTCGTCGATATCAGTGAAATCCATCATCCAGCGGCCGCCGTCCTCGAACTGTATCATGCCATAGCAGGCGGGGGGATCGGGCGAATAGGTCAGGCGGTCGGCGGTATAGGAGTTGATGCGCCCGATCTTGTCGGCGAAAGGTTCCGGCTCCTGCGTGTCGATGCCGTTGCAATTGGGATTGACGCAGATGCGGCTCTTCGGAAATTGCAAAGTGCCGCATTTGGCGCATTTGCCGCCCATGAAGCTCGTGACCGTATCGGCATTGCGCCAGAGCGCCGACAGCGGCGTGAGCTTGTCGGCCTCCGCGCGCATGCCGCGCTCGATCTCAACCATATCGTTGAAGGCGAGAAACTTCGAATAATTCTCCTCCGGGCGCCGCCGGGCCAGGTGACCCTTCACTCCGAGCCGCGCCGGCTGCCGACTGATCGCCGGCAATACTTCAAACAACAGCGCGTCGGCGCCTTGGCCGAAGCCGACAACCAGAATGCGATCGCCTGGCTTGGCGTCTTCGAGCGCCGCGACCAGCATCAGGAGCGGATGCGCGGCGCCGGTCTCGCCGCAGCTGGCGTGTAGATTGTCCCGCACCGCGGCGTCGGGAATCCGCGCAGCCTTGGCGATCGTGTTTGCAAGCCGTGCCAAAACGGCCGGCATGCAAAATGAGGTGACGTCGGCGGGCGTCATCTTCGCCGCCTCGAGGCAGCGTGCGATCGCCGGCGGCACGATCGGCAGATAGCCGGCGTCGCGGATCCAGCGCTCTTCCCATTGGTAGTCGTATTCGGATTCGATCGTGCGATAGTGGTCGACGAAATCGGCGGCGCTGGTCGCGCTCGCCAGAAGCCGCGCCACGGGCTCGCCCTCGCCGACGAGGAGCGCGGCCGCGCCATCCCCTGTCGACATTTCGATCGGGCTTGCCGCTTTTGCCGGCCGCTTTTCCGCCGCGACAACGAGCGTCTCACCGCTCCTGGATAGCGCGTCCGCTAGCGCGGAGGTGCCGGCGCGCTGCGTGGCGGCGACATCGACCGCCGCGATCTCGTCGGAGAGGCGCAACGCTTTGACGACGAGCCCTGCGTTGAGCCGGTCGAGAAACGGAAAAGTCGTGGAAGCAAAGCGCAGCGCGCCGATCGAAGCACGGTCGCGGCCGATGAGCGCATCACGCGCGGCTTCGGCCGCCATGGTAACGGCGTCTTCGTCCCAATTGCAGATCGCCCGCTCACCCTTGCCCTGCGCCTTCAGCGCCGGATTGAGCCAGGCATTGGCCTCGGCGATGGAACGCCGCGAAAGTCGAAGCCGTGGGATATAAGCGCCGTAGGCGAGAACTCCGAATGCCATGTCCTTCGTCCTCTTGCCGGCGCTCCGGCCTCAAATCGCGTCCCAGCAAAAAACATCCGCCGACCGATCCAGCGGATAGAACGATGCTTTGAGCGCCGGCATGCCGTGCTCGGCGATCGAGCGGCAGGTCCAGCCCTCGGAGCGATGCACCGAACGGATCGGGCGCGACTGGCTCATCAAGAAGATTTCGTTCATGCGCACGGCGAAGATCTGTCCGGTCACATCTTTTGCTTGGTCGCTGAGCAGAAACACGCTGAGCGGCGCGATTTTCTCCGGGCCCATAGCCTGGATGAGCGCGACCCGCGCCTTCTCCTCTTCAGTATTGGTCGGAATGGTACCAATAAGGCGGCTCCAGGCAAAGGGCGATACGCAGTTCGAGCGCACGTTGAAGCGCGCCATGTCGAGCGCGATCGACTTCGATAGGCCGACGATGCCGAGCTTGGCGGCCGCGTAGTTGGCCTGGCCGAAATTGCCGACCAGGCCGGAGGTCGAGGTGAAATGCACGAAGGCGCCGCTGCCCTGGTCGCGGAAGAGCGGCGCGGCGGCGTGCGATACATAGAACGAGCCAAGCAGATGAACTTTGATCACCAGCTCGAAATCGGCGACGCTCATCTTGTGAAAGATTGCATCGCGCAAAATGCCGGCATTGTTGACGACGCCGTCGAGCTTGCCGAAATGGTCAAGCGCCGTCTTCACAATGGTCGCGGCGGCGGAGGGTTCGGCCACCGTGTCGAAGTTCGGCACCGCCGTGCCGCCTTTCTGCCGGATCAGCTCCACTACCTCCTCCGCAGGACCGCTACTCTTGCCGCTGCCGTCGGCGGTGCCGCCGAGATCGTTGACGACCACCTTGGCGCCTTCGGCGGCGGCGAGCAGTGCGATCTCACGGCCGATGCCGCGCCCTGCGCCGGTTACGATCACCGCCTTGCCGTCCAACGCCGCGCCATCCGCCATCTTGCCTCTCCTAGCCGCACGAATTCGCGCCGCGTCATCCTTCGACAACGCGCGGACATTGACATCGGCAAAAGAAGCTGTCAACCAAGTGAAACGCTATTTCATTCAACGAAATCAATACGATCGCGACAAGCGGAGCTCGCAAGGAATTGTTCGGCGCGACGCTCATGCGCCACGCGCAAAACTAAAACGAAGGGGGACCGAGATGACGACGGCACAAGCATTCACCGAAGAGCACGCGCCGTTGCGCGAGACCGCACGCCGCTTCATCGAGAAGGAGATCGCGCTCCATCACGCGGCAAGGTTCTCGATACTTGCCTGCAGCTGCACCACGGAGGCTACGGCTTCATGTGGGACTATCCGATCGCGCGCGCTTATGCCGATGCCAGAGTATACCGGATCTTCGGCGGCACCACGGAAATCATGAAGGAAATCGTCGCGCGGGCGCTGTGATTGCGCGGCCGCTCTGCGGCAAACGGCTGCGCAAACCGGCAGCCAGGAGGGACGCGGTGCCAATCGATTACGCAAAACTGAAAAGCTGGCGCTTTCCAGATATCGAGCACCGGTACGATGTCCGCGACACGATTCTCTATGCTCTCAGCCTCGGCTACGGCAGCGATCCTCTGGATGAGGACGAGCTGCGCTTCGTCTATGGAGAGAACATTCGCGTCCTGCCGACGATGGCGGTGGTGCTCGGCTATCCCGGCTTCTGGCTGAAGAACGAGGACACGGGAGTTGATTGGAAGAAAGTTTTGCACGGCGAGCAGGGCTTGATCATTCACAAGCCGCTTACCGCGGCGGGCACGGTCATCGGCCGCACGCGGGTCACCAACATCATCGACAAGGGCGCCGGCAAGGGAGCGCTGCTGTTTTCCGAGCGTGATGTGATCGACAGGGCGAGCGGCGACTTGTTGTGCATCCTGACATCCACGTCGGTGCTGCGCGGCGACGGCGGCTTCGGCGGACCCTCGGGCCCGGCGCCTGAACCGCACCCGCTGCCGCAGCGCTCGCCGGATTCCGTGGTCGATCTGCCGACTTTGCCGCAAGCCGCCCTGATCTACCGCTTGTCCGGCGATTACAATCCGCTGCATGCCGACCCGAAAGTCGCTGTGGCGGCGGGGTTCGAGCGGCCGATTCTGCACGGGCTGTGCACCTTCGGCGTCGCCGGACGCGCCATCCTGCGGAGCTGCTGTGGCAACGATCCGAACCGGCTCAAAAGCATGCAGACCCGCTTCTCGGCGCCTGTTTTTCCCGGAGAGGTCATCCGCACCGAGCTTTGGCGCGCCGGCGACATGGTGTCGTTTCGCGCCCGCGCGCTCGATCGCGACGTCGTCGTTCTCAACAACGGCCGTGCCGTCGTCGCCGCCTGACGTGCCGCCACTGGAGAGGCGGCAATGCTTCTGCAGAACCTGTTGAACTTGCGGGCCGCCGACGCCACTGCTATCGTTGCGGCCGCCGTTCTTTCTAGAATAAAGAATTCGGGATGGTCGGGATGGGACAAGGCGCGCATACCCGCCGGGCCGGCATGATGCTCTCGCGGCGGAACTTTGCCGTCGCGGCGGCATCCATTGCCGTTGGCCGGATCGCCGCACCGTTCGTCATCCGAAGCGCCACGGCGCAAGGCGGCACGATCCGCATCGGCGTTATCAATTTGATGAGCGGCAACTTAGCGGCCTATGCGCAGGAAGGCCACCCGGCCTTTGCCCACATCGTCGACAAGATCAATGCTGCTGGCGGCATCAAAAGCCTCGGCGGCGCCAAATTGGAATTGTTGCTCGCCGATGATACCAGCCAGCCGGCGCGCACCGCCGCCGAGGCGCGCCGGCTGATCACCGAGGAAAAGGCTGTTCTCCTCGTCGGGACCCTGCTGAGCGCGCAAATGCTCGCCATCACCCCCGTCCTCGACGAGTTCAAGATTCCAACCCTGTCGATCTGGGCGGGCGGCTCGAAATCGCCCTATCTTTATTCGCTCGGCTATCCCTACGACCGTGGCTACGCCCAAACCATGCATGATTTCGCGGTCTGGCTGCGCGACAAGAAAGGTTTCGCGCTGAAGACCGTGATGCCCGGCTACTCGAACTACGAGGCGGGGCAGCAGACCAACAAATTCCTCGTCGAAAAGCTGAAGAACAGCGGGTTCGAAATCGTCGGCGAGGCAGCGCTCGACATGAGGGCGCAGGACCAGACCGCGGCGATGATCCGCATCCGCGCGCTCAAGCCCGATCTCGTCATCGGCCTGGTCACGCCGCACGACGGGCTGTTGCTGCATCAGGCGCGCTATAACCTCGGCTATCACGACAGCATCTTCGCCGGCGGTACCGGCGGCTATTCCGATCTGTCACTGTGGCACGATCTCGGTCCCGACATCGGCCGGGCGGTGCTGACAAAAAACCTGTTCGGCATGACCGGCTTCAGTCCGGGTGCGAAAATCGACGCGATGCAGAAGATCATCGTCGAGCTACGCGACCAGGCAAAGCTCGCGAGGATCGGGCAAGCGGCCATCCATGCGGCGCAGGCGGCGCGTGTCATTCAGCGTGTCCTCCAGGCGTCCGGCTCGGTCGAGCCCGATGCGCTGCTCAAAGCGTTCGCAGCGGTCGATTTTCCGTTCGGCGATCCCGAACTCTATCTCGCCAAACCGCGCGGCTTGCATTTTGCCGAAGACAGACTCCTTACCGACGGCTCGGCCATGTTCATTCAGTGGACGGCCGAGCAAACGCAGGAGGTGGTCTACCCGGACACCTTCGCACAGACCGCGCCGCGACCGCGCGCGTGACGCCCACTCGGCGGCCCCATGGCGCTTCTCGAAGTCAACGCCGTGACCAAAAGTTTCGGCGGCCTTGTTGCCGTCAAAGCCGTCAGCTTCGCCGTGGAGGCGGGAGAGATTCTCGGCGTCATTGGGCCGAACGGCGCCGGCAAGACCACGCTGTTCGGCGTGATCTCCGGATTTTTGCCGCCGAGCGAAGGAGAGGTGTTCTTCGGCGGCGCACGGGCAACCGGGCTTTCGCCGCATCAGCTGGTCAATCGCGGTCTCGTGCGCAGCTTTCAGATCGTCCAGACTTTTGCCGATATGACGGCGCTCGATGTCGTTACCACCGCTGCGCTGGTCCGCCGCCCGATGCGCGCCGCGATCGACTACGCGGCAGACGTGCTGGGGCGCGTCGGCCTTTCCGGCAAGGAGCATATGGTGCCCGCGGCCTTGTCGCTGCAGGACAAGAAACTCCTGGAGCTGGCCAAGTGTGTCGCCACCGAGCCGCGCCTCATCCTGCTCGACGAGGTCATGGCCGGTCTGACGCTGGCCGAAACCGAGCTGCCGCTCGCCGTCATCCGCGAGCTCAATCGCCAGGGTGTCGCCATCGTGATGGTCGAGCACGTGATGCCGGTGGTGATGCGAGCCGCGCAACGCATCGTCGTGATCGATTTTGGCAGCAAAATCGCCGAAGGCGCGCCGCAGGAGATCGTCGAGAACCGCAGCGTCATCGACGCCTATTTCGGCGACCAGCTCGATGCTTGAGATTCACGACCTCATCGCCGGCTATGGCGGCGTGCCGGTCCTGCGCGGCGTTTCCTTGCGCATTGCCAAAGGCGAAATCGTCGGGCTGCTCGGTGCCAACAACGCCGGCAAGACGACCTTGATCAACGCTTTGTCCGGCCTCGTCGTGCCGATGTCAGGGCAGATCCTGCTGGACGGCAAGGATGTCACTGCGCTTTCCGCGAAGGCGAGGGTGCGTCGCGGCATCATTCAGGTGCCCGAGGGGCGGCTTGTCTTTCCCGAAATGAGCGTGCGCGAGAACCTGCTGCTCGGCGGCATCAACGCCACGGCCCGTCCGCGGCGGGCGACAGAAATGGAGTATGTGCTCAATCTTTTTCCGCGGCTGCGCGAGCGATTCTCCCAGCGCGCCGGTACGCTGTCCGGCGGCGAGCAGCAGATGCTGGCGATCGCCCGCGGGCTGATGGCGGGCGCCAAACTTCTGATGCTCGACGAGCCCTCGCTCGGACTGTCGCCGCGCTTTGTCCAGTATATTTTCGAGATCATCGAGCGGCTGCACGGCGCCGGTTTGACCATCCTGCTGGTCGAGCAGAATTTGCAGCTGACGCTGCGTTATGCCGGACGCTGCTACGTGCTGGAACGCGGACACATCGTGATCGAGGGCGCAGCGGACGCCGTTCGCAGCGATCCGCGCACACGCAGCGCCTATCTCGGCCTCTGATTGGGAGCGGCTTTATGGACGAACTGCTTCAGGCGCTGGTCGAAGGGCTGTTGATCGGAAGCACATACGGGCTTGTCGCCTTGGGCATGGGGCTCGTCTACGGCGTCAGCGGCGTGGTGAACTTCGCGCACGGCGACTTTATTCTGCTTGGCATGTACGTGTGCCTGGCGCTCTATTCGGCGTTCGCTCTCGATCCTTATGTTTCTCTGATCGTCACCCTGCCGGTCATGACGCTGGTGGGGGCCCTTGTTTATCGTTTCTTGATCAGGCCGATTGCGGATCAGCATTTGCTCATGGTCGTTCAGCTGACCCTCGGGCTCGCGCTCGTTATTCAGAACGGGGTGCTGATGCTGTTCGGCGGCCAGCCGCAGCGCACGCCGTCGATCGTCGAGGCGAAACTCTTTGTCGTCGGCGACGTGGTGCTGCGCGGGCCGCAGGTCATCGCGGCGGTCATCTCCTTCGCGCTGGCCGGCGTACTGTTCGTCATCCTGCGCTCGACCGATATCGGGCGTTCGATCCGCGCCGTGCATCAGAATGCGCGCGCCGCCGCCCTCATGGGCATCGATGTCGGCCAGGTGCAGACGATCACATTCGCGATGGGTATCGGCATTGTCGCGGTCGCGGCGGCGCTATTGTCGCCGGGCGCCTCGATCCAGCCGAGCGACGGGCTGCGCTATACCGTAACCACATTGCTCGTCATCGTTCTCGGCGGCATGACAGATTTTGCCGGCATCATGCTGGGCGGCCTCATCATCGGCTGCGCGGAGGCGCTGGGCACCGTCTATCTGTCCGAGACGCTCGGCACTCTGCTGCCATACGCGATCTTCGTGCTGATCATGCTGTTTCGTCCGCGCGGGCTCAGCTGGGGAACGGGATGATGCGTGCGGAATTCTTTCGCATTCTCCGCTCGCCGGCGCTTTGGCTCGTTCTTGCGGTCGCCGTCCTCGGACCGTTTGAGATGTCGAGCTACTACCTGCATATCGCGACACTGGCGCTCATCTATGTGGCGCTCTGCTCAGCGTGGAACATCGTCGGCGGCATCGGCGGACAGATATCGCTCGGCCACAGCTTATTCGTCGGACTGGGATCCTTACTGGCAAGCGCACTGCTGTTGAAGCTCGGCATCAATCTGTGGCTCGGCATGCTGATCGCGGCGGTACTGTCCGGTGCGGCCGGCGCCATGATTGCCTGGATCGACTTTCGCTTTCGTCTCGGTCACCTCTCCTTTGCTCTGATTACCCTTGCCTTCGCCGAAATGGCGGAAATCGTCGCCATCGGCTGGGATTTCGTCGGCGGCGCGTCCGGACTGCTGCTGCCGCACGACATGGGCAATTTCCTCGCCTTCCAGTTTGGCGGCGGCAAGGGCTCGTATTGGGCGGCGCTCACGGTTGCCGTGGTTTGCGTCACGGCCAATCTCGCCATTCTGAACGCGCCGCTCGGCTACGCGCTGCGCTGCATTCGCAACAACGAGGATGCCGCGCAGGCCATCGGAGTCGGGTTGCTGCGCACCAAGATGTTGGCGATGGTGATCTCCGCTGTGCTGACCTCCATCGTCGGCACCGTATATGCGCGGTATCTCGCTTTTGTCGATCCTTATCAGCTCGCCTCGCCGCTCATTACCGTCGAGATCGTGTTGTTCGCGACGGTCGGCGGCCTGGGCAGCGCCTTTGGACCCGCTCTCGGCGCCATCGTGCTGGTTCCGCTCGGCGAAATCCTGCGCGGTAAGCTCGGCGGCGTGCTGCCTGGCCTGCATGCCTTCATCTACGGTCTGATCGTGATCGCGACGATCATGCTGTCGCCGCGCGGCCTGCTGGCTTTGTTTGCGTCGCGCTGGACCCGCAAGGCCGACTCGCTGATCGCGAACTTGGCGAAGCTATTCAGCGCAGCGACGGGCCCGCTCTTGCGGTCAGCGCTTCCACGATCTCGGCCGCCGTGCGCTGCAGCGGCGTCACGAACTGGCGCACGCCGTCCGCAAAACCGACGGCGCTCGACAACATGACGACGTTGATGCTGGCGAACACCTGATCGGCGCTGCGGATCGGCACACCGAGCGCCCACGCTTTGCTATCGAACACATCGCGGCTGTAACGCTCGTCCATGACAGCAAAACCCCGCTCGCGGGTTTCGGCGATCATTTTGCTTAAGCGCCGCGGATGGCGGGCGAGATCGTTCCAATGCTCGGGAATTTCAGCCAGCCGAGCGATGATCTTCTCACGTTCTGTCTCGTCGCAGAACGCGAGGTAGGCGCGTCCCATCGATGTGGCGAGCACCGGAAAGCGAAATCCGGGGCGTCTGCTGATGAGCATCGAGCCCGGCTCGCGTGTCGTCTGAGCGACGATCATGGCGTCGCGATCGAACAGCGCGATGTCGGAGGGCCAACCGATCTCCTTGCGGAAAGCGCGCATGATCGGCTCGGCCACGCTGCCGATCCATAGATGCTGGTCGTATCCTTGACTTAACAGCAGAGAACGGCCGGTCGGAGCATAGGTGGCGGACTCCGCATCGCGTAGCACGTAGCCTTCGTGCTCAAGCGTTTCCAGCATGCGCACGATGGTCGCTTTGTCGAGACCAGTCGCCTTGTGCAGCGACCCGACCGTCGACACGCGCTGATCGTTGACCAGCCGGAGAATCTCGATGCCGCGCGCGAGAGCGACGACCGGTCGGAAGGAAGGCATGCTCTCCTCGGCGCCCACTCGGTAACAGGCCGGCGACGGGCATCGCATGACTGGCCACGGCCGCCGCTTGATGCCGGCGGCGCTCATCAAAATACCCCGTTCTGAAAAAACATTTCAATACGCGAAGTCGTGACCTGTTTTCAGTTGACCGGTGGGTAAGGCTGTGAAAACGGATACGGCTGGTCGGACGGTGTTTCGACCAGCGCTAACTCTTGCATCGGGGGCAAGCGCGCCGTGGACGATCCGTTCTCCATCATCCGGCAGGGCTCGCTCGTGCTAATCGGGCAAGGGACGGCCGAGCCGCGCTCGCTAACGCGCGAACTGGTGCGCCGGCGGCATGAATTTCCCGGGCTTCGGCTCTTCCTTGGTGCCGTGTTCTCGGACACTTTCGCGCCGGCAGAGACCGACGGCATCGCCTTTTCCAGCTATGGCGCGATCGGCAAGGCCGGCGCTCTCGCCGCAGCGGGCCGGCTCGATGTCCTGCCGGTGCCCTACAGCAGCTTGCCCAGCCTGTTCAGCGAACAGCGCCAACCTGATGCCGTGCTTATCTCTCTTTCCCGCTCGCCCGCCGGACTCTCTTGCGGCCTTGTCAATGACTATGTTGCCGCCGCCGCACGCCATGCGCGCACCGTCATCGCGGAAATCAATGCGCAGATGCCGTGGACCTATGGCTCCGCAGCGCCGTTAGATCTCCGCATTGATCGCGTCGTTGAATGCGACCAAACACCGGTCGAACTGCAGCCCGTGCCCATCGGCGAAGCCGAACGGCGCATTGGCGAGTTCGTGGCATCGCTGATCCCTGACCGCGCGACTATCCAGATCGGAATCGGCGCGATTCCCGACGCCATTCTCGCCGCGCTCGGCGGCCATCGCGAGCTCGGGATCCATTCTGGAATGATTGGCGACCGTGTGGTCGACCTCATCGATGCGGGGGTCGTGACCAATGCCTACAAAAGCTTCGACCGCGGCGTCACCGTCGCCAATTGCTTGTTCGGCACGCGAAAGCTGAGCGGCTTTGCCGACCGCAATCCTGCAATCCGCGTGGCGCCGATATCGCATTCGCACGGGGCTTCCAACTTGGCGCGGCTTGCTGTGTTCCGGGCCGTCAATTCAGCGCTTGAGGTCGATCTCAGTGGACAAATGAACGCCGAACAAGTGAATGGCCGCTATGTCGGCACCGTTGGCGGCCAGCCCGATTTCGTTCGTGGTGCCCTTGCAGCGCCTGGCGGCCGTTCCATCATCGCCTTGCCGTCGACGGCCAAGGGCGGTGCAACAAGCCGCATCGTCGCCGCTCTTTCAGGACCGGTCACTACTCCGCGCTGCGATGCGGATGTCATCGTGACCGATTGGGGCATTGCAGAATTGCGCGGCAAGACCTTGCACGAGCGCGCCGACGCCATGATCGCGATCGCCGATCCGAAATTCCGCGAACAGCTCGAACGTGCTGCGCGCGACATGCTGGGCGTGTCGTGACCGCTCATGCCAGCGGCGGTTCGCCATTGGCGACAGCGTATTCCAAGCGCGAAGCGGATATGGCTTGATCAATATCCAATCCAGACTTGCTTGGAAGCCGGGCAACATTATCCCAGGAGTTCATCGGAGGCGGCACGTGCTTACACTTGAGGGTGTCAAAGTTCTCGACTTGTCCAGGGTTCTTGCCGGGCCCTGGTGCACACAGACGCTCGCTGATCTCGGCGCCGATGTCTGGAAGATCGGGCCGCCTGAGGGCGACGACGATACCAGAGCCTGGATGCCCCGAACTGAACGGCGAGTCAACCTACTTCATGTGCTGCAACCGCTCTAAGCGGTCAGTTGCGATGTCTATCTCCTTCGGGGGCAGGACGCGTACACTCGGGGCGGTCCAAATTAGCAGCTTTGCAAATAGGAGTTCAATCGTAGCCGGCAGGCAGCATTGTCCATCAGCGTCAAATGTCTCAGATGGGTGTCATTAGCAACCGAGCCGCACAGGTCAGCGCGCTAACCTATTCTGCATTGCTCTAAAGGCAGACTGTCGATTCAGAAGTGGTCTCAGTTCAAGGGCTCGACCGTCCCTGGCTTCTGAATGTCTTTCTGGCGCCTGGTCAATAGCTTAGGCTAACAGCCCGTTCTTTTTCCCTCGGTGTCGCAACGCCATCGCAACGATGGTGCTGAACAACGTACGCCAAAATGGCGCTTGGTATAGTTCATGCCACCGTGCGGTTAGTGGCGCGCATCAACTGCTTCAGAATTTCCTGGAATTGAGGATCAGGGTCGATTGGGTGCGCCAGCTCGCGAATGATGTCGCGCTGTCGATCAGCGGCGACCTCACCCTCATCATCGACGCTTCTTGCACGGCCGATCACAAGACGAAAAGCCGTTGGGGCCAGGCGTTGAGGTATGTGTGGCGGCGACGCAGGCACAAAATCATGTCACGAGCGCAATTTGATGAGATCTCGCCCATGAGTGAGGACGACCCCACCTCGGAGCGCTGCCCTATCTGCAAAGATAAGGAATGCAAAGTCCACCTGCTTGCGCGCTTTGACGAATCAGGGGACGAGGGCGAATTAGGAGTTGAGTTAATCGGCGGCCCTCTCTAACTGCCGCGCTGAATATGGCGCCGCGCAGGATCGGCGGTTCCACGCCGAGGCCATTGCCTGCCCCACTTGCGGTCCGCAGGCGAAACTGATCGCGCTGAGCGCCGCCGCGCCGCAATGCGAAGCCGCCGTCGACGCCGTTGCGCTCGCCGCAACGCTGATCGGCGGCGGCGCGATCGTCGCCGTCAAGGGGATCGGCGGATACCATCTCGCCTGCGATGCCGAAAATGCCGCGGCGGTCGGCCGCCTGCGCCGGCTGAAGCGGCGCCGAGCCAAGCCTTTCGCGCTCATGGCGCGCGATCTCGACGTGATCCGCCGCTACTGCACGATCGGCGCCGAGGAGGAGCGCCAGCTCACCGGAACGCAGGCGCCGATCGTCTTGCTCAGCGCCGACGGCCCGCAGCGCCTGCCGCCGGCGGTCGCGCCCGGTCTGGATACGCTCGGTTTCATGCTGCCGACGACCCCGCTGCATTTTCTGCTGCTGCAGGACATCGACGGCCCGCTGGTGATGACCAGCGGCAACATCTCGGAGGAACCGCCGGTCATCGACGACGGCGAGGCGCGGCGGCGGCTTGCCGCGATCGCCGCCTACGCTCTCGTTCATGACCGCGAGATCGCCAAGCGGGTCGACGATTCCGTCGTGCGGTTTGCCGACGGCAAATCCCGCGTGCTGCGCCGCGCCCGCGGCTTTGCGCCGAGCCCGATCAAACTGCCGGCCGGATTCGCCGCCGCACCCGAGCTTCTGGCGATGGGCGGCGAACTCAAGGCGACGTTCTGCCTGCTCAAGGACGGCCAGGCCGTGCTGTCGCAGCATCAGAGCGACCTGGAGAACGCCGCCACCTGCCCTGCCCCCCGCGTACTCTGAAAGTCGTTGGGGCCAAATCTGCAGCACTGACAGTGGGGGTTTTTCCGCGTTGGAAACTGCTTGAAAAAACAAAGGGAAAACAGGAAACAGGGATATTTTCAATAAAAACAGGGAGGGCGATAAAGCCCGAACGGGCAATCACTGAGAGAAATTAGGGACTTAGCTAATTTCTGCAAAAGCAAATAACAGAGAAGGAACAGGGAGGAAAACAGGAAGCGTCCGCTGTTCCCGCTCTCGCCCGCTTCGGATTGGTCGCTCCTCCGACTTGGGTTGGAATCGCGCCCGTCCACTGTGCCGCTGGATCGGTTCCGAAAGTGGTCTTCGGAAAAACCCGGAAACAGGGAGGTTTTCCAAGAAAAACAGGGAGGCGGTTAAGCACGAACCGGGCAATCGCCGAGAGGGATCAGGGGCTTAGATGGATTTCTCCAAAAGCAAATAACAGTGAGAGAACAGGGAAGCGATCACTGTTGCGGCTTTGGCGATCGGGCTGTTGTCGACGTCGACCTCGTAGGTCGGTTCGGCGCTGGCGGCGCCGGCAGGTTCGGGCGGGGCAGCGGGACGTCCCCTCGTTTCTCTTTCCAAAGACTCAGGTCTCCCTGTTTTCCTCCCTGTTTCTCTCTGTTATTTGTTTTTGGAGAAATCCATCTAAACCCCTGATCCCTCTCGGCGATTG
>Ga0187891_1001785_pt1 | contig 17660 bp, 14 predicted proteins | sample June2016WEW_21_4_FD_132990 | JGI IMG/M metagenome (GOLD analysis project Ga0187891, IMG submission 132990) | Peatland microbial communities from SPRUCE experiment site at the Marcell Experimental Forest, Minnesota, USA - June2016WEW_21_40 | ecosystem: Environmental > Terrestrial > Soil >... | reverse complement strand
TGCGATGAAAAGCGAAGTGATACGTCGTGAGCATGCACCCGGGACCCGGAACTCGAACGGTCCACGAGTGCACAAGGCCATCGGACGGGGGAGATGCGGTCCAAGCTGGCCGGTGGCAATCGGCTGTTATGCCCTCACGAAAATGAACTTCAAATGCAGCAACACTAATGTTTCTAGCGAAAACAACCTTTGACGACTGCAACGATGAGGCTTCTCACAGCTTGCGATCGCGCCGTTGCGCCGCAGTCGACACGTGTCTGAAACCACTTGGAAGTCCAGCTGCGCCCCAAAAAACGCAGGCTGAAGAATTCCCTCAATACGAAGCATTTCGGGGTACGGCAATCTCTTAGGAGAGGTTATTGTAGGGCAAAGGCGCCCAGTTTTCCAAGGGGTCAAGCGGAAAATCTTTCTGATTATGGGAGAAATCGGGTCTTTGACGGGCAGTTTGTGGAAAATCAGGTTAATTCAGAGAAGCACCGACGTGAAAGCGGGTGAAAGGCGGCGGCGCGAGCGGGCTGTCGCCGGTCAAGTCATAGGGCAAGCCTTCGGAGCGGTGCGCCGCCAACCGGACCCGTGCCAGACGGAACGGAATCCTCTCAGTGGCCGCTGCCCGGGCCCCAGCGAAGGCGCAAGCCGGCGCGAATCGTGAACGGCAGGCTGGGATAGCCGATTGGCGCGATGTGCTGGCTGTCGGTGAGATTTTCAGCCTGCGCATAGATGTCGAGCCAGGTAAACCACTGGTAGCTGCCGCCGAGGTCGAGTTTGGCATAGCCGTAGTCGAGATTGCGATTGGGCAAAAGCAGGCTGTTGTCGCCTGAGGCATCTGCGCCTTCAAGGTAGGTCGAGTCGTCGCTGCGGCTAGCGAAGGCCGCAGTGAAGATCCCGGTGATTCGTTTGTTGGCGTAGGTGGCTGTGAAGTAGCCAGCGTGCGGCGCGCGGCGAAAGGGACGAGCGCCCTCGAGCGGCGCATAGGGGCCAATCTGAATGCCGTTGGGAATGTTCTGCCACGTCGGAATGGGGCCGAGCAGAGCCTCGTCGTCATTGGTGAAGGAGCGCTGCACCACGGCGTCGAGGTAGGTGTAACCGCCGCGGAGAAACAGATTAGAGCCGATTCCGGACTCGACCGACGTTTCGATTCCCTGGGCGCGGAAAGCTTCGGAGTTGATCGTCAGCTCGTAGGCGAAGTTCGCTTGCAGGACTTGCTCAAGTGTCTGCTGCTGGGCCGCGGTGAGGTTGGGCAAGAGTTCGGGAATCAGGTCGAGGCCGACGTATTCGATTTCCTTGCCGAACTCGTTGTGGAAGTAGCTTGTCTTGAAAATGATGTGCTGGCTGAGGAAGGACTGCTCAACACCGCCCTCATAGGTGCGCATTGAGGGCGCGGCAAGCGGGCTGATGTGCAGCGCCTGAATCGTAGACTGAGCGCCGTTGTTCGTGAGAAAGGTGTAGAGCGAATCGTCCTGGTCGGTGAGCTTGGGCTCGCGCACCGCTTCGCCGAAGTTGAAGAGAATTCGCGTGCCGGCGAAGGCGCCGCTGCGCGGACGCAGAACGTAATAGTTGAGCCCGGCGCGAGGCGAAGTCTGGAGCCCGAACAAAGAGTAGTGCTCGATGCTACCGCCCAGCGTGTAAAAGAAGCGATCTTTGAAGTCGCCGTGCACCGCGAGTGGGATGAAGTAGTTGGTACGCTCGACGGGCGCGTAGTAACTGCTGCGCGGCTCCGCGCCGCGCTCGTCTTCATACTGAAAGCCGGCGAGGCCGGCCAAGTGCGGAGTGATGGTGATGTCGCCCTGATAGCCGGCCTGGTCGCGATTGGAGACGTACTGGACTTGAAATGTTGAGCAATCGAGCACCGCCTGCCCGTTCACGGAATAGCCGTTCGCGCCAGTGATGGTGACGATGCTGCCAAGGTAAGCAGGGCCGAAGCAGTAATTGTTGTAGGACTGGTAGATTCCCGGGGTGGTCCAGCGAGAATCCTGCTCGCGCTTGCGGGTGAGGCCGTAGCGGACAACGTTGTGCAGGCTTGCAGTGGTCCGGTTGTCGACGGCCGCGCTGAGGAAGATGCCCTGGTTCTTTTCCGTAGCGTCGTCGGCGATGTGATAAAAGTCCCATGCGTTCGGTACTCCGATGCCTTCGACGCCGTAGTGCAGCGTGGCGCGAATTTGCGTGGTTCCGTTCGGTTGCCAGCCGAGGTTCGCCGCCGATGTGGCCACGTGGTACTCGTCCATGGGCAGATCGTTGGCTGTCTGCATCCAACTGAAGGCGCCGAGGTAATCGAGTTTGTTGTGAGCGCCGGCAATTTCAAGCTCCTCGCGCGAGGTGGAGAGGTTGCCGGCACTGCCCTGGAACAGCAGGGAAGGGAAGCTGGTAGTGCCGTGAGGAGTGGTGAGGCTGACGACACTCGAGTCAGCGCCCGCGCCGTAGAGGCTCGCATCGGGACCGCGAAAGATCTCGGCGCTTTCGATGGCCGTGGTGGAGAGTGTGCCGAAATCGAATTGATTGCCCAGGTCGCCGATGTCGACGCCGTCGAGGAGCATTTTGTTGTCGTCAGAGTCGCCGCCGCGGACGAAGAGTGAAGTTGCCGCGCCGTTTTGGCCGGACTGCACAACCGTGGCGCCGGGCATGAGGCGAAGAACACTGGAAAGGTCGTCGCGGAGCGCGAGGTCGAGCGGACCGAGCACAGTGGTGGCGGCGCTGGTTTGCGGCTGCGGAGTGGGCGTGCCGGTAGCGGTGACTACGATCGATTCGCGCACCCACGCCGGCTCCAGCACGACGTTGCGCTCGATTGAATCAAACTGGCCGGCATAGAAGTCGGGCGTTTGCAATTGCCGGAAAGATTTGGCAGAGACGACGAGAAAGAATCGGCCGGAGGAACCGGTGAGGATCTGGAAGCTGCCGTCGGCGGCGGATACTGCGGAGCCAATGACCTGGCCGTTCGAGACGAGCGAGACTGCGGCGCCGGTAACTTTGGCGCCGGTGGCATCAGTGACAACGCCGCGGATGGAAGCGGCGGAACAGAATGCAGTGCAGAGTGCGAGGAATCCGGCGGCAAACGCGCGAGGCAGGACGCGGCTGGCCCTGGTCAAGGCGCGGCGGGAAGTTGAGCGCAGAAGATTGGAAGTCGGCATGAAAGCTCCTTCGTCCCCCTCGGAACGTGAAAGCGGTTGGGTGCGCCGAAAGCGGTTTCAGGGTTGCTTTATCGCGGAGCCGATGTTCTGGAGTCGACGCGACCACCAGGGAGCGTCGATCTTGCAAGGACTCCAAGAGAGCATTGATACCCTGACACCGCCAGAGGACCGGTCTCCTGACTTGCGCTCGTTTCAGCCGCCTTCCCAATGCCGAACCAAATGGATTCGACTCCAGTGGCTTGATGGGTATTCCGCGTAGCGGAGCCACACGGGCTGAAATCCTGTCTCGATCCTATGCCTCGATTGATGAAGACAAGGGCGACGGGCGCGCTCACAGTTGCGGGGCAGTGGCGGAGTTTCACCGCCTTCCCGAACATCCTGGCGATCGCGATGATGAGTGGTGCTGAAGCGCAGGGCTGCAGCAGTGATGTCATGGAAACGACTTCCATGACATCAACTTTTATAGCGGTTTCGGCGTGGGAAGTCAAAGAGGATTAGGATGGTGACCCCGGCCTGATTCGAACAGGCGACCTACAGTTTAGGAAACTGCTGCTCTATCCACCTGAGCTACGGGGCCATCGTTACGATTTTACGCGCAGCAGTTCTTCGTGCGCCTTATGCGCGCGTACCATCTCGAGGAACAACTGTTGCACGCGCGTGTCGGCCGTCATTTCGGGATGGAAGGTAGCAGCGAGCAGAGGCCCCTGGCGTACCAGTGTCGGGAAGCCGTCGCGGCGGGCGAGCACGTCAACGCCCTCGCCCACCCGGGTGATGCGCGGCGAGCGGATGAAGACCATCTCCAGCGGACCTCCAGGCAGTTCTGTCGGAAGCGTGAGGATGATCGAGTCGATCTGGCGGCCGTAGGCGTTGCGTTCGACTGTCGCGTCGAGCACACCCAGGCTGCGCTGCTTGGGGTGGAGAACTTCACGCGCGAGAAGGATGCAGCCGGCGCAGGTGGCAAAGACCGGCTTGGCAGACGCAAACTTGCCGATCGCCTCAAAGAATCCGTGTTTCTCGAGGAACTTGAGCATGGTGGTTGATTCGCCCCCGGGCATGACGAGGCCATCGAGGCCTGCCAGCTCGTCCGCTTTGCGCACCAGCACGGTCCGCGCTCCGCTGCTCGTGAAGGCGCGCGCGTGGGCCTCGTAGTCGCCCTGCAGCGCGAGCACGCCGATGGTGAGGGGATGGGTAGTTGCCGCGGATTCGCGCGCCGGCTGAAATGCATTGGTGGCCATTGTTTGCCTTCCTTCTATGATACTGACCCTCTTTGATGGGCTGCGGCATTCGGGCGCGTAGGTGTGCGGCGCGTGAGACCTGTATTCTCAGTCCATGAACCAGGGCGCTTCCCCAGCAACCGGCAATCAGCTTGAACATTCAGCGTCGTCGTATCTGCGCTCGGCGCGGCATCAGCCGGTGCGTTGGCATGCGTGGGGCGAAGCGGCGTTTGTGCGGGCGCAGGCCGAAGACAAGCCCATTCTGCTCGACATTGGCGCCGTGTGGTGCCACTGGTGCCATGTAATGGACCGTGAATCGTACGAGGATGCGGAGATCGCGGCGCTGATCAACGAGCTTTTTGTGGCCGTGAAAGTCGATCGCGACGAGCGGCCCGATGTGGACGCGCGCTACCAGGCAGCCGTGTCGGCAATCAGCGGGCAGGGCGGCTGGCCGCTCACGGCGTTTCTCACGCCGGACGGACGCCCATACTTCGGTGGAACGTATATTCCTCGCGACGACCGCTACGGGAGGCCGGGGATGGGGCGCGTGTTGCTGGCCATGGCGCAGGTGTGGCGTGAGCGCCGCGATGAGGCGCTGGAGACGGCAGGCAGCGTGATGGCCGCCATCGAGCACAACGAGAGCTTCTCGGGCCGAAATGGCACGCTGAGCCTGGCGCTTGTGGACAAGATTGCCGGGTCAATTCTTACCCAATTTGATCCACGCAACGGCGGCTTTGGCTCGCAGCCCAAATTCCCTCATCCGGCGGCGCTTGACTTGCTGCTTCAGGTGGCAATGAACCGCGGCAACGACCGGGCCCGCGAGGCCTTCACCACGACGCTTGAAAAGATGGCTCGCGGAGGCGTCTACGATCAGCTTGCCGGGGGCTTCCATCGCTACAGTGTGGACGAACGCTGGGTGGTTCCGCACTTCGAGAAGATGATTTACGACGACACCGAGCTGTTGCGCAACTACGTGCATGGCTATCAGAGTTTTGTTCGCGACGACTTTCTTTTGATTGCGCGAGAGATTGTGGCCTGGCTGGACGCGACGATGACCGACCGAGAGCGCGGCGGGTTTTATGGTTCGCAGGATGCCGATGTAGGACTGGAGGACGACGGGGATTACTTTACGTGGACTCTCGAGGAGGCACGCGCGGTTCTCAGCGGGGAAGAGCTCGAGTTTGCCGCCAAGTATTGGGACATCGGCGAGCTGGGCGACATGCACCACAACCCGGCCAAGAACGTCTTGCATTTGAATCAGACGCTCGGCGAAATGGCCGCGCAGTCGGGCGCGAGCGAAGAGGCGTTGCGGAAAGTGCGCGACTCGGCTCGCGAAAAGCTGCTGGCGGCGCGGGAGCAGCGAACCGCGCCCTACATCGACCGCACGCTCTACACAAGCTGGAACGCAATGGCGGTGACGGCCTATCTGGAAGCGGCGCGCGTGCTCCGCGACGACAAGGCGCGAGATTTCGCGCTGCTTACGCTCAACCGGCTGCTGGAAGAGGCCTGGGGCGGAGCGGCAAGGCTGAGGCATGTGATCGCTTACCCTGACGGACTTTCGCCGCGGGAGAAAGCTCCCGGCACGCTCGACGATTACGCATTCACTGTGAACGCCTGCATCGACGGGTGGCTGGCGAGCGGCGAAATGAAGTTCTACCGCGCGGCGATCAAGCTGGCCGACGCCATGATCGAACAGTTTCACGACGCCTCTGCGGGCGGGTTCTTCGACACTTCCGCGCCGCTGAACGACGAGCCGGCAGAGATTCCGCTAGGTGCATTGACGGCACGACGGAAACCACTGCAGGATGCGCCAACGCCCGCAGGCAATCCGACAGCGGCCACTGCATTGTTGCGTCTTGAGGCGCTCAGCGGACGCGAGGATTACCGCGCGATCGCGGAGGGAGCTTTGGCCAACTTTGCCGGGATCGTCGAGCACTTTGGTCTTTACGCGGGCAGCTACGGCCTGGCCGCCGAACGCCTGCTGCTCGATCCGGTGCAGGTGGTGATTGTGGGTTCAGGGCCGGAAGCGGATCGGATGGAAGCGATGGCGGTTGCGGGCTTCGCTGTGAACAAGACGGTAATGCGCATTGAGCCTTCACGGCTGGTTCCCAGCGAGCTTCCCGACGCGCTGGCCGAGACGCTTTTGCAAGCGTCGGCGCCAGCCGGGGGAAAAGCGTGGGCGTTGGTTTGTCGTGAGCGCACATGCTTGCCTCCGGTCACCAGCACAGACGCTCTGCTGCAGGCAATGACGCCGGCCTCATAACTTGCAGGCAGCAACAAATTCCAGCTATTCGCCGCTGAACGGATTCGATTCCGGCTGCTTGAGCGTGGTTGGATCGTGCGCAGGCGCGGGTTCCTTCGCATCCGGCTCCGGGCCAACCGCAGGCGATTCTCCTGACGGCCTGAACACACGGTAGGGATCGCCGGGAAGCAGATGGTGTTCCTCGAGAGCGAGCCTGACGCGCCGCTGAAATTCGCGCATGGGGCCGTACTGCTGAGTCGCCTTGGTTCTGAAAACAACGGGGAAGATGACCTGCGAGCCTTTCACCGCGTCCACGCCCAGAACCTGCGGATCCTGGAGAATGACGTTCTTGAACTCATCGCTGTTCCGGACGTCCATGGCAATCTCCTTGAGCATCTGCGTCACCTCGTCGGGATGGGCGGAGAAGTCGACGCTGACGTTGATCGTGGCCACGGAGAATCCAGCGCTCAGGTTGGCGACGGTGGTGATCTGCGAGTTGGGGATGATGTAGAGCGTTCCGTCGGCATCGCGCACCGACGTTTTGCGCAGGGTCATCGCCTCCACGGTGCCGCTGAGCCCGGCGAGCCTGACCGTGTCGCCCACGTTGAACTGGCCTTCGACCAGAAACAGCATGCCGTTGAACATGTCCTTCACGATGTTTTGTGCCGCCAGCCCGATGGCGATGCCTGCGACTCCGGCCGATGCCAGGAGCGGGGCTAGATTGAAGCCCAGGGAGTCAAGCGCCTGCAGCGTGGCGATGACACCGATGATGGCCAACCCCGTGGCATGGATGACCCCCGCCATGGTCTTTACTTCACCGAGGCGGCCCGGTCCGGCCCCGCTCTGCTCGGCAACGCGAGTCATACGAGAGGTCACGAGCTTCAGCAAGCGGCTGAGCACAAAGGCGATGATCGCAATGACAATCAGGCGCGGGAGCTTGGTGTGGATGAACTCCTGGCTGTCATAAATCCACTCGTCGAGGACCCGGCCCAGGAACCGGCCCTCCTGGAACCAGCCCCAGCGCATTATCAGAAGGAATTGCGCTATAAGCGAAAAGAGTGACATGCCAGAACTCCACTATCTAGACTAAACTGTGCGCAGGAATGGCCCGAACTTAGGCCTTGCTCATCCGAATTCCTCCCTTGCGGACAGTGAGCGAATGAAACCAATCAACAGCGAAACAAAAAGCCCGAAACACCGGCTGCAAAGCCGGGCGCGCTGGCTCTGTTCTCTTGGATGCATTGCCATGCTGGCTGTTGCGGCGGGCGTGGGACTGATGAGAACCCAGGCGCAAGAGTCGTTCCCTCTTCCGGCGATCAATCCTCCAGGGGCCAAGGCTGCGCGAGCGCCAGCGGCCCAACAACCTGCTCAGCCGCAAGCCGGGGCAACTGCCGAAGATGCGAGCACGCCCCAGGTCGCAAAACAGTGCGCCGACCTGCTGAAGATGGCGACCGAACTCAAGTCTGAAGTGGATAAGTCCTCAATGGACACTCTTTCGGTGGCTGTGGTCCGCAAGGCCGGCCAGATTGAGCAACTAGCCCACAGGGTAAGGGCCGCGAACGGGAGAAACTGAGGCACGCCATGCGATCTGTTTTTGAGGATGTCCAAAATGCGTGAGGCGCGGCGAGCATACATGAGCCCATGGGGCAACCCTCCGACGCGATCTTTGTGGGCAGGTCTTGGCTTGACCTTGGTCTTTGTGCTTGCCCCTGCTCCCGCGGGCCGTTCGCAAACTCAGGGGCAGATTGGGCCACAAGGGGGGCAGCATCCCTATTACCCTGGGCGGGGGGGTGGAGATGCGTCGAGCGACTACGACCCTATCATGATGGAGAAGCGCATGAATGCGCTCAACCTCGCGCGCCAGAAAGAAATGATCTCCGACGCCGACAAGCTGCTCAAGCTGGCCAAAGAGTTGAACGACGAAATCGCGGCAAAAAACGCGGCCTCATTGACGGAAGACCAGCTTCATAAAATTGCCGAGATTGAAAAGCTGGCGCGCAGCGTCAAGGAGAAGATGGCCGATGGAGTGCCACAGGCGGGGCAGTCCCTTGGGCCACCCGCTATCTTTCCCGTCCAATAGTCCGCGTCCGGCCGCTCAGTCCGCGTAGGTTCAGACGGTCAAGCCGGGCATGCAGCTGCTTCTCACAAGTTGTTACAATCAATCAAGGTGGTATCCGGAAGAGGGTTCTTCCGGCAAGACGGGAGTCACCGTGCCCGGATTGGCTATGCGCAAGGTCGCCGCGCTCCGTCCATCGCGCCGGCTTTCTTGCCGCGACGCCGGGAAAGACTGACTCCGGTTTTGCGTATGGGGGTCGACCGGAATGGAAGTTGCAATTTCCAGCGCTCGTGCGTCCGGATCACGTCCGGCCTCGGATGAGCTGTCGGCGCAACAGAAGGTTGAAATCTACCGGCTGATGTTTCTTTCCCGCTCGGTGGACGACCGCGAAGTTCTCCTCAAACGCCAGCAGAAAACCTTCTTCCAGATTTCAACCGCCGGCCACGAGGCGCTGCAGGTGGGCGCGGCTCTGGCCTTGCGTCCGGGCTACGACTGGTTCTTTCCCTACTATCGCGATGGAGCTTTGTGCCTGGCTTTGGGCGTCACGCCGTATGAAATGATGCTGCAGGCCACGGGCGCTGCGACTGATCCGGCAAGCGGCGGGCGGCAGATGCCCAGGCACTGGAGCAGCCGCGCGCTGCATATCGTCAGCACCTCGTCGTCAACGGCGACGCAGTTGCTGCACGCCGTGGGCTGCGCTGAAGCTGGGCGGGCATTCAGCAAGCATCCCGAGAACTCGGCGAGGGCGGAAGGCGACTATCGCGCCTTTCACGATGTGGACTTCCACGGTGACGAAGTCGCGCTGGCCTGCGTGGGCGAAGGCTCGACTTCGCAAGGCGAGTTTTGGGAAGCGATCAACACCGCGTCGAACCAGAAGCTGCCGGTGATCTTCTGCGTGGAGGACAACGGCTACGCCATCAGTGTGCCTGTTGAAGTGAATACGCCGGGCGGGAACATCTCGAGGCTGGTCGCCAATTTTCCCAACTTCTTCTTTGCCGAGGTAGACGGGAACGATCCTGTGGCAAGCCTGCGCGCTTTTCAGGAGGCGGCGGCGCACTGCCGCGCCGGCCACGGACCTGCGCTGGTTCACGGCCACTGCGTGAGGCTTTACTCTCATTCGCTCTCGGACGACGACAAGAACTACCGCTCCGCCGCCGAGCGGGAGGCGGACCTGATGTGCGATCCCATCGCGCGCATGCGATCCCGGCTGATCGGCGAGGGAATTCTGACGGTTTCTGAAATCGACGAACTTGAGCGGGGGCTCGAAGCCGAAGCCGCTGAAGCTGCCGAGCGTGCGATGGAGGCGCCACTGCCGGAGGTGGAGGGAATCACCGAACACATCTACTCCGAGGATCTCGATCCGACGCGAGCCGCCTTCGCCACCGAGCAGCCGCAAGTTTCATCGGAGACGAATGGTGCAGCATCGGCAGGTGGGCATAAGAGTTCGGGCCCGCATACCATGGCCGACCTGATCAACTCCTGCCTGCGCGACGAGATGCGGCGCGATCCGCGCATCGTGATCTACGGCGAGGACGTGGCCGATGCGAGCCGCGTCGAAGCGCTGTCAGAAGCGAAAGGCAAGGGAGGAGTCTTCAAGCTCACCGCCGGCCTGCAAACCGAATTCGGATCGGAGCGCGTTTTCAACTCTCCGCTGGCCGAGGCCAACATTGTTGGGCGCGCCATCGGCTATGCTCTACGCGGAATGAAGCCGGTCGTGGAAATTCAATTCTTTGATTACATTTGGCCGGCTATGCATCAGATTCGCAATGAGTTGGCCTTGATGCGCTGGCGGTCGAACGGAACCTGGGCTGCGCCCGTAGTCATCCGCGTTCCCATCGGCGGGTATCTCACCGGAGGGGCGATCTATCACTCGCAATCGGGCGAAAGCATCTTCACGCACACTCCCGGCCTGCGCGTGGTTTTTCCCTCGAACGCCCTCGACGCCAACGGCCTTTTGCGCACGGCCATCCGCTGCGACGATCCGGTACTTTTTTTCGAGCACAAGCGCCTCTATCGCGAGACCTATGGCCGGGCGGCGTATCCGGGGCCTGAGTTCGCCATACCTTTTGGAAAAGCCAAGATCGTTCGTCCCGGCACGGACATCACGCTCGTCACGTATGGGGCGCTCATTCCGCGCGCGATGCAAGCCGCCCAGCAGGCGGAGCGCGAACACGGAATCGAAACCGAGATCCTCGATCTCCGCACGCTCAATCCCTACGACTGGGAGGCCATCGCTGAGTCAGTCCGCAAGACCAATCGCGTGATCGTGGCCCACGAAGACATGCTGAGCTGGGGTTACGGCGCCGAGCTTGCGGCGCGCATCGCCGATGAGCTTTTCGACGATCTCGACGCGCCCGTGCGGCGCATCGGCGCGATGGACACCTTTGTCGCTTACCAGCCGAAGCTCGAAGATGCGATTCTGCCACAGCCGGAGAACATCCTGAAGGCCATCGTGGACCTGAAGAGTTATTAAAATTCGCTTCCGGGCGAACCGAGCCTAATTTACGAGATACCAGCCGCATGGCCGGAGTCCTGCGCGCAAAGGACACATTGTCTCCGGCCCGGATACAATGCGGATACAATACTGGGATGGACTTCCGCACCCATTTTCAGCAGGGATACAGGCGCTGGACGCGCAGGGCAGGCCGAGCCGCATGACGAGATTCCTGCGCCTGATGCGCTATGGGCTGCCTTACACGCTGGAGTGGCTGCCCGGAGTCGTGCTGTCGGCCATCGTCGGGTTGCTCGACGCTTTCCGCATCCTGCTGCTGCAGCCAATATTCGACCGGGTTCTGGCGCCGAGTTCGCCTGAAGGCCCGATCATTCTCGGCCTTCCCCAATCGCGGTGGCACTTCGATCTGAGGAGCATTGTTCCGCACTTCATGCATCTGCACAATGCCTGGGATGTGGTGGCCTTCGCGCTGGTCGTCGCCACGGTTCTGAAGGGCCTCTGCGACTACCTGGGAAATTATCTTGTGAATTATGCGGGCTTCGGCACGATTACCGACCTGCGCAATCATCTCTACGAAGTCACGCTGCGCCGCTCATCGAGCTTCTTCCATAAGAATCCGACTGCCACCATTCTTTCCACGCTGATCAACGACGTGGATCGGGTGCAGGTTTCGCTTAGTTCCGTGCTGGGCGATTTTCTGCAGCAGTTTTTCACCTTTGTAGCCGCGATTGCGCTCATCATTAAACTCGGCGGCTACCTGAGCTGGGCTTTGGTTCTTTTTATTCCCGTTGTGATTGCTTCAGTGCGCAGAATAGGCCGCGAAGTGCGCACACGTACCCGGACCGGCCAGGACAAGTTGGCCGAAGTCCAAAACATTCTGCACGAGACGGTGACGGGCAACCGCATCGTGAAGGCGTTCAACACGGAGCTGTGGGAGATCCTTCGCTTCAAGAGTGCGGCCAAGCGCCTCTTCCGCGCCAACCTGCGCAGCGTGCGCATTCAGTCGATCAGCTCGCCCTTGATGGATACCGTCGGCGCAATCGCCATGGCTCTGTTGCTGTGGATCGGCCGCAGCGCGATCAAGAGCGGCTATATGACCATTGGCGTCTTTGGCGCGTTCATCTTCCTGCTCTTCAAGCTCTACGATCCGTTGCGGCGCTTTGCCTTCTTCTACAACGCATTCCAGCAGGCGATGGGGGCATCGGCGTCGATCTTCACCTTCTTCGATGCCGAAGACGACGTGAAAGAGCGGCCACGCGCCGCCACATTTACGCGCTTTCGCCAGGCCATCAAATTTGAGAACGTGGGATTCTCCTACTCGACCGGCGAAGGAGAGCACCAGATTCTTCACAATGTCGATCTGGAGGTCAACGCCGGCGAGGTGCTCGCCATTGTCGGTCCCAGCGGAGCGGGCAAGTCCACGCTGGTGAATCTGATTCCGCGTTTCTTCGATGTGACTTCGGGCCGCATTCTCATTGACGGCCGCGATCTGCGCGAATTCACGCTCGGTTCGCTCCGCCGCCAGGTTGCTCAGGTAACGCAGGAGACGATTCTCTTCAATGACACCGTGCACAACAACATTGCGTATGGACAGCCAGACGCCAAGGCGGCGCTGGTGAACCAGGCTGCGCGCAACGCTCTGGCGCACGACTTCATCATGAACATGCCCCACGGCTACTTGACGGTGATCGGCGAAAAGGGCTTCCGGCTCTCTGGTGGCGAGCGTCAACGCATCGCCATCGCGCGCGCCATCTTCAAGAACGCGCCGATTCTCATCCTCGATGAAGCTACGTCCTCGCTCGATGCGGAAAGCGAGTCTCTGGTGCAGGAGGCGCTGGCCAACCTGATACAGAATCGTACCGTGGTCGTGATCGCTCATCGCCTTTCCACCATCCGCCGTGCCAACCGCATTGCCGTTCTCGAGAGCGGCCGCATCACGGCCATTGGTTCGCACGATGAGCTGCTCAACACCTCGCCTACCTATCAAAAGCTCTATCAGTTGCAGTTCATTGACATGCCCGAAACGCTGGATACGCCCGAGACTCAGACCCAGGATCCCAAGCTGCTCTATCTGCCGTTCGATGAGAGGGCTGCGCTGGCCACAGGCGCGAAGGAGTAAGCATGGCCATTGCATCGATGACCGGATTTGCGCGGGTGCAGTCTCGTGCTTCCATTGGCGGCGATGAGCAGGTCAGCTACACGCTCACCGTTAAAAGCGTGAATCACCGCTTTCTCGATCTGCAATTCCGCTTGCCCGCCGGCCTTGATGTGCTGGAAATCGAGTTGCGCCGTGTGCTCAAGGAGAATCTTGTCCGCGGCCACGTTGATCTGACCCTTTCGGTCGACCGGAGCTCGCAGGCCAAGGCCGGATACAATCGCGAACTGATCTCCGGCTATCTCGCTGCTTTCGAAGCGGCGCGCAGCGAGCACCGCTTGATGGGAGAGCCGGACCTAAACGCGGCATTGCGGCTGCCCGGCGCGTTGCAGGTCGAGGATCGAAACAGCAGCGACCTTACCGCGCTCGCGGCAAACGTGCTTGACCAGATGGCTCCGCTGCTGGAGCAATTGAAGGCGATGCGCGCGCGCGAGGGCGAGGCGCTGGAGGCAATTTTGCGCGGCACGCTGGACCGGCTTGCCGCCGCGACGGCAAGCATTGCGGAGCTTCGTCCGGAGATCGAGCAGCGATGCCAGGAGCGACTGGCACAACGGCTGACGGCGGCCGTGGGGCCGGAGTTCAACCAGCAAAGAGTGCTTGAGGAAGTTGCCGTTCTCGTAGAACGCAGCGACATCAGCGAGGAGCTGGCGCGCATGACGACGCACATCGAGCATTTTCGCGAGCTGCTCAGCGCAAGCGGCGACGCGGGAAAGAAACTCGACTTTTTGCTGCAGGAGATGAATCGCGAAGCCAACACTCTTCTCTCTAAAACGGCGGGCGTGAGCGGGAAGGGAACGCGCATTACGGAGTTGGGCCTGGCCATGAAAGCGGAGATTGAAAAGGCGCGTGAGCAGATTCAGAACGTGGAATGAAACAGAGAACAGAGAACAGAAACGAAGATAACTGATAGAGAGGGATCGAGAATACGTGGCGGGAATTCTATTTATCATCTCAGCGCCGTCGGGGTCGGGCAAGAGCACGCTGGTGAGCGAGTTGCGCAAGCAGGTGAGCGGCGTTGACTTTGCCGTTTCCTGGACCACTCGCGCGCCGCGCGGGTCTGAGGAGAACGGGCGCGAGTATCACTTCACGACCCGCGAGGAATTCCTGCGCATGGTGGATAAGGGCCTGTTCCTGGAACACGCGGAGGTCTTCGGGCACTTCTACGGTACAGCCCGGCAATCTCTCGATGATGCCTTGGCCGCCGGTCATGACCTGATGCTCGACATCGATGTGCAGGGCGCGGCGCAGGTGCGCGCCAAGATGGCGGAGGCCGTGGGCATCTTCGTTTTACCGCCGAATCCCAAGGTTCTGCGCACGCGCCTGCGCAACCGAAGCCGCGCCGAAGGCGTGATGGACGAGGACGAATTGTTTCGCCGTCTTGGACAGGCCCGCAATGAGATTGAGAATTATCGCCAATACGGCTATATTTTGGTCAATGACGTTCTCGACCGGGCGGTGGCGCAACTGGAAGCTATTGTGCTGTCTGAGCGCTTCTTTCGCAATGGCGAAGTGATCGCCTACCGTTCGCGCCGGGTGTTGGAGGTTGCCGCAGCCTGTCTGCAAGCGAACTCGCAGGAGCGGCTCGAACCTGTGCTGGAGGCCTTTGGCATAGATGGCGACTCCGGCCAGCAGCAGCTCCCTTTTGGAGATGACCCCGATGACGATTGAGACCCATTTCGATTCCAACTACCGCAAGGTTCTGGTGGCCGCACGTCGCGCGCGCCAAATACAGAACGGCTCCCAGGCGCTGGTCCCCACGCGATCCAGCAAGGCATGCCGGATTGCGCAGGACGAAATCGACGCCGGGAAGATTGCTTACGTGAAGAATGAGGTCGAAGTCACCAAGCCACTGGTCGAAGGTCCGGCGATTCCCATCCTTCTCAGCTAAAAGACAGGGGTCAGGGATCAAGTGTCGGGGTTCAGCAAGGCCAACCTGACACTTGAAACCTGATCCCTGATCTCTGTTTGCCGTTCCCTGAACTACAATCGAGATATGAGAGTCGTCGTGGGTGTCTCCGGTGGAATCGCTGCGTATAAGGCAGCAGAACTGGTGCGCGTCCTGCAGCGCCAGACCGTCGAAGTGCACGTCGTGATGACCGCGTCGGCGCAGAAATTTGTGCAGCCGCTCACCTTTGCCGCACTTACCGGCCACAAAGTCATCACCAGCCTTTGGGATGAAGGGGACTCGGGCGCGGCCGTACCAGAGCAGAACGGCATCGATCACATCGCAGAGGCGCAATGGGCCGAGGCGCTGGTCGTCGCTCCTGCCACCGCCAATATCCTGGCGAAGTTCGCTCACGGCATTGCTGACGATTTTCTTTCCACACTCTATCTCGCCACCGCTGCGCCGGTCATCATAGCGCCGGCGATGAATGTGAACATGTGGAACCATCCGGCCACGCAGGCGAATATTGAAACGCTGCGGCAGCGCGGCGTGACCATGATCGAGCCGGGAACCGGCGAGCTGGCCTGCGGCATGGTGGGCGCCGGCCGCATGGCGGAGCCGGAGACGATTGGCGCGGCAGTGCTGGCTGCGCTCGGCCGCCGCCGCGATCTCGCCGGAGAAGTGGTGCTGGTGACCGCTGGCGGCACGCGCGAGGCCGTCGACCCGGTGCGCTTCATCGGTAATCGTTCCAGCGGCAAGATGGGCTACGCGCTGGCTGAGGCTGCGCGCAGCCGAGGCGCCAGGGTAATTCTGATCAGCGGGCCGTCGAGCCTGCAAGCTCCCGCACATTGCGAAATCCTCAGGGTGACAACCGCGGACGAGATGCGAAGTGCGGTGCTCGCCAGCATGAGCGAGGCTACGCTTGTGATCAAAGCCGCTGCCGTGGCCGACTACCGCCCCGTCGCAGTCTCCGCGCAAAAGCTCAAGCGCACGGGTCCACTGACCCTCGAGCTCGCGCCAACTGAAGACATTCTGGCCGAAGTGGTGCGGCGCCGCAGACCAGGTCAGCTGATTGTTGGATTTGCCGCCGAGACCGAAAATCGCATGGAGAACGGCCGCGCCAAGCTTCTGGCCAAGGGCGTTGACGCGATTGTGGTGAACGATGTGGCCGGCGAAGGCATTGGCATCGACTCCGACACCAATGCAGCCACGTTCCTCACCCGGGCCACGGCAGTGGAGCTGCCGCAAATGCCCAAGCGCCAATTGGCTGACCGCATCTTCGACGAGATTCTTACTCTCCGTCGTCCGCGGTCTGTGGTTGTGGAGCTAGATGATGAGCGGGACGTGGAAGCGCGCAAGAAGCTGGCCATTCAGAATCGCGTGCTGGACGAGAGCGTTCCCGCCGGCGCCGGGCGGCGCCAGCTCATCGTGGAGTAAGCAGATTGCCGCGCGCACTCGATTCCGCCACGCGTGACGCTCTGGCCGAGCGGCTCAGGTTTTACCGCGATCTGGGGCTGTCCGACTTCTACCGCCGGCCGGTTGAGGCTGGGTCCGCCGAGACGCTGGAAGTTGCCGCGCTGCATCCGCAGCCCGCCACGACAGACGCGGAACCGGCAAGAGGCAACGCGTCGGATTCTGCAATTGCCGCGCAGGAATCCGTACCTTTCGCAATCCAGCCCAACTTTTTCGGTGAGGAACCTACGATCAAACCTCGCAAAGGCTTTTCCGCGCCTCCCCAGATCGCTGCCGCTGTTCCCGTGGAAGAACGCGCCGCCGCATTGCAGCACATCCGCGAAGACCTCGGCGACTGCACGCGCTGCGCCCTGCACAAGGGCCGCAACACCATCGTCTTTGGCGTGGGCAATCCCGCCGCCCGGCTGATGTTCGTGGGCGAAGGCCCCGGAGCCGATGAGGACGTGCAGGGGCTGCCCTTCGTGGGTCGCGCCGGACAACTGCTCAACAACATGATCGCCGCGATGGGGCTCAAGCGCGAAGAATGCTACATCGCCAACATCGTCAAGTGCCGGCCGCCGGGCAACCGCACGCCGGAGCCCGGCGAGGCCAACACCTGCTCGGCATTCCTTTTTCGCCAGATCGACGTGGTTCGGCCGCAGGTTCTGGTGGCGCTGGGAGCGACGGCTGCTACCTATCTGCTGGGTGCGCGGCAGCCGCTGGCCGGGCTGCGCGGGCGCGTACACGCATTTCGCGGGATGAGTTTGATCGTCACCTATCACCCTGCCTTTCTGCTGCGCGATCCTCGGCAAAAGAAGGAAGCCTGGGCCGACCTGCAGATTGCGATGAAAGAGCTAGGGCTGAAGGCGCCTGCAAAACCGTAAGCCGCACCTCCCGCGTCGATGCACGGCGCTAGGGCGCACTTCGGCGCGACGAGCTCTCGCGTCGACGCACCTCCTCGTGAGCTGCATCCTTCCCTTTAGTCCAGCGGAAGTGAGAGTTCTCCGATAAATTGGGGCGATGAGGCCCTCAGGAGGGGGACTTCCAATGAAGAAGAGCCGGTACACAGAGGAGCAGATTGT
>Ga0187891_1001783_pt1 | contig 17665 bp, 16 predicted proteins | sample June2016WEW_21_4_FD_132990 | JGI IMG/M metagenome (GOLD analysis project Ga0187891, IMG submission 132990) | Peatland microbial communities from SPRUCE experiment site at the Marcell Experimental Forest, Minnesota, USA - June2016WEW_21_40 | ecosystem: Environmental > Terrestrial > Soil >... | reverse complement strand
TTTGATGATATTTTTACTTCGCCGCTTAATTAAAAGATAAAACACCGCTGCACTTATCGCGACAATAACGACAAAGTAGAGGGCATTGCCAACCGGTGCTCCGGGAGTGCTGTTGGGAATAGGTGTAACCGGAACAGCCGTCGAACGTATCGCTGGCGGCATCAGAAGGTAAGCGCAGCCTAAACCGAAAACAAGGCTTGCCAGTATCGGAAACAAATAAACAATTTGAAACCTGAACCTGTCTATCTTGTCTTGCTCAGCCACAGGTATCTACCCTAAATTACTGATAGCTAATGCCGCTTCCAAATAACACTGGTCACACAATAAGCTTTGCTTTTTATCCGTATCAAAAATAGAATTAGAAAAATGCATAACACACAAGCTTCTAGGGCAATGCTGTAAACCCAAAGTGTGCCCCAACTCGTGAATAGACTCTTTTAAGGCACGCAACATAAAAACAGCCGAGCCAGCGATTTCGCCGTAAAACTGCGGCTTAAGCCTCCATAACGAAATCAAAGCGGCCCTTCCAGGAGTGTAAGCTTCGCCAAACACATAGTTCAGTTCAGGCACAAAAAGGTCAACATCAACCACGCCCAAAACCCTATGAAACTTTTCGTTTTTGGAAGCGTAAACCTTGACTTCATTAAGAATCACGCTGGAACTGTACTGGTTACGTTTCTTATCAAAAGCCGACTTAGGAACAGGCAAAACCTTCTTAACAATTGTGCAGGCAGCATCAGGATAAGTTTTAACTAACCCATGCGCGAGCCCATCCAGCACCTCAGGAGCTATTTCGCCAACAGATAAAATACCAATTTTCATAACAAACAGCCTATACCTCGTATGTTTCTCCGGTCCTCGGGGCTACAGCATCCAAACCCAACTCAGTCTTCGCCCAATTCGCCAAAAGCTCACAGTTCCCCTCGGCTCCGTGAACACAGAAAACTTTAGGTTTACCCCCAAGACGTCGCAGCCCTTCTTTTAGCTGACCTGCACCACAATGGGAAGAGAAATCAAAATGCCTGTACTGCGCCTTAACCTTGCTTACTTTTCCGTCAATTGTGGTGACACCTTTTTCCAGCAGCTGTTTGCCAGGCGTTCCAGGAATCTGATAACTTACCAGGAAAATAGAATTGGTGGCTTTCTTAGCTATCTTGGAAAGATAAAACTGTGACGGACCACCCTTCAACATGCCCGCCGGAGAAATAATCAAGCCCGGATCCTTCGTTGCTTTTCGCCTGTCACGCCAGCCGTCAACCCAGTCCAACGAGTGTATCGCATTAACAAAAAGTCTCGGATCCCTAAGGAACTCCTTATAATTCATAATTATTCTGCTTGCTTCCCGAGCCATCCCATCTAAAACAACAGGATACTCAAAGTGATGCGCCGCCAAAACACAGGCAATCTCTTGTGCACGCCCAACACCGAAGGCTGGCACCAAAACCGTTCCTCCCCGCTCAACCACCTCAGTTGCTGCCTCAACAAAACTCTTCTCAAGCTCGGGCCTCGGAGTATGATCTTCACTTGCATAGGTGCTCTCAGTTACTACAACATCTAAATCTCCATAATCCATCGTTGCGCCCTTTAACAATTTACTATCTTCCAGGTTGTAGTCGCCAGTAAAAAGAATCTTCTTGCCATCTGCTTCAATAAGCACCTGAGCGCTCCCAGGCGTGTGGCCAGCATCGAACAGTTTTACCTTCATGTCACCAATGATTTCTTCAACACCGAAATCCAAATGCCTGTTGTTATGCATCATAGCGTCAAGCTCAAGATACTCAAAAGGCAAATAGTAACCCGACAAATGAATAAAATCCTGAATAAGAACCTGCGTTAACTCCAAATTAAGCCTGTTCGTGTAAAGCGGCTTCTTATCGTTGATATAAAAAATCGGTATAGCACCTGAATGGTCAAGGTGACTGTGAGTTAAAATTACAGCGTCAAGTTCTTTCGGCGGAACATGCATCGGAAACCCCGGTTCATGATCAAGCATAACACCGTAATCCATCACAACCTTGCTTTTCTCAGACTTAACAGTTATACCGATTCTACCAACTTCTCGGGCGCCGCCCAAAAATCCAACCTGCAATCAAACCAATCCTTGTGTTAACTGTTATCGATTAAATGAACTATGCTGTTTTAAAAATGTATTGACCCTCTTGCCGCCTGCGCTGAGACAGAACCCTTCTTAATCGCCTTCAAAACAGAGTCAACATCTAAAGAAGCCTCAATCTTCGAGCACACACTGAACAACTCTGACAATTGATGAGCATCGCTGCCGGCTGTCCCAGGCAAACCCATACTTCTAGCAAGCTCTTTGGCTTGGTTATTCGCCGCTGCCGTGGACCCGCCATTCAGAACCTCAATCGCATCAACTTTGTAGTTTCTCGCTGAATCGCCCATGCCATACTCCCGATAAGGATGAGCCACAATAGATACCCCGCCTACGCTTTTTGCGTAATCAACCACAGCCTCAGGAGTCCAAGGTTTCGGCGGCAACTCCTCAGTCCCCAAAATCAACATGTCGCCCTGCGGCGTGCTGATTTCCACGCCTGGAATAATCAAAATGTCAGGATAAGCCGAAGCCAACTCAACAGTAGCCCTACAGCCTCTTACACTGTCATGGTCGGTTACAGCTGCAACCTTAATGAAACTGTGAGCTACAAGCTTGTCAACCAGAGTTTTGGGCTGAATAAGGGAATCACTAGAATAAACAGTGTGAATATGTAAGTCAGCTTCAATCAAGGTTACTCGCTCAACTGTCTACGCAAAATGTTCTCTAAACGAATTAAAATCTCTTTGCTTCTTTCCACATTTGCATCAACAAAATCAAATTCTAAACCCTTAGCGCTACACGCTAACCTGCACGCATCTTTAACGGTGTCTTTCCAAAGTTTAGGGTCGTTAAACAAAACAACGCTGGAGTATGCTGTGCACATTATGTATTGATGGGTTTGGCTTGCAACGTAGTTTACGGTTTCCAAGTCAAGCGGCAAAGCAGCTTCATGCTGGCTAAGCGGATAAACCTCATCAAGCTCCAGTGGAACCACCCCGAATGGAGCAGAGTAAATGCAAATGTGAATTTTTGAAGCCATCTCTTCGCCTAAACAGCGGAAAAGATGTCTGATCTTCTTCAACTCAGGCGCTCTATGGAACGGTTTATTCCTTGTTTGCGGCACAAGCAAAAGAACCTTCGCAGCCTTGGGTGGATCATATCGTTCGTTTAACCGTTTCCGATAATGGGTTATTTCTGGACGCACAAGACCCACCGAGTCGAAGTAGAAGAATCCATTGCCCTTAACAGTTGGACTGTACCTTTCCAGAAAATCACCATGACCCTGCAACCGTTTTAATGCAGAAAGCAAGGCGGGATGACCGTGAACCCGCATTTCCGTGTGCTCCCAAAGCCTGCCGTTTCTTATGGCTTGCTTAATGCGCTTAAGCTCTGCTTGACAAACGTAGAGGTTATGTTCAGCCAAGAAAACTTCCCGCTCCTTCTTCGCCCATTTTTCTAGTCCCCTCGGCGTTTCCGCGGAGCATCTGGGGCAGCAACAGGGGAAATAATCCATTTCTTCAAGCCGCCATGTGCCGTTCTCGGTCATGTAACGGTTTTCACGTGCGTACAACGCGTAGGCTGCTGAATCAAAAAGGTCGCATCCCAGCGCCACTGCCAACGAGAACATTGCCGGGTGTCCCGCGCCAAAAAGGTGCAGCGGACGGTCAATTGGCAAGCCTTTTTTCGCGGTCAAAATCATGTCAGCCAATACGTCATATCGGTAGCTCTCCATCACTTCTGTTGGGCTTCCTAGCGCGTGGATTTGGAAAGGCAGCTTTCCCATTTCAACCGCCGAGTTTGCCACAAGATCCAGATGTCTTCCGCCCTGCACTGGCCCAACCCATAAAATATCATCCCGCGTTTTAACTTTAAAGAACTCCTTAGCTTGGTGCAAGGTTTCAGCCACGGTTTCTTTTGCTTGTTCCTTTGTTACTTTCCAGCCTGTTGGTATGTCAAGCATGGTTGCGATGTCGCTGCCGATGCCTTCTTGGTAGGCAACGATTTCTTTTTGGCAAACGTCAACTTCTCCGTAAACAAGGATTTGGTAGGCTCCTGAATCAGTCATTACTGCGCCCTCATAGTCTAGGAATTTATGTAAGCCCTTGTTGACTGGTTCATCTTGGTAGCGTTTTTTTAGTATGTAAGCGTTTGTTATAACTGCTTCAAAACCAAACGTTTCCTTAAGCATTCTTGGAGAAACAAGCTGGATACTGGGGTTGATTACTGGGAATAGGAGGGGAGTTTCCACTGTTCCGCTTTTAGTTTTAAGTTTGCCTATTCTTCCAAGAAGGTCTTTTTCTTTTACTTCGAAACTCAAGCTGAAGCCTAAACAAGAATTGCAGGTCAATTATAAAAAACACTAGCCTACAAATCACTGGAAGACCGCAAACAAAAGCAATGTCCAACATTTAATTAGGCAACCTTATATCGCATCAATTTGTTCTCATACCGACAAGAGATGCCTAACCATGGTTTGCTCAATCGACATAAGTGAAAAACCGAAACTAAACGACCCAATTCTAATTGAAGGATTACCAGGCATAGGGTTTGTCGCAAACATTGCAGCACTGCATCTAATCAAGGACTTAAAAGCTAAGCGGTTCGTCCAAATTTTTTCTTCGTCATTTCAGGATTTTGCTGTAACAACTGAAGGTGGCGGCGCGCTTTCACCTATAAACGAGCTTTATTACGCGAAGCGTGAGGGTGGCGAGCGTGACTTGATTATTTGGTATGGAAACACTCAGGCGCTGACAACGGTTGGGCAATACGAGCTTGTTGGCAAAGTGCTTGATTTAGCGCAGGAGTTTGGCTGCCGCTTTGTAATATCCATCGGCGGCTTCAAGAGAGATGAGGTGCAGCCCATACCGACGATTTACAGTACAGCCACAGATTTGGATACAATGCAGGAGGCGCTTGATTTAGGAACTAAAGTGATGGTTGGGCACGTTTTCGGTATCGCCGGCTTATCTGTTGGTTTAGCAGGGCTTAGGGAAATGAAGGGTTTCTCTTTGCTGGTTGATACGCCTGGAATGGACCCTGACGTGAACGCTGCACGGTATGCGTTAACTACGCTGGGTAAATACTTGAAGCTTAACGTTGACTTAGCAAAGCTTGAAGAAAGCGGCTGCGAAATAAAGAAAGTTTTAGAATCTTTTGGAATAATTAGAACCATAACAGAAGAAAAGAAGAAAGAGGAAGAACAACTGCGCTGGTTTATTTAGGTCTTAACTTCGCTCATGAATTGTTCGTATACTTTTTGCACTCGGTCGGCTGCTGGACCTGAACCTTCAACAACGCCTTTTTCTGTTAGTTTCACTTTATCCATAACCCAGATGAAGCCCTTGTCTTCGTATAGTTTAACCATGGTTGGGAAGACTTTTTCAAGTCTGTTAGCTAATGCTTTGAGGTCAAAGGGTTTTTCTGCGCTGGATATTTGAGCAACCACATTCCCGTTTAGGAAAACGCGGTGAAGCAAAGTTCCAAGCTCATCTTTTGCGTCAGCTAAGCATAGACTCATGTTGTCCTGGTTAATGCCGATAAGTGTGCCGTTGAATATTTTTCCGGTAGTTGTCGCTACTGATACGGTTTTATCCGCTAAAGCTGCGACTTCAGTGAAGTACTTTCTTTGCACTACAGACAAGTTTATTTCTCCTGTAAGGTAACGAGATTGCACTACCACTATTTATCTTTGATTTAAATAGTATACAAAAAACCTAGCAGTAAGTTGCTTGTTTGATAGTTCCTCTGGTTTTCCTAATGAGGTTTTAGTTTTGATAATTTGAGCTTTTGTTTATGGGCGTTTGTCGCCGAAGATTTCAAAGAAGCCTTGCATTTTCCAGTAGGTGTCTAGGAATTCTAGGCCGCGTGGAGTAGCGAAGTAGTAGACTTGTTCGCCGTCGGTGAGTTTTCTAGCTAAATCGAAGTCGCAGAGGTTTTCGATTATCTTTCTTAATCGGTCAATGGGGACACCGACGCCGTAGGAGATACGGGTGATTTTGCCTCCTTCGGGATAACGAATTAAAACCTCCAAGACAGAAGCATACAGGTCAGTTCTTGAGCGCTTTGTTTCCCTGTCTCTCATGTGCGTTTTGTCTCCCACATTTTAAACTTCATGTTTCGCCTCAAAAAGGGGCCGGAGGCAAGGCTGTTACTTTTTGGGGTGGTTGATGGATAGCAACGTCGAAGTCGGTCTTCAGCTCTTTCGTGTAGGTCACTTGGTCAACGACGCAGCCTTGTTCCAGCTTAATGATGTCGGCGAAGATACGGGTTGCCTTGCACACGGTACCCATCAGGACATATTGGGCATAGATATCTTGGACCTTGACGTTTCCGCCAGTCATTGCCTGAAATTTAGTGGGCAACGTAGAGACCCAAGCCCCAAAGGTCCGGTCTGGACTTTTTCCTATCTCCACCCGCTCGCCGATGAGGGCTCCGTCGACTTTTGTGCCGCTTCTCACGTTCAACTGCTTCGCTTTGAACCCTTCTTTTGTCTCAGCTTTGCCGCTGATGTCTGCCTCCTCATTTACGGTGATCTTGTTTGCTTGGAATTTGCCGCCGAAGCGAAGATTCTTTCCTTCAAAGTTACCTGCAATTTTTGTTTGTCCAAATCCTTCAAGCCGATCAGCAACAAAAAGAGAGCCTGAAACATCAAATTTGCCCCCAACCTCAACTCTCTCCGTATGGCAATCGCCTCGCACTTCGACTAAGCCGCTGACTTGAATGTAGTCGCAGGTTATGTTGCCGGCAATGTCGATTTTCCCAAACGTAGATAACCTGTGCCCTTTGCAGTTAGCAGGAAGAGAACCTCTGCCATAGACTAACAGTTCCCCAAATTCTAAGGAGGATTTGCCGATGAATTTGCCTCTCACGCAGATGTTCCCTGTTATAGCGCCTCCGTTAACTTCGGCTTCGCCTCCTACGTTGAGGTCGCCAATTTTTACGACGCCCGCGACTATTTTTCCGCCGATTTCTGCGCTTGAGGCTTCAAAGGTATTTTTAACGTCTGCGCGTCCCCCAATTCTAATCCTATTGCAGGTGACGGCGTTCGCCTGTATTCTTCCGCCCACATCGATGTCCTCAGCCTTTATTGAGCCTTTGACTTGCACTGTGTGACTTACATTGAGTTGTTTATGCGCAATCAAGTTGCCGTTCATTTCAAGCCATCCAACACTTCGACCTGTTAATTCGATTCGTTGCTTGCTGGACAACACCTTGAACGTGGTTTCTTTCGACAAAAATATCTTGGATTCTAAAGAATCGCATTCCAAATCGCAATTCACGTATGCCTTGCCTTCAAGGTAGACTCCTCCTGTGACAATGACGTTTTTGTCGTTGCTGGCTTCGATGGTTGCATTGTTGCCGACCCGAAGATCGCCGTCTACTACCCCAAGTTTGACGGTTTGTCCGCGTCCGACGTGTAAATCTGTCATGTTTTTTAGTACAACTCCTGCGCTTTTAAGGGTAATTCACTTTGCATTAGCATAGTAATTTTACGCCTCCTCTTTACTCTGGTTTCAAAGCTCTCCGCGCAATCAAGTATCCAATCGCAGCAAGCACTACGGCGAAAACGGCTAAGTACAGCATGTTTCCAGCGAACGTTGACAGTTGCCCTGCGGAGAGATTGCCGTTTACAATGAGCAATCGGGCAGTTTCGCAAGCTTTTGTGATTGGGTTGATTTCAGCTATGCCTTTGAGCCATGACGGGAAATTTCCAAGAGGAAATATGGCGCTGCTCATAAAAACCAAAGGAAAGGCCAGAAAGTTAACAATTGCAACTAGCGAATCAACTTGTTTTGCTGAGTAGGCAAGTGCGGTGAAGAAACAGCCAAAACCGAACGTTAAGAGCCCGAAAGCAACAAAGATGCCAATAAAGTTAAGCGCTCCGAAGCCCGTGCCAACTTGTAACCCGTTTGGAAGAAGAAAACCGACTATGAATGTTAGCAAAGCTATGAACATGGCTTTAACAAAGTTCTGCATTACGCCGGAAAAAAATATTGACGCCCTTGATATTGGCGCGCTCAGTAGAGAGTTAAGGTAGCCTAGCTGTCTATCAAGCACTAAGTCGATTCCGCCGTAAGCAGCATTAATTATAACTACGAACGAGATTACGCCGGCCGTGAGGAATGTTATGTAGTTTGCTGCGCCGCCGAACACTGAAGTTATGGCAGCCCTTATCTGTTCAACCAAAACAGGCGACAACGCGCTGCCACCGATTTGCGCAGGAACAAGATTGACGGGATTAAATGAACTGCCAAAAAGCGCCAGCCAAAAGACAGCCATAAATAATCCAGGCATCATAGCGGCGGGGTTTCGAATCCACTTCTTTAGGAAACGATTGGTCAAAGCTATAGTGTCGCCGAACATTTTATTTCATCCTCTCAATTAAAACGCGCTGTCCATACGAGTCGCCGCTTGCCGCACCATCTCGCATGGTGTTGCCTGTGATTTGCAGGAAAACTTGGTCCAGCGTGGGCTTAGCTAAAGTGATGTCTGAAATTTTGAGGCCTTTCTTATTGACGATTTCAACTATGTTTGGGAGAGCGGTTTCGGTTCTTGTGAGCTTGATTTTGTAGGTTTCACCTTCTTTATTTACGTCGGTAACGTCGTCTACTTCTTTGAGCAGGGTGGATATGTCTGCAGTGCCTGTTAATTGTAGAGTCAGAATGGTGCCGCCGAGTTTGGCTTTCAATCCCGAAGGCGAACCCGACAGCTTGATTACTCCTCCATCTATGATTGCAATTCTATCGCATAGAGAGTCGGCTTCTTCCAAGTAATGCGTCGTCATAAACACAGTTATGCCTTTTTTGCGGTTAAGGTCTCGAATGTAAGTCCACATGTTCTGTCTTGTCTGTATATCCAACCCCAAGGTTGGTTCATCCAAAAACAATATTTTCGGGTCATGAATAAGCCCCATCGCAAGTTGCAGTCGTCTTCGCATACCGCCTGAATAGGTTCTAACTTGCCTTTGCGCGGCGCCTTCAAGCTCCAAAAGCTCAAACAATTCTTTAGCTTTTCTGCGCGCTTCATCGTTTGGAACGTGATGGAGTTTCGCAGAGAGAAGAAGATTTTCAATGCCTTTCAATTCGTCATCTGCTGTGAGTTCTTGAGGCACTATTCCGATGTTTTTACGGACTTCGCCTGGGTTTTTGCTAACATCGTACCCTGCTACTGATGCTACTCCCTCCGTTGCGGAAGCCAAGGTGGTGAGCATTTTTATTGTTGAGGTTTTTCCTGCTCCGTTGGGTCCGATGAAACCGAAAAGTTCGCCTTCCTCAACTGAAAAAGAAATGTGGTCGACGGCTTTGACTGTATTCTTGTAGATTTTAGTGAGGTTTACCGCCTCAATTATGTCAGTTTTCATGTTAACCTGTTCCTTTTAGTTGATGTAACCCGCGGACGATAAATAGTCAGTTCACTTTGAGTAATCACAAAAAGTCATCACAACAAGATACTGTCCTATTTGAGATTGAATCAAACGTTCCAGGTTGAGCCTTCGCTCAAAACCTAAACAACCGGCAACGGTTGCTAAAAGTTAAAAACGTGTTTACTCGTTTTGGGTGGCTTTTAGAATCGCAAGCGATTGGGCATTTTCTGCTTCTTTCTTAAGGTGAGTCCATATAGGGAGCCTTCTTGCCTAACGGGCGCACTGTTCATTTCCTGGTGTTTAGGAAGCCGCCCACCGCATTCTCATCGTTTTTATTTATGGTCAGGAATCTGCCTGTTTCGTATTCAGCCATGAAAAGGATTTGTTAGGCATAAACGTCGCAAATTTCATGTTAAAAGTAAAAATAAACCTGATTGAACAATAATAGTCATAAATAAACTGTTATGAACAATATTATACGAAAAGAAGCTCAGAAACTCTTTTATTTAACTCCTGAGTATGAAGCTTTCAGAAACTCGGGATGATTAAAATGAAAACAATAATTAAAAAGAAAACAACGATTGCAGCAATTCTCTTAACAACAATCATTGTACTCGGTCTAAGTTTTGCGGGAGCATTCGCAAGTACACTGCCATCAGTCGCTTCTTCTACGCCGACAAGTTCGCCAAGTTTTCCTCCCATTTCGGTGCCTCCAGTAACAATAATTCCTGTTCGAAGCACCTGGGTAAGGGTAGATGGCAACATTACCTCATGGGGAACACAAGTAGCTCCACAAGTCAAAGGTACCCTTACAGTCTTGGCTGCAACTTCAAGCAGAAACGGAGTTTCAGCCGGATGGTTTGATTCAGCCGATGCTCTTTGGACTAACACCACCAAAGTCAGTCTAGACGGTCCAACCTCCACCACAACCACCTACAACTACTATACAGCAAGACTTGTGAAACCTAGCTTCACCATGATCAATTTCCAAGGAAACGATTTCTATATGAACGGCACATGGAACGTCAACAACGTCACAATCACGCGAACAGTTACCAAAGCAGACGGCAGCATAAACATCCAATCGAATACTCAGATTACACGTCTTGAAACCAGAGTGTACGGCGAATTGAATCTGACTGGATCTTGGACTCAGTTCACCTTGAAAATCGCTGGAATACCTCTGCTTGACGGCACAGTAAACCGCTCGATAGAAAGAACGACAACGTTTAACAGGTTCGATATAATCAACGGGGGAACCGCTACCACGGTGATTAAAGCCGACTTAACAGCGATTGAACACGATTACGGAGCTGTCCCAGGCATGGCGAACTACGACGAAAGCATGGACTTCCACGGCACCTACCAAATAGACATATGCGACATATCGACTATAGCAGCCAACGTTCAACCCTAAACTTTCATTTTCCTTTCTTTCTTTTTTATCAAGCAAAGAAATTAGACCTGGTTATTTTCAACCAAATCTTTTGCACCAGACCTATTAACGCATAGAAACCCTTTTTGTGAAAGTTTTATGCGTTTGAACATGCGGTGTTCAGTTTTTCTTTTCTTGTATTTCGCATTTCTGTTTTAGAAACGCCATTGAGTTAGCTGGCAGGTCTCGTTCGACCATAAAGTTTGGTCCCACCCAGCTGTTCGCGCCAACCTTCACGCCTGGCATAAGCAGCGACTTGATACCCGTTTTCACGTTGTCGCCTAGAACCGCGCCTAGTTTTCGTCTTCCAGTGTTAACCAACTGATCCTTCACCATCATTTTGATTGCGCCCCCGTCTAAACGGTAATTTGCCGTTACAGTGCCTGCGCCGAGGTTGCAGTGTTCGCCGAGGATGCTGTCGCCGACGTAGGATAAATGTCCAATGTGTGTGTGGTCCATGATTACGCTGTTTTTGATTTCGCAGGCGTTGCCTACGCGGACGCTTCTGCCTAAACTCGTGCCTGCCCGGATGTAACAGTTTGGTCCCACGTCGCAGGCTTCATCTATAAACACTGGGCCTTCAATGTAGGCGCCTGAGCGGATGCGTGTTGATTCGGCAACGAAAACGGGTCCGCTGAGGTGGGCTCCTTGCTCTATTGTTCCTAAAACTTGTGGCTCCATGCGTTTTAAAGCCCAGTTGTTGGCGTCCAGCAAATCCCAAGGTCTGCCAACGTCGAACCAGTCATCTTTTTGTATTTCGGCGGCCAAAACAGTTTTGCCTTCTTCAGCCAGCAAGGTTACAGCGTCGGTGAGTTCCCATTCGCCGCGGACGGAGGCTTTTGTCTGCTTTATCTTGTCAAAAACGTCTCTGGAAAAAACGTAGACGCCAGCGTTAGCCAGGTTTGAGGGTGCCATTCCAGCAGCCGGTTTCTCCACGATGCGCTTCACCTTTTTTTCTTTATCTAAATCGATTATGCCGTAGCTTTCGGGTTTATCAACTTGGACGACGCCCATGACCGCGGCGGTTTTTCCGTGCTTGTATGATTGTAAAACATTTTTTACTGCATCTAAACCGAACAGTAAGTCGCCGTAAACAAGAACAAAATCGTCATCGATGTATGGCTCGGCTGCGGCGGCTGCGTTTCCTGTGCCAAGCACCGCTTTTTGTTCAACGTAACTGATTTGTAAGCCGAGTTTTTCTCCGTCGCCGAAGGTTTGGCGTATCGCATCGCCCATGTAATGGGTAACAATTGTTGCCTCTGTGATTCCAGCTTTTCTTATTGCTTCTAGGCAGAACTGCAGAATCGGTTTTCCCGCAACCTCAATCAGATGCTTGGGACGCGTCGCTGTTATGGGTAAAAGCCTGACGCCTTCTCCAGCCGCAAGTAATACTGCTTTCATTTCATTTCAGCCTCACTTCTTTCTTTATTACTGCTGTTGCCTTTTCAGTTATATCATTTGCCTCTGCATCCGATTCTCCTTCGACAGTTAAGCGGATAAGCGGTTCTGTTCCAGATGCCCGAATCAGCAGCCAACCATGTTTTAGCGTTAACCTGACGCCGTCAACCGTTGAGAAATCGGTGTAATCCGCAAACTCTGTTTTTAGGTCGGCTCCGATTTTTGTCACCGCAGCATATTTCTGCTCATTTTGGCAGGGGATGTTTTCTCGCCGTGTAATGTACTGTGGGACATCGGAGATGAACTGGCTTAGACTTTTGTTTTCCGCTTCTAAAGCCTTCAACATCAGCGCTGCAGAGAGCGGTCCATCAGGGCAAAAATGGCTCTGCGGATGCACCCAGGCGCCGCATGGTTCGCCGCCGAAAACCGCAGCCGACTGTTTGATGGCTTCTGAGATGTAGATGTCGCCGACTTTGGTGCGGATGACTTTGCCGCCTTGCGTCTGCGCCATGGTTTCGATGCACATGGATGCTTCAACGTTTGTGACTACTGTTCCTCCGCCACTTTGCTTAAGCGCGTACGCAGCGTACGCTGCCAGTGAACGGTCAAAGCTGACGAAAGCGCCTTTCTCGTCAATGAAGGCTACTCGGTCGCCGTCTCCGTCAAAAGCAACGCCTGCCTCAGCGCCGAGGGCTTTAACGATGCTGGCTAAATCTTTGAGGGATTCGGCGGTCGGCTCAGATTTTCGTGCTGGAAAATACCCATCTGGTTGAGCGTTGATAGCGGTGACTTTGCAGCCGATGGCTTTGAGGAGCGTAGGGGCAATGTTGAAGGTGGCGCCGCATCCTGGGTCGACGACGACATGCCAGGGCTTGTGGAGAGCGCCGGTTTTTACCGCCATCTGCATGTAGGTTTGGCTTGCGTTAACGGGGATGGTTTTGCCTAGACTGCGCCAGTCTGCCAGTGCAAAAGTGCTGTTGTGCACGTTTTTTTCTACGGCATCTTGGTCCATGTCAACGTATGATAGGCTGTCTGATCTGAACACTTTTATGCCGTTGTATTGAGGCGGGTTATGTGAGGCGGTAAGCATGAATCCCGCGTCTGCTCCCAGCGCTCTTGTGGCGTAGGCTAAGGTGGGTGTCGGAACGACGCCTGCTAAATAAACGTCTGTGCCGCTTGAAAGCAAACCTGAAACCAAGGCTTCCTCAAGCATGCCTCCTGAAACTCTGGTGTCGCGGGCGACAACTGCTTTTTTGGCTTTCGCGTATGCAGCCACGGCTAAGCCGACCTTGCATGCTAACTGGGGCGTTAAATCAACATTCGCCAGCCCCCTTACGCCTGAACTTCCAAACAGTTTAGCCATCCTGCATCCACCACAAATGCTGCCGCTAACTGAACTGCTAGAAGAATGCTACTTAAAATTATTGCTTGTTTCTTTGCTGGCCAAAGTATGAATGAAGTGAGCGGGCTGTTTCTGTTTGCTTTATCCATTTTTGTGGCGTTTTTTTGGCACAAAAATTAGGTAGGTCTATAGGTAGGCGGGTTTCCGGTCAGGGCTTGTTACGGGTTGTTTTTTTGGTTTAGGGCTTAAATCAAGCTTAAGTTAGATGCGAAAAAAGGAAAAGTGGAGACATGCCGAAAGGTAAACGGCAGGGACTGCTTCCAGATTTTTGTGGTTCAAGCATTGTTAACTTAGTTTTCTTGAAATGTCGGCGTGCAAGAAGTAGGCTGCTGCAATGGCTATTGCTACAATCGTGTAGACAAGGAGGATTTCGATTGAGAAGCTAATTGTGGATGCGGGAGTTGTTGAAGTGCTGACAAAGGTAAGGACTGTTGATAAAGTCGAGGGAAGCCGCGGTAAAGCATATTGAACAGGAAGCGAACCTGCAGCGGAGGTTGGAAGATACATCTGAACGGTTTTGTAGACTACCTTGCCTGTAAACCTAAAGATTGCGCTCAAAAAAAGGCTTATGATGAAACTTGAAAAGAAAATCGCTGACGAGAAAATGTAGGCAAGAGAAGAGCGCCTGATTAGTTCGCCAAGCATGAAAGCCAAAGAAAAGAATAGCAGTGAACTAAAGGCTTGAGCTACGAATAATCCTGGAATTAGGTAAAGGTCTTTTTGGACGCCAAAAAAAGTGAAAGCTGATGCAATTGACAGGACAAGAGTTAAAACAAGAATAAAAAGAAACAGAATATATCCACCAAGGAATTTACCTGTGATGTAATCGCTCCGTCTTACCGGCTTTGACAGAAGAAGTTCGGCTGTGCCCTGCTCGTATTCTTCAGACATTGACCCTGCAGCTATCAGGATTGCGGTGAAGTTTAAAAAGAGAGGTCCAACCAAGATTACTGCAAGAACCCAAAGGTACGGGTTGACATAGGGCGCATCAGCTGCCGTGATTATGCTGGTTCCCGTTTGGGACAACGCGTAATATGGCAGTATGGTTAAAAGTATTGTGAAAGCAACTAGAGCCAAAACTTTTTTCCGTGCGATGGCCCGCTTGATTTCATACCTTGCAAAAGTGAAAATTACTTCGGCGCGTTTCAAAGTTGGCCACCTTTTTTCTCTTTAAGCGCTTCTATGTAAGCTCTCTCCAGCATGTTCTCGCCTTGCTTGATGGTGTAGAGTTTGGCGCCAGACTTGACCACGATATCGGCGATTAGCGGTCTAATGTCTTGGTCATGTTCGCCAACTGTGATTTCGATTGCGGTCGTATCTTTTTTGCCGCTGTCCGCTATGTTAATTTGGGTTATTCCGGGAATCTCTTTTAACTGTTGGATTGTTTGAGGCGACAAGGGGGTAGTTTCCAGTTCAACAAGAGAGTAATCTAGCACTTTTCCCACCACTTCGTCTGCTGACCCTTTGAACAGGATTTTCCCATGATGAATCATCGCGACTGAGGTACAAAGCGATTCCACTTCGCTCATAATATGCGAAGACATGAAGACGGTGCCTTTCCCGTGGGATGCGAAGTCCCTGAAAACATCCCTAAAATGAGCGACTCCAGCAGGATCTAAACCGATCATAGGTTCATCCAGAATCAAAGTTTTCGGCGAACCGACTAAGGCTTGGGCAACGCTTAGTCTTTGAATCATACCTTTGCTGAGTTTGCCAACCTTCGTTTCAGCGTAGTCATGTAAACCCACCAGTTCAATCACTTGGTCTATCTCACTGCGCCTGTCTGCATTATCCGGGAAATAGAGTTCATGAGAAATTAAATTAAGAAGTTCTCTTGGGCTAAGAAAAGTCTGTATGTTAGGCAACTCAGGAGAATACGCAACATGCCTCAACGCTTCAACATGATTGGCTATGGGGTCAAATCCGTTAACTTTCACCGTGCCCGAAGATGACCTTATTAAACCCAAGATCAGCCTGATACAAGTTGTTTTGCCTGATCCGTTGGGACCGAGAAACCCCACAATCTCCCCTTTCCCGATTTTGAGATTCACCGGACCGATCCGTCTGTTGCCGCCGTAATCTTTCACCGCTTCATTGAACTCAATTACTGCCGAAGATTCAGCCGTGACAGCTTCCACCTAAGCTTTCATGTTTGATGCTAAACAACCGTTTTTTGCATTACTCAAGGTTAGTCAACCCAGTAAGACGGTTTCTTCTCGTCTTCGCTCTCTGGTTTCACATCGCTTTCGTGGCTACTTTTATTTTGATCTTCCCCAGGTTGCTCTTCATGTTTTTTCTTCTTCTCTCGCTCGTATATTGTTGGGGCTGCAATTGCAACTGCCGCGAGTAAAGCTACGCCGAGCACCGAAGCACCAACAGGGTTTATGCTACTGCCCGCCGACGCGTTAAGCGAAAGATTCGTTGATAAGAGGGTCGCATTGATTGAAGCTGTTTGGTTCAGCGAGAATTGAACCGAGTCGATTAAACCCGACCGCATGCTGATTACGCTGCCATTTCCCGAAAAAGACAGGGCACTTGAGGAGTTTGATGCTGAGAAAGAGATTAAAAATTTTGTTGCTTGATACGTGGCGCCGTTAAAGGTGACTGAGGTTTGGCCTGCGTTGATTAGGTTTGCGCTGAGTGAGATTCCTTGAGTTTGGTACGATATTGACTGGTTTGTTGCAATGGGCATGTATGGGAAGATTTCCGGCAGAGAAGTAGTGTTAACGTCTTTGGCGTAGGTAAAGTTTGCCGCTGTTGAGGATATGCCCAGCATGAGGTTTACAAACCCTGTTTCCCCAGTGGGTTGGGCAGACTCGTTCACGACGCCGCTAACAGCCAAAAAAGAGTTAGTTGTGCTGCTTGCCGTAACTTCGTATTGTACATAACCAGTAGATGGCCCGAAGGTAAGCGCAAAACTGGTTCCTACCCCTAACATAATCGTTAATACCATAAACGCTGCAACAACAATTTTGAGAGAATACATCGGCTCACCTGCACAATTAATTTCCAAACTTCTAGTACCCGAGGAAGGATAAAAACAGTTTCTCTTAGAAGACACATTTTTGAAATGGAATTTTCTATCAATGCCGATTTAGGAAAAATTGGCTCTTTGGCACTGCTTTGTGGGTTTTTGTTCTGTTAAGTTGTTTTTCTCAAAAAGTTTTTTAGTTTTGTCCATGTCGGATGTTTGCCTTCGGGGTCTGTGAGGTAGCAGGCGGCAACTGCGTTCGCCAACATTAAACGGCACTCGTCTGAAAGACCGTTTCTGTCGCCTAAAATGTTTCCTGCTGTCCAAGCGTCACCTGCGCCGGTTGCCCGTAAAACCTTAATCTTAAACGTGGGAACCACTGTTTCGGTTTTGCCCTTTAAAGTAGCGGAGAAAACTGTGGTATGCAAGTCGATTCTCGCTGGCAAATGCGCGGCTAAAACGCGGGCGGCTTCCATCGCTAACTCAGCAAACTCCAAATGCTTCTTTTTATCATCCAAAGTCTTGTCAAGCAGTGAAGCGTAAATGATTGCTTCATTCTCGTTCAAGCTCAAAATATCCAGTTGGTTAGATTTTAGAACCGCTGCCATTAATTCCGCAATTGCCCCGCTGTTAGGCGTGGGGTCTGCTGTGTCAAAGTAAGTTTTGCCTTTGCCCTTCATTTTTGCCCCGCCGAAAACTGCTTGAGCAAGCGCCGTGCCGAATTTTAATGTGCCAGCCCAGTCGAAAAGGCAAGTGTAATCGGAATTCTCTATCACGGCATAATCGCGCTCGTTAAGGTTGGCTGGTCCAAAATCCGAAAGCCCCCCTAAATCTCTTAGCATAACGTTTGTTTTCTCGTTTTTGCTTTTGAACTCTAAGGCGGTTGTTATGGAAGCCTTATCATGAATTTTTATATGCGAAGTATCAAGGGCAACATCTCTGAAGTAATACCTGATTTGTTGGACACCGTATTCGCTTGTGCAAACAATCGGAGTTACCTCAGCGCCCAAGTTGGCTAGGGCTGACGCTACGTTAATGGC
>Ga0187891_1001779_pt1 | contig 17674 bp, 25 predicted proteins | sample June2016WEW_21_4_FD_132990 | JGI IMG/M metagenome (GOLD analysis project Ga0187891, IMG submission 132990) | Peatland microbial communities from SPRUCE experiment site at the Marcell Experimental Forest, Minnesota, USA - June2016WEW_21_40 | ecosystem: Environmental > Terrestrial > Soil >... | reverse complement strand
GCGTGCCGCAGCAGCGACGATTGCCAACTTGTCGGCACTGGTGGGACCGTAGGTGAAACCACGGCCACCATCGGCCACGTAGCCACGGTAGCGAGCTCCGATGTCGGTCATCACCAGATCGCCCGGCTGCACGATGCGATCGGTCGGTCGCGCGAGGTTGTATGCGGAGCGAGGTCCAGCCTGCACCATGGAGTCAAAGGCTGTGCGGTCGGCACCGCCGGCGAGCATGGCGCGGTCAGCCAGCAAGGCGAGGTCGCGCTCGCTGTAACGCCCGCCAGTGGCCAGCGCGTCGCGGATCGCGGCCATCGCCGCATCCGTCAGCTCGGCAGCTTTGCGCAGCAGACGCAGCTCTGCCTCACTCTTGATCGCCTTTATCTCGGCCAGCACGCTGGTCGGCGCCAACTGTAGGGCACCAAGGCTATCCTTGATGCGGTCTAGCACGCTGGCAGGCACATAGGCGGCGCCGGCCAGCCCGACCGAACCCTTGCGATACTTGGCGGCGAACTGGCGCAAACGTGCGGGCATTTCTCGGAAATCGCACACTTGGAAGGTGGTGACGCTGGTTGCATAGGCTAGAGTCTGTTCGGAGACAAACAACACGGGGTCGTCGTCGACGCCAAGAAAGAAGACCGCGTTAGCAATGTCTGATACACCATCGAGTGGACGGAATTCGGTGAAGTAGGTAACGTTCGCCCCACGCCAACAGTCGCCAAAGGAGACCAGGCCGGCCAAGCCAGCAGTGCCGAGCGCGGTGCGGACAGTGGTAACACGCTGGCGGAATTCGTCAGGCGCAATGCCTTCACAACTATCTTTCATGGTGAATCCATCCTCGCTGTCTTGCAGTTTCGCCAGGGTTATTCTCTTTCAGATCTGCAATCCTGGAATTGTAATGCCTGGAAGCGGCTTTGCAAGACCAAAGCTGTACCCACGAAGGAAGGGCGGGTGCCGTGCCGGCCGTTTCATAAACTCATAACCCCCGTCAATGTCGCGAACGCCGATGGCATACGACTCGGTCTGACCAGCAATCTTTGCTGCCTCTTTCAGGACATTGCGTTCCGACTCGCCATGGCGGACGAGCACGAGATTAGTTGGCCACTTCTGTTCGACAATCCGAGCCCGTTGTGTCTCTGCTAGCTGCAGAGGCATAAGGCAAACGATCTCCCGGGAAGAGCAGAGCCTGTCTCGAACCCTGGTCTACCTTCTCCTGCTCCTGGCATTAGCAGACCTATTCAGCGCACTGGTGCGGATGATTCGCCTTTGCCGCCCCTGCCTCCCGGTACTGCGGTGGCTGGCTCCTGCCAGCCCACCTAAGCACGCAATGGCTGTGCTTCCCGTTCGGTGGCCGCCCTCCAGTTGGGTAGCGCCTCCAGTGCGTCATCGTTATGGGCGAGGAATACCGGGCCGCCCGACGCCTGGGCCTGTGACGGTGAACTTGGGAGTCCGCATGACTCCCGGCGGCGTTAGCCGCCTCCAACCTTGTGCCTCTGCATTTGGCACAAGGCCGTGTTTGAGCCACCCGTTATTCCTTGTCCAGGTTCAACTGGTCCTGGGCTACTCCCCTCTTCGTGCTTTGAGGGCGGCGCGGATACTCCCGCAAGCGCCGCATAGGCAGTCTCGCCGGTCGCAAAAGCGGCAGCGAGGATGGAACCTTGCTGCTCAGCGGCGAACCTCACTGGTTCTCCCGCCGCCGCAGCTCCCCTATGGCCTTGAAATCATACGTAGGGTAGAACTCCGTGCGGAATGGTCCCCACACTGTCCTCTCTACGGCGGAGTTGACATCTGCCAGGCGCTCGGCCGGGAAGCGCAGCGTGATTGCCTGCCCGATGCCCATCAGGACATACCAGGAGACGATTTCCACCCCGTCCGGAGGAAACTCCTTGTAGTAGCCTTGGGTTTTGAGTTCGGAGACAATCTTGGGGAGCGGCTTGGACTGGTCGTGCTTGAGGAAGATGGTGAGCATCATCATCCCTTTCTGCGCGCCTACCTGAGGATTGGCCGCGGGTGGGGCGGCAGAGGGCTGAGTTTGGGCAACGCCAATCGCGACCAGCAATAGCACCAGAAGGAAGAGGCAAACTGCGGTTCTCCAATTCGACATCGATTCTCTCCTGAGTTCAGCTAGATTCGGACGCTTGTTGCAGAAAGCCAGCGCATCACAGCCGGACTGCAACAATGTTGGACTGCGGACAGGATAATACCAGCGACCAATCTGGCGCACCATACATTCCTCTTTTCGAGGCAACGCGCGAGAGCCAAATCTGCACCAACTGGATAACCCTCCAAACAGGCTAATTTCCAGCACCTGCCTCCTGCATGAGAATTCGAGTCTCACGCGCGAGGGCCTAACTTCTACCCGATGAAGACCCCTGGTGCTTTTGACAACAAGCTCGGTCGCAAAAGATTCGAGCCCGGGGGGTCAAATCTGCACCGCTCCAATCTCAAACAATAGGAGAATACTCATGATCACACCGCAGGTGTGTGAACACGCACTGGTGCGTCTTCAGAGCGCCAGTAAAACCCAACTCCAGGCAGTGCAGCATTACTTTGCTCGGCGGGATCTGGAAGCGCATCTCGCTACGCTGCTCGATGCCGCCCGCGGGCATGAAGCACACAACGTTCCTGCCGGATCACCTCAGTACCTGATCCTGCACCAACAATCAGAAAGGCTTACCACCGGCTATTGCCAACGCTGGCAGGTACCGCCCGATCAACTCAACGCGGAGCTGCCCGCCCTGGGCAGGCTCCGTCAACTTGCTCAACCTTCACTCAGGAAGACACCGATGATCCACATCGCGCTGGCTTTCCTTGCCTGCATCGCGGCTGCATTTGCCTTGGGCATCGCTGCAGCCTGCATTCGGCTTGGCTATTCCCTTGTTGGAGGTGGACGATGATGCTGACTATTATCGGCGTTCAATCTGCACTGCTGGCGACCGTGGCTGCATGCCGTAAGCGCGCAGCCGTCCTCAAGACGCTAACAATCCGCTCCCGCGAATCAGCTCCAGTTCGTGTACTTGCGCGCGTTCTATCGGAACGAGCACTGAGCACGACAACCATGGAGCGCGTGGTAGCGGCGAAAGCTGCGACCTTGATTCGTGGATTCGTCCACACCACCGCATTTGATCAGGTTGTTCTCAACGCCGTTGCTCATATCCGTGCACGGGCGAAGAAAGGAGGTACGTGGTGACATTCACCCCAACCATGAAGGGATCATTCCTCGCCGGCATCGGCTTATGGCTGATGCTCTGGCTGGGACTCTTCAAGATCGACGAACTCGTCGGTGATACCCGAGTCCGGAAGTGGCTTTCCACTGATGGCTGCATTCGCTGGGTATCGCAGCATCGCAGTACAACTCTGCTCGCTACTGAGCTCGTCAATTATGGTACGCATGGCATTAGCCAACCGGACGGCGTTGTCTTCGCCGCCGGCGGGACGATCGTCAACGTGCTAATGATCTTCTGCGTACTACCCCTGCGAGCGCTGCTCAAGCGCAAGCTCTAACCAACCAACACCATCTTCATCATTAATCCACCAGGGCGGCAGCCATTGCCGCCCTCTTGTCGTCTCTGCCTCAATTAACCCCTTCATTCACCCGCTGTACGCCAACCTGCCGTATCGGCAATATCCACCCACTCAACAATTCCCGATTCAACCGAAGGAGGACAACTGTGTCCAGCCGTCGGTCTGATTCTCAACTCCGCACGGGAGGTGCGTATGAATCGAATCTCGAGCATTACTGCCAAGCAGATTGTTGATCCGTTTCCTGACGCCAGCTACCTGGAGAGCGAAGGCTTCCATGACCGGCGCCAGCAATACGACAACGGCGACTTCGGCTTCATCGGCATTCAGGCCGAGGCCGAGATCGTCGTCGCCGGTGTCTGCCAAACCATCACCTCGGGCGGATTGTGGGGAATCGAGTCTGATTCCACACCCGACTACCTGTCTGAGATCGAGCAGGAGGAAATCGAGCAATTGCAAGAGATCCTCCAGGCACTGGGATTCTCCCAGGAAGTCATTTCAGAACACACGAAAAGGAGCACGCCATGAACGAACCGCGTTATCCCATTTGCCCGGAGTGCCACGAGAATCTCACCACCCCGGATAGCCTGCAGGCCTGCCCTGGTTGCGGGCTGACGTTCGCTTCGGCACCGGCCAGCCTTGCGCCCGCACGGCTGAAACGGATCGCCGAGATCCTCGATGGCCAACCCATCTACGGCAACGAATGGGAACCGCCGTCGAGCCCGGACAAATATCTCGCCGTTGAATACTCGGATGGCGATGCCGTCTGGGCGTACGGCGACGACTCGCTAGAGGAGCTGAAGGCGGCCATCGTAATCTCGGAGACCGACCGCGATGGGGTCAAGGTCTATGACTTGGACACCGCGGTCGTATATCTGCCGGTTTGGACGCTGAGCCACTTCGTACAGCAAAGCTAATCCGTCTGCCATTCACCAGTCGCCCGGCTCCCGGGCGTCATTCCCATTAACTCCGGCAGGATCACCACCCAATCTGCGTCAACTCGCGGATAGGCCGAAGTGTGTCTGCCACTTTCCATCACTGCAGATCACCTCAAAGGAGAAACGTATGGCAAACATAGAAGAGACCCTTGTTCGAAAGCTGCACCCAGCCAGGTTTCCTGACATGAGCGGCCTGATGGCCGCCATTGTTGGCTGCATCCTCGATCGTCAATTCACTGAACCCACTATCGCCGGGCTGTTCTTGACGTCCGACGGCTATGTGTTGGGCTGGCATTACGACGACGTCGGATGCAACGATTTCATCGGTGCGCGCTCGGATCTGGAGCGCAATTGGAAGCGACTGCTTGACGTCGCCGAACTAACCGACGAGGAGCGCCGGCTCGCCGAGTACAAATACCGCCAGCACATCGCCGCAGTCGGATAGTAAGGCTCTCAGACGGCCCGCACAACAACAGCCCGGAATCGATAACGGTTCCGGGCTTTTCTTTGCTCTGAATTCCATAACAGCCGCCACAAAGGAACTACACACTCCCCTAACCATCGCCCATCCCAGTAACGACTTGGCCGACGCAATGTCGACCGTTGTGTATTTCCCGCCCCAAGTCCGCCAAACCCAACACGAACAACAACTAGCGTTCTGCCTCGCCAAACCCAACCACAACTCACTCACCAACCGCGCCAGAGCCGCAGTGCGCCTGGCGACCAAACGGAGGAAAGTATGAAACGCAACCGCAACCAAATAGTCGCTATCAGCAAGGGTAACCGCAAGCTGGGCGACCTGATGAACATCTCGATCTCACCTCGGACATGTTGTCCTGAGGACGTCCCTTGCGCCAGTGACGGATGTTATGCATTGAAGGCGTACCGACTTTACCCCGACACCCGCAAGGCATGGAGTAGAAACGGACGCATCGCCAAGCGCCATCCTGACTCCTATTTCAGGCAGATCGCGGCCCGGGTGGCCAAGATCAAACCGCGTCTATTTCGCTGGCACGTTGCCGGCGACATCCTTAACGCCGACTACCTGCAGGGTATGTGCAGGATCGCCGAGGAGAATCCAGAGACGCATTTCCTCGCATTCAGCAAGGCCTTCGATATCGTCAACCGATACGAAGACCGCGAGGCAATACCGGGGAACTTGGTGATCGTCTTCTCAGCCTGGCCAAGGATGAAGATCGACAATCCCCACGGCCACCGCGTGGCGTGGATGCAAGACGGAACCGAAACCCGCGTTCCCGAAGATGCCATTGAGTGTCACGGAAACTGCGAGACCTGCGGTCTGTGTTATGAACTACCCCGCCTCGGTGTAGATGTGGTCTTTCACAAGCATTGAGCCGCATCCTACCCCTCGATCTGACCTGAATTTCCACCTGTGATCCTCAAATCAGCTCAATCCACATGGAAACGCAGCGGATAACTAGTCCGCCGCGTTTCGTGCATTTAGCCCAGTATTCATGGGGTTCTGTGAGGTAGTGTGCCCGTAAATGTGCCCAACATTACGAGCCTTCTTCACGGAATCCGCCCATCAGTTCAACCCGTTAAACCCAACAACACAACAAAGGAGGTCGTATGCAACAACTACAACAACGCCAGCGCGGCGAGGGATCCATCTATGAGAATCCCCGCAGCCGCTATCTGTGGATCAAGTACTACTCCGGCGGCAAACCTGTCCGCGAATCGAGTCGAACAGCCGATCCGGCCAAAGCTGCCAAGATCCTGCGTCAGCGTATCGGGCAGATCGAACGCGGTGAGTCGGTGGGTCCGCAGGTGGACAGGATTCGTGTCGCAGACCTGGCCGCGGGGCTGTTTCGGGACTACCAGGTGAATAACCGGAAGTCGCTGGTCGACGTGGAGGCCCGTTGGCGGCTGCATCTTCAGCCGTTCTTCGGCTCTATGAAGGCGGCGCAGCTCGGTTCCACACTGCTGGCGCAATACATCGATCAGCGCCAGCAGGAGCACGCTGGTAATGCGACGATCAATCGGGAACTGGCGTGCCTCAAACGTGCGTACCGATTAGCATCTCTGGCCAATCCGCCGCAGGTGCTGAGGATCCCGGAGTTCCCGCATCTGCAGGAAGACAATGTTCGACAAGGGTGCCTGACAGCCGACCAGTATGCTAACCTCATCGCCCACTGTGACGAGCTATGGCTCCGAGCGCTGGTGGAAACCGCCGTAACGTATGGTTGGAGAGTCGGCGAGCTGCTGAATCTCCGCGTCCGGCAGGTCGATCTCGCCGGCCGCACTGTCCGGCTGGAACCAGGCGAAACCAAGAACCGAGAGGGGCGTGAGGTCGTGATCGCTTCGAGCACGCTTCTGGAGCTGCTTCGCCAATGTGTCACCGGTAAAGACCAGGATGATCACGTATTCACGCGCGGCGACAAGCCGGTGCGGGACTTTCGCAAGAGCTGGGAAAACCTCTGCACCGCTGCCGGCGTGCCAGGTCTTCTGTTCCACGATCTGCGCCGTACAGCGGCGCGCAACCTGCGCGCTGCCGGGGTGCCGGAGGAGATCATCATGCGAATCGCGGGATGGAAGACTTCAGGCGTGTTTAGACGTTATGCAATTGTCGATCAGGCTGATGTTCGCGACGCGCTGCAGAAGCTGAACGCAAGTCGCCAGCAGCACTTGACCACACCATTGAGAGGGCTGCAAAGACCGCGGAATCGGCACAAGAGCAGCGAGCATGGTGATGATTAAGCCTTATTTCATCCAGAAACAACACGAGCACTTGGTCTGGATCTTGCAGCAGCCGGTGGTGGCGTTGGAAATGACACGCCCATGCGACGGAAACTCTAGCCAATGAAAGGTCATTGCGCTATCCTGCATATCATGATCGGCGCGGCCAACCCGGGGACATTGTCCAGCCTATATGCGGGGTTAACGGCGGTGTTCGAGGACACTGCGAAAGCGCACCAGGGAGCGATCCTGGAGTCGATAGATGAGCAAGAGGAATATACGGCCACGACAGGTGAGTGCGACCTATCCTGGTCTTTGGATGATGCGATCGAGGAATGGCGCAAAGGTACAATAGAAGAGATCAGACAGCCTCAGTACGGTCAGGTCAAAGAGCAGGTCCGCGCTACTGTCTACGACTTCTTCCGTTTCAACCTCGCGCAGAATCCTCAGCGTCTCATCGAATGGCTTGGGAGTGTCTTAGGTTGTCCATTAGCCTTCTTAACGCCCGATTACGTATCTACCTTTGACTGGACAGACTATCCGTATGTAGTTCCTGGAGGAAGCTGTCCTCTTCTGGCGTGTAAGTACGACCCCGTTAGGCAGAACCCCACCTACATTGTTAATGGTGGCCAGCAGAAGCTAGACCACGATTGGCTCATCCAGGCCATCACCGAGTTCAAGCGCCGCGTCGATCTGGCGATTGACCGAATACCGGAGATACCTGAGCCGAAGGTTGTCAATCCGTTGACACCTTCTACGATGGAATCACATGAGGATAGCGATGACACCACCGCAGTGTCGAGAGTAAAGCCAACTTCGCGGAGGTTAAGGCGGTTCGAGGTGCCTCTGCTCAAAGGCGAAGTCAGTGGCAAGCGACTCCAGGTCAACCGGAAGTCAGTTGTGATCCGTATCTTTAAGGAGCTGGCGTTTCTTAAACGAGAATGTCGGGACAAAGAGTTGAGCCAACAACTGATTAGCCAATATCCCGAGTTGGTCCTGTGCGAGTATTGGAACGCTGTCAAGTCGCTGCTGGATGGCAAGCCGATTCCCATCGAACAAACACTAAAGAAGAAGCATCAGTTCGCCATCCCGGCGGCGATACTCAGGTCCAAGGACGACGATTACAGTCCAGAGAGCTTGGAAAGACTCTGTTACAGTCGGTCCATCCCAACAACAGCCACATCATCAGATTAATCCTATTAATCCTACGTTTCGGACATATACCTTCAGAGTTCGTGATTGCGACAATCTCCTTGCCCTGGCCGAAATGGTCAATACACGGGCAATGGAGAAGCTGAATGGCAAGACAAACTGTAACCTCTACTCCTGGCACCCCCGATGTGGTGCGCCAGCAAACTCCAACCTCTAACGCCGCAGTGCAGACGCTCATCAAGGACATCCGTACACGCTGGTCGGAGCACGAGCGCAGTAGCTGGAAACTCGGTGAATCCCTGTCGAAGCTGCGCAAGGCGACGGAGTTGTACCGCAAGAACGACAAGACGGGCATGACGTACAACGCCGCGGTGAAGCAGACAGGAATATCCCACGCGACAGCAGAACTGCACCGTAAAACCTACGAGTTGTGCAAGAGCAATCGCGTCAGCATGAAGACCTTCCACTGCCTTCTGAGTCGCGGCATCAACCTGGGATCGAAACGCTTTAGCCCGGCGGCTTCCCATGAAGATGTCCGGCGCCTAAAGGTCGATGACGAAGAGGCCGTCGAATCCCTGGTCGAGATCCTGCGTGAGCAATATCCTGCCGCACCGCCGAGGGCCAAAGAGGTGCGAGTCCCAACCAAGGCCGAACTCGAACGGATGAAAGCCACCTTGGAGAAGCAGCTAGAGGCCATCAACCGGGCGCTGTCCCGGCCGGAGACGGAGATACCGTCCGACGTCCTCGCGCTGATAACCAAAGTCGCCGCATGAGGAGGACGATCACACATGACAAAGTTCATTTATGCGCCGGCGGGCAAGGCCAGTGAATATGCGCCCCTCGCCTGCAACGTCTACCTCGGCTGCCCGCATGGCTGTACCTATTGTTGGGCTCCCCTCGTCCTACACAGAAAGAGGGAAGTCTTCCAACAGGGCGCTCCGACGCGCCCCGGATTCATCGCCGGGCTCACCGCGGACGCCAAACTCTGTCAAGATGCCGGCATCCGGGAGCAGGTCTTGCTCTCCTTCGCCTGCGACATTTATCACCCTGGCGATACGTCGATGACGCGCCGCGCCATTGAAATCCTGCAGCAGCACGGTATGGCGGTCTGCACGTTGACCAAGGGCGGGAGCCGGGCACTGCGCGATCTCGACCTCTTCCGTCCTGATCGGGATTGCTTCGCCTCAACTCTCACCTTTCTAAGTGATGACTTATCCCGTCACTGGGAGCCGGCGGCGGCCCTGCCGGCCGACCGCGTGGCCACGCTCCGCCGCTTCCACGATCGGGGGATTTTCACCTGGGTCTCGTTGGAGCCGGTGCTGGACATCGAAGCCAGCCTGCAGATCATCCGCGAGACGCATGGTTTTGTCGACCACTACAAGTTCGGCCGGGCAAATTACCTGGGGGATTACACCAAGAACACCGACTGGCGAAGCTACACGCAGCGCATGATCGAGCTGTGCCAACAGCTCAAGGTCAGCCACTACGTCAAGCGAGACCTGGAGCCGTTCCTGCCTGCGGGATACCACAACCCGATGCACGTACAGTGTCGTCCTTCCAGGGTGCGGAGATGATGCCCGTACCTGCGGCTGCCGGCGAGACATCCGGCAGCCGTGCGGTTCTCGAACCTTTTGTCGATGCTGCCGTGGCCGCGGAGTTCATGTCTATGCCACGACGTCGCCTGCTGGATCTGGTCCGCAGGGGCATTATCCCTGGGTATCCGCTGGGACAAGGCCGGCGCCGCACGTGGAGGTTCCGCTTGTCTGATCTGTCCAACTACGTGCTTTCCGCTGGTACTCACCCGCAAGCTCGGGATAAGATACGGCTGGCAGTCTCCCGCGACGGAGGACGTCATGTCTAAAGGTCGCGGAGATGGTAATGGCTGGCTACAGCTGAAGAAAAGGAAGTGGGTGTACCGCTATCACACAATCCGAGCAAGTGATGGGCACTCGGTGGAGAATACCAAGGTCATCGGTCTGATCACGGATTTCCCCACTGAGGCCGACGCTTGGATGGAAGTTGATCGGCGGAACCTGAGAATCAAACCACCGCAGGGCAGCGAGATGACTTTTGCTGATCTGGCTCACTCCTATATGAGGTTGGAGTTGAGAGAAGACAGCGACGCTATCCGCAGCAAGGCAAAGAGCACAGCTTATTGTTACCGTCACCTCATCGAGGGATATCTGATCCCTCGGTGGGGCGATCGGCTGGCCATCGAGATCAAGCCATTGGAAATCGAGCAGTGGCTTGAATCTCTGCGCCGGGAAGCAAAACTGGAATGGCCGACGATAGACAAAACGCGCCGGGTCATGAGCTTGGTTTACAACTGTGCGCAGCGGCATCAGCATTTGCCGCAAGGGCAGGAAGGCAATCCGCTTAATCTTGTCCGGTGTAAGACCCAGTCCGAATACGAAGCGATTATCGTCACTCCGGACCAGGTCTTCGCCATGCTCAAGCGGTTACCGCCGCTGGAGCGGGTGCTGACGCTACTCACTGCGGCTACCGGGTTACGGATCAGCGAAGGACTGGGGTTGCAGTGGCGGGATATCGATCATGAGAACTCGCAGATCTATGTCCGCAGGAGCTGGAATCCGAAGTACGGGCTCTGCCCGGTCAAGACTAAAGCCAGCAAGGCCGTGGTCCCGATGCACCCCTTACTCGCTGGATGTCTGAAGCTCTGGCAGCAGGAGACGCCGTATTCCCAGCCGGCGGATTGGCTGTTTGCCAGTTCCAAACTGGACGGGAAGAAGCCGCGCACAGCGAACATGTTGGTCGAGGACTATCTGCGGCCTGCCGCGCTCAAGGTTGGGGTCAAAGGAGTGGAGGACAAATCGCGGCGATTCGGATTCCACAACTTGCGGCACGGGTTGAGCACGTATTTGGTCAAGGCCAAGGTCGATCCCAAGATTGTGCAGACGCTGATGCGCCACCGGGACATCGGCACGACGCTCAATCTGTACACGCAGACCATGTCTGAAGACCGCATCCAGGCCCAAGGATTGATCCTGGGAAAGCTGATGCAAGGCCCTGTAAATGGGGCGGTTAACTAGCGCACCCGGCGCAAACCGGGTGTTTAACGTGTATCAAGGCAGATGAGACTGGATTCAGGAGCGCGGAAAGTGATTGATGCGGCTGGAGATAGAAATGGTAGGCACGAGGAGACTCGAACTCCTGACCTCTACCGTGTCAAGGTAGCGCTCTAACCAACTGAGCTACGCGCCTACGTCGTTCACTTCAAGCACTTTACCAGTTGATCGGATTCAATGCAACTACCCAACGACGCACCCAACTTCCAAATCTATTGTTATAAATCATTTATTTACAACAACTTACAACGGCAATAATTGATTTGACACACAAACACAAAGGTGACATGCTATGCTTGCCGTGACAGGGCCCTTAGCCGAAGATAAATTGGTTGTGGCGATTTTTGAAGCAATTAGGCGCGAACAGGCGACCCCGGAAGAGCGTAGGGTCGCCCTAGTCCGGGCAGGTGTTATCGCCGGGACGTATTTCCTCGGCGACGGATTAAGTGAGAGCGTGTTTAGCTCACTTTCCTCCTGATTGTTCAAGCAGGATAACGGTTTGCACTTCTCCGATGCCTTGACCAACGGAGGGGCCGGGAACGCTACTCATTAGCAGTGGCCGCCATCCCAGCACGGCTAGGTTGCTTAGTTCTGTTTGAACCGTCATGCGGTTTCCCTGAATCAGCTTGTAGCTAACTTTCTGCGCCATTGGCGCTCCTTTCTATAGGTAAGGGGTATGTCAGCACTTTCGAATTCACTTCAAATACATACTGAATCGTTGCATGACCCGAACGATGAAATTGTGCAGCTCTATCAGGACTGGGAGAATCGCCTCCGGCTCCCGATTACCGGAATTCCGGAACGCTATAGACGGAACGAATTGGGCATAGGGTTGCAACTCCGCTTGCCCCTCGGCTTCGGTGATTATTCCTTGCATATAGCGCATGATGCTTCGCTGAAATACATCTGGAGGAATTGCAATCCCACCGCCAGCGATACACAAAACGAGTTCCCTGTGTTTATCCGTAATGTCCATGTCGTTAAGGATGAAGAGAGGGGTTTCGAGAGGCTTGGGGGAGTTGTACGGCTGCAACCGCTCAATGGTGGCCAAAACGTCCGGGTGCGTAATTCCCTTTATTTTTCGTTCATATTGGGTAAAACGGTGTTCCATCCGTGGCCGCGCCTGGAGAATCGGGAACTCGATAAATTTCCGATTCTCTCCCGTTCGGTATTCCTCGCTCGAAAACGTCCAGGCGATGTGATCCAAGCAAGACCGCAAATGGTGAATGATCTCGCCTGCGAGGACGCTGAAACGGAGCGGCACCTTTTGCTGCTCAAGGTGCTTGACTGCCTTCAAGAGAAGTTGCACGTCCTTTTGTGGGAGAACTGGGTAATCGCTTTTTTGGAAAAATCGGTCAACCTCGACCTTAAGGTTCTCGATGTGTGTGCGGGACCGTTCTAGCTTCTCATCAATTCCCGCAAATGGCGATTCGCTCATTGGAGTATGATTAGCGCATGAAGTCTAACGCACAGCCCAGCCCCGAGTACAAGAAATTCGATAGCGCCATGCGCCGTGCGTTCCAGATGTCCAAAACGGAACTCCAGCGGCGACTTGACGCGGCGAAACTGGCGCGCGCAGACAAGCCAAAGCGCGGCCCGAAGCCTAAGACTTCGGCTTCCGACCACGCGGCTTCCGATAGGGGTTAAGCGTTCGTTTGACTACCCGACTTCCCTGTGACTTCGGCGAAGGTAAGGCGCTTGCCCGCAACCTGTGAGAGTGCAAGATTAAACCGATCTGAATCAGTAATGCGACCTTCGCGCTTCTTTGCACCCCGGTTGTTATAGCGAAAAACTTGCTCATCTACATACCGGAACAAATGAAAAGGTTCAACGGAAACATAGGTTCCGTTCAGGCCACGCTTGAGCAAAGACCAGAAGTTCTCTATCCCGTTCGTATGGATTCTGCCTTTAACATAGGCTTCCATGTGGTTGATGACTTCATGCGGGAAGTAGTCCTTTAGGTTGTCATAACCAACATGCGCATCAGTCATCATCGTGGTTCCGGGCTCGACGTTCTCTCGCACCATTGTTTCCATGGTGGAACGGCGAGCGGCGGGAATTACAGCGGCGCGAACTTGGCGCGCCTCACGGTCAAGAAGCCCCATAACGATAGTCTTGTTCTTTTGATACCCGTCACCAAGTCCGAGCCCCATTCTGTCTCGACGCGCCTTGTGCATGAACTTCAACTTCCCGCCGATCACGGTTTCATCGGCTTCCACTGTAGAGCCCGAACCTCCGACCTTTCTATCATCGGGCTGCAAAGCAGCGCGAAGCCGATGAAGCATAAACCATGCGGACTTCTGAGTGATGCCGATTGCGCGGTGAATCTCGTAAGAGGAAACCCCGTTCTTGCAGTTGACCAGCATCCACATTCCAGTCATCCACTTGTCCAGCGGGATCGGGGAATCCTCGAAGATCGTTCCGACCTTGACGGTGAACTGTTTTTTGCAGCCCTTGCAGAACCAAAGCAAGCGCGTCTTGATGAACGAGTGCTTATCATGGCCGCAACGGGGGCAAGTGATAACGCCATCGGGCCAGCGCCAGTTCACCGCGTACACAAAAGCACGTTCGGGATCGGCAAAGTAATTGATCGCTTCTTGCAGTGTTTTCGGGGCTTTCATCGCTTTCTGCTCCATCACGAAAGCAGAATAGCGCAATTCGCTTTGTGTGTCAAGTAAATTATTGCCCTTACAACAATAGTAATACACGGCTTCTTCAGTTAACAGACCCGGTCTGATGCTCAAAAATGGCATCCAGCATCAACTCCTGAGCCGCAATGAGTTCGTCCATGTCGCTCTGCGTGTACCGGTCTAATGTTAGCGTTGGCTTGCTGTGGCGAAGCATCCGCTGAGCGGTGGCCGGATCGGTCTTTTTCTTCGTGGTGAGGAAGGTCGATAGCGAATGACGAAAATTGTGAAATCCGTACCTCGTGACCCGCTCACCGCGCTTGTCATAATAGATGAGCTTCGTGACCTCGTTCCCCTGCCCATCCCCGGCTTTTACTTCCTCCGTGATCAGTACACCAGCCTTGACCGATGCTGGATAAAGGTAGTCCGAGACCAGCATGTTCCCCACGCGAGGCGTTTTACCATGAGTCTTGTCCGAAGCAAAAACCCAGTCTGTGTCCTTTGCATAGACCGTCTGCTTACGCCAAGCGCTCAGATACTTCGCCAGTAACGAAGCCATAGGAACTGGAGCCTTAGACTTTTTTGACTTGGGCTCCCCAGTTTTCCCCTTTATCCATTTGCGGAGAATGTGAATCTGGTTGTTTTCCCAATCCACGTCTCGCCATTGCAGTCCAGCGATTTCACTGTACCGGATTCCCGTCGCGGCATCGAGAATCACCATCACCTGTTGCAGCAGCGGGAGAGCGCTGAGAATCGTAAACGTCTCCTGCGGTGTCAGGATGATAGCTTCATAGTTCGAGCCAGACTTGCACCGGGCACCGCCAAGTTCCTTGGGACGCACGGGGTTGTATTTGACATCAGGGTCTATGAGCTTGTTGCGCTGGGCATGAGCGTAAATCTGCTGCATGATGTTACGCATCTTGTTCAGTGTGTTCCACTCCAGCCCATCTTTCCCCTTGGCGTCCACCGACATCGAATAGAGCCACTGCTCAACTTCCAACGGCTCAATCTCCTCCGCGATAGACTCCTCCCAGCGATGTAGCAGGTAATCGTTGACGATATGCTTGTAACAGTAAATCGTCGTGTCATCCTTCGGCTTCACGACGGTCGGGTTGAGTAATTCGCTATTGACCCAGTGCCGGGCAATGAAGCCAAACGTAACCCGGCCCTGAAGTGCTGCTTTATTGAGCCTCTCCGTAAGGTGGAGGCGTTCCACTTCCTCTTTTGCCGCGGACTTCGTGGGCAGGTCTTTGACGTAGCCGACAAAAATTGGAGTCCGCTCAAACTTCTTACCAGTCTCCGGGTTGATGCCGATGACTCGCAACACCCACGCCTTACCTTTCTTTCGTGCTACCTTCTTGAGACTTCCCCCTTTGAATCGTGGTGCCATCTCTGTTCTCCATGCTTCGGTGGCAACCACAGGGGAACCGCCGCAGCTATTGTATCCTTTCTGCTACATCTGAAGCGCTGATTGCTATTTCTTGATGAACGTTGAGGGTCCGCATCGCGAACGCTACCGACGTTCCCGCCATTGTCCCGGTTGTTAACGCCGCCTTCGCCATCGAGATGTTATTTCAAGATGCGGCTCCCAATAAGCTTCTCGGAAGATGGACGTGGCGAAGGAATCTAAAAAGTAACCCCAGCGGAATCCCGCTCAGTGGGCGGTCAGTCCGTGACTTCGAAGGAGCGACGGTCAAATCGTGCTGGAAACCCGCCAAACAAGCGGCCTTAAATGAACTGTGATTATTCACGAGTGCCATGGGATGATCTCTCTGCCACGCTTCCCAGCTCTGTTCCGGAAATAGAACATTATTCATTTTCTGGAAGCGGTCTGATGTACACAAGATATAACCCGCTGCATGAACCTGCAAGAATCATTGGCGATAGCCCTTCTGGCTAGCGCACTGCTCGCCGTTTTTTCGGCTCTGGCTCTACAGCACTGGTACCAACGCCCAACCAAAAAGCATCTTTCCCCTCTCGAACAGTTAACCGATTCTTCCTCATTGTTGAAACGTCGCCGGAGTTCTCGTATCGCCGTTTCGATCAAACTCATTGTCTCCGGTGTTTTCTCTGATGATGGCCGCTCTTTTGCGGTTGACGGGTTGACACTGGTGGTGAATAGGCATGGCGCGCTGATTGAGACAGAAGTAGGTCTGTGCCTCGGGATGCAAGTAGCCATCATTGTGGTACGGACTAGGGAAGTCGGAACTGCGCGGGTGGTGTGGTCGAGTCCGCAATTTGAAGGGCATTACGGAGTTGAACTGAAGGAACCTCGAAACATTTGGGGAGTATACTTTCCTCCAGTGGATTGGTAACACAACGAAGGAATGCTAGCTGGATAAAAGAGCAAGAAGTGCAAGTGCAGAACGGCAAGATCGTCGGGTCTAAAGTGAACACGCTGGTTACCTTTGTGTTGGAGGGGGAGGCGTAGTGGGTCAGGGCGCAGGGCTTGATAATTTGTGGGACATCGCTACCCAAAAGTGCCGAAACACCATGCCATGTACTGCCGAACTGCGAAGTGACAAAAGCCCGATCCTTCCCTGTTCTGGCGTCCTGACCAGAAAAGAGTTGATAGACGTCAAGAGGAGGTTGGTCACAGACCAAAACAGAGAACTGCGGTACGTCATCGGAGACTTGACCCCTGTGACTGACATTCACATCTCTGCTCCTGAATTTCGAGCAATAGTCGATGAGGATAGGCGGCTCGCCGCAATCGCACAACCGGGAATGCCAGTTAGTGTAGTTACTTCCGACGACCTCGGTTTTGGTTTTGGGCTAGCAAGGATGTGGGAAGTCTTCGCTAGCGAACTGGCTCAATGGCAGATCATGTGGTAACTCGGTCAATGAAAGATGCGGAATCATGAGTTCAGCAGCATCTTGATAGAAGTCAGCAAGATTGAGCAGACCGAACTCGTACCTGATACGAGGCTCTCGTCGCGCCAATTGAAATTGAACCATGGACGAGCAGAATTCACGACGCTAGTTTCGCATCGGTTGTTTCTTCCCGTTTCGTTTCAGGCAATTCTATTGGCAGGAAAACAGAGAAGCAGGTACCACTGCGGCCAAAGCGAGTGGTGCTACGCATGCGAATCTCGCCTTGGTGCTTTCGCACGATTCCTTGGCTCACCCAGAGTCCCAATCCCGTTCCTTCTTCGCCTTTGGTCGTGAAGAACGGCTGAAACAGCTTGGAGCGGTGTTCAGGCGAAATACCGTAGCCGTTATCAGCGATGACCACACGAACCCCCTGAACTTCTTCTTTCTGCCACTGCCTTGATGAAAAGATGTGGATTCTCAGCTTGCCTCCATCCGGTGTCGCTTCAATTGCATTCGAAACCAGATTCAAGAATACCTGCCTCAACTCACCGGGGAAACCCAAGACAGGGACGTTCGCTTCAATGCGTTTGCTGACTTGCAACCGCTTCCTCTCGATCTTGCGACCATCCAAAGTCAGCACGCTGTCCAGCACTTGCGAAAGGTTCACTTGCACAGGCGAACTCGAATCGCGGTAAAACGACAGCGTATTTGCGACGATGTGCCGCATGTGTTCAAGTTCTCTCTGGAGAAGCTGCACGCACTCGCGCCCACTCTCGTCCAGCTTTGAGTCCAGTGGTAGCAAATGCACAAGGTTGTTGATGGCGTCGAGCGGGTTATTGATTTCGTG
>Ga0187891_1001774_pt1 | contig 17704 bp, 16 predicted proteins | sample June2016WEW_21_4_FD_132990 | JGI IMG/M metagenome (GOLD analysis project Ga0187891, IMG submission 132990) | Peatland microbial communities from SPRUCE experiment site at the Marcell Experimental Forest, Minnesota, USA - June2016WEW_21_40 | ecosystem: Environmental > Terrestrial > Soil >... | reverse complement strand
CCTATTTCTTATCAGTTGCACTTTAAATTTTAATAATTCTTGTCTATGCTGGTAACTATAGAAACATGATTATTTTGAGGATTGTGAGGTAAAATAACCTGAGTACCTAAAACCTCTTAAGATGGAACATCCATGTAACATCAAACTCGTAGAGGCAAGCTGAATGTATCTAGACCCTGCAAGCGCTCTGAAGGATGTTCAGGAACAATGTTAAATGATTGAGAAAAAGATAACTGCCTTTTGCTTGGTTACGGCGTTTTCGCTTGCTACCTCACAAATATTGATTCCTCAAGCCTGTGGACAAGGAGAATAACGTGGTTGAGGGTCTGTTTTGTCTCTTCTTATCCGCCTAATCATGCACGTTTAAGCGAATATGCCCAGAATTTGGTGAACGCCCTCACTGGCAGACCAGCGATAGATACCCTCTATCTTTTAGTTGACAAAAGCGCCCGCTCTGAGGAAGTATTACCACAAGACCCTAAAGTTAAGATTTTAAGGGTTTGGAAAGCTGATAATTTGCTTTCAGTTCTGAGCGTAATGTTCTATATTTTGAAGCTAAGACCTGACGTTGTGCATTTCAATGTAAGTTTCCAGAGTTTCGGGAAAAATAAACTCACCAACGTTGCTGGTTTGTCCCTGATTCTTCTCTGTCGCCTTCTCGGTTTTCGCGTTCTAGCCGGAGTGCATACGCTTGGAGAAAAAGCGGATTTACAGAAGTTTCATCAAAAGGACAGCTTTCTTAACAGAGCGGGAATTCTTATGGCTACAAAAATTATCCTTTCCGCTCAGACCGTAGTGGTGCTTGTTCGCTCCTACGGCGATTTTTTGAAGAAACGTTACGGACACAAGGGTGTGCAGTACATACCTCACGGCGCCTCAGTTGACCCGCATCTGAAGATGAATGGTAATGGAAAGGTCATCCTAATTTTCGGTCACATGGGACCACACAAAGGGCTTCCTTTAATGTTTGAGGCTTTTGAAAAAATAAGAAAAGAAAAAAGCAACATCAAACTTGTAGTCGCTGGTTCCAACCACCCAAATTTTCCCAATTACTTGGAAGACTTTGTTAAAGCGCATGTTCCGAACGTTGAATTCTCAGGTTATGTTCCTCAAAAGAAACTGGGATCTGTTTTTAGAATAGCGGACGTGGTGGTTCTACCTTACAACGCCGCGCCGGGAACAAGCGGCGTATTTCATCTAGCATGTGGCTACGGGCGACCAATTGTGGCTTCTGATTTGCCAGAAATTAGAGAACTGGTCAACGATGGAGCTTCAGCAATCCTTGTGCCTCCCAATGACGCAGACGCCCTAAAGAACGCAATTTTAAAAGTTCTTTTCAACAAAGAGGTAGCCCTTAAAATGAGCGAGCAAAACTTGAATTTTGCTCAGAGCGAAAACTGGGGTGCCGTAGCAAAAGCTTACGAAGACGCTTACCTATCGCTTTTACGTTGCTGACATTGTAAACGGGGCAGAAGTGGTTTTTTCTGGCGTTTTTTGCTTTTATTAAGTGCAGTTGCTGCGAAGGCTCTTTTTGCAGTAGAATTATATTTGGATAAGATAACCAGTAAAAGAGAAGCTTAATTTGGGAATGTGCAATGTTGTTTGTGAAGTTTCGGGTTCATTTCGTTGAGTGGGGGTGTGTTGCTGAAGCGTTTAAGGTTTAGTGTGTTAATGTTCGCGGTTATCATGGTCATCGTGGTTGCTTCGCAGGGGCTGTGGCTTGCAGAAAACTCTTCAGTTAATCAAGTTATCCAAAATTCCCCGATTGATAGTACATCGTACTGGATGAGTTTGGCTACTAATGCTTGGCAGTATTTTCAGGTTGGAAACAGCGTAAACTCCGCAACTGGGCTGCACGCTTCAGGTCAGAATTATCCCTACTTTACTGATTGGGATTTAGGCGTTTATATTCAAGCCATTATTGATGCTGATAAACTGGGCATAATAAGTAGCGATGGAACTTATGGTGCCGATTGGAGATTTAATAAAATATTGAATTTCCTTGAAACTCGTCCATTAATGAGTGATGGTCAACCTTACGCTTGGTATTGTGCAGCAAACGGGCAAAATCAAGATGATGAAATTCAGGTTGCTGCTGATGCTGGTAATTTGTTTGTGGCTTTAAATAACTTGAAGGAATACAGACCCGATTTAGCAAGCACCATTGATTACATAGTGTATAATCGCACCAATTACGAGCCGGAACGTGAAGCCGTTATCTTGGTAGCTGGCTCTGTTAATATCTATGATTATTATGTCGCCTGTGGGTTCGCGGATTTTTGGCCCAGCCAGTTCTTTTCTGAGGAAAACGCTATCTTAAACAGAATAGTTAATGCTCCTACAGTCGAAGCTTACGGTGTTGCGTTGCCGGAAGCCGATTTAACTTCTGAGCCTTTGCTTCTTGCCGTTTTTAATTTTCAACAACCTAACGCAACGTTGCTGAATCTGTCAAGGCAAGTTTACCTTGCCGAGGAAGCAAGGTACAATGCAACGGGGCAATACACAGCTTTTAGTGAAGGAAACACAGGAGGGAGTGGTGTAACTTACGTGTGGGAGTGGGTGGTGATGTCTAATGGAAGCACATGGGTTATTGAGAAGCTCCAAACTTCAGCTGGTTCCGTGACGCCGATTGTTTATTTGAAGGTGGCGGTTGACTTGGATGCACTTTATAATACCAAATACACTCAGAGCATGGTTGACGCAATCGAGCCTGTTTCTCTTACAAATAGTGGGTATCGAGATGGTGTTAATGAAAATGGTCAGGCGGTTTCGACTGTGATAGATAAAACTAACGGGTTAATCTTGGCGGCTGCATTATATGCGGTAAATAACAGCGTCGCTGCTCCTAATCCTTCCTTGGTTTCTTCACAAAGCAAAAATTGGCTTCTCGTTGAGTAACGTGTTCTTTGGGGCATTTTGGGAAAAATTTAACTTCTTCAAACATGAGTTGTAAGTGACTTGTTTCCCAAAAAATATCTGTTTCCATTGCTGGGGTTCGCGATTCCCCTGTTAGTTAGATTTATCCCTGAGGTTTTTATGGGACCTTACGTTGTTGGCTTTGACACGATGGCGTATTATACTTCTACGACGACGTTGTGGTTGCATGGAAACGTAACCTTGACAAGTTTTATTGCAACGGCGCCTTTGCTGTACGCTTTGATCATCGGTTTTGTTCTAAGCGGCGGCTCAGTTGTTTTAGTGCTTAAGGTGCTTCCATCTGTGCTTCTCGGCTTTCTAGGCATTGCCCTGTACGGTTATGCTAGACGCGGCTTAGGCTGGTCACCTAAAAAAAGTCTCGTGCCTGCGTTAGTTGGATCATTGTATTTTGTGGCTCTGCGGGTTTCTTGGGATGCATTTCGAGAAGAGTTAGCGTTAATCTTTTTCTTTGTGGTTCTCATGTTGCTTGTCATGAAAGCTGGAGAGTCAGGTAAGCTTTCTTGGAAGCGTTACGTGGCGTTTTCTCTGGCTCTGGCCGCTGTCGTATTGTCTAATCAAGTGGTGGCTGTTTTGATGCTTGGGGTGCTGCTTTTCACTGTTATTTATAAGTTGGTTCGTGAAAGCCGCGTGGATGCTGTTCGTTTAATCGTGTTTTCTTTGCCTGCACTGCTGATTTTTTTCCTTATCTTTTATTTGAGTCCTGCAGTGCCAGAGTACCGTTTGATTTTTGGTTTCCCCACAACAAGTGACGGCTGGTTAGCTTTGTTCGGTTACCCTTCTTACTTGGCTATGTTGACAGGTGAAGCAGGGTTTATTCTGTACTGTTTTTTGCCTCTACTTCCTTTAGCACTGTTAAGTGTGAAGCGTTTCGGGAACTTTCAGATGCGCAGTTTAATCATTTTGATTTTTATCGCTACTTTTGTTCCTATAGTCAGCCCCAGCGATCTGCGTGTTGTAATGCTGCTTGTTTATCCCTTAGCTTTTTATGCAACTGAAGGCTTAAGCAAGCTCAAGTCTGTCCACTGGAAGCGTTTTAGAGGTAATCTGTTTCGCGTTGGCTTAGTTTATCTGCTGATTGTAACTGCGGTTTTGAGTTTAGGTTTCATGGTGATGCCTCCAGAACATCCTTTCCCGTATTTTGAAGTAGGGGTGAACCCATACCTTTACACGATTCCGACATCTATGCTTGAGAACACCTTGTCCATAACTGACAGCCAAGGAACAATAAATGCCCTTCAATGGCTTAAAGATAACATGACCGGCAACTCGATTTTGCTTACCCACAGAGTATTTTACGGTTGGGCGCTTACAACATTTAACCCTGATCAGATATTTCTGTATGAATACGGAAATCCTTTAAATGCGGCAACAACTGCTGCCCAAACAGGGTATAGTCAAATATACCTTATATGGTGGGTAAGTGGACATGGATGGGATGGGCAACCAACTGTGGCATCGGCATTTCATGAAATCTATCAGAGCGGCGGAATCGCCATTTACCAATATGAACCAAGTTAACTTGAGTAGAGTTGAAAACTGATAATTTCCAAAATCCGCGAGTTAATTTCAAAACATAAGTTAGCAAGCATAATCATTGTTGGCGTAGCCATAAGAGTTATTCTGATGCCTATTTCCGCTCACCCATTTGACATGTACAGTTGGTATATCAATGCAGTTGGCATCATACGAAACGGACCTACAAGCATGCAGTTGTTCCCTCCGTTCAACCGCTACATGATGATTCCAGTCGCTTACAGTTACAATTGGTTTGCAGGCTTTTTTTCTTCAGGGACTATTCCGATGGCCTCATTACCATCAGCTTTGAACTTTTATCCTTCTGCCAATATTCAGTATGTTCCAGGGATGCTTTTTAATTCTGTAATGAAAACCCCCTTCTTGATTTCCGATGTGGCGATAGCTTTTCTTCTCTACAAAATAGTAGAGGAACTAACACATAACAAGGGGCTTGCCGAAAAAGCCGCGTTTCTCTGGTTCCTTAACCCATTTGTAATTTGGATTTCATCTGCGTGGGGCATGTGGGACACTTTGCCCGCTCTTTTTTCTTTGGTTGCCTTCTACTTTCTGTTGAGAAAGAAATATGCGCTTGCCGCGGTTTTTCTCAGTTTAGGCGTCGCTTCAAAATTGTACCCTGCTTTGTTTTTGGTGCCTATTGCGGTATATATTTTTAGGTTGAGCCCCGTTGGTGATAGGTGGAAGAATTGCCTGAAGTTTTTCTCTGTTTTTACAGGTGCCACAGTTTTGCTTTTTATTCCCTATTTCGGCATGATAGAAAGCTTTTTCACTGACTACTTTCTGGTGCATCCTACTGTTTCTGGTGTTGCGCCTAATCATCTAACAATCGCTGTTGCTTATGGTCTTTCTTACTGGTCGGTTTATTCGCTACATCTGCTACTCAACTTGCCTGTATCAGCTGAGGTCATTTCTTATGTTTCGATTGTATCCATTTTACTTGTGGCTCTTGCTTTGGTGCTTGTTTATTGGCGAACTGTCAAAATGCATTTTCAGAGACCCGCATATGATTTAGCCTTGGCATTGCTTTTGCCTGTATTTGCACTGTATCTTTCTTACAGAATTATTTGTGAGCAGTTTTTTATTTGGGCGATACCCTTTATGGTCATATTATGTGTAGGGGGACGCATTAAAGGAGCTTTTTATTGGGCTGCTTCGCTGGTGGCGTTACTTTACGTTTTCCTAAATTGCCCGCTTCCCTTCTTCTTTTTGCCTTTAGCTCCTTGGTACACCAATGCTTTGCTTGGCATGATACATGCTGTCTGGGCTGTTGGAACCCTGCGATTCGTTGCTTTAGCCGTATTAGGTTGCGTTTTTTCTATTTTGCTAGTTTTTATGCTATTCCAACTATTTACAACTCGAGCTTCCCAAAAAATCGCTGGGAAAACGTTTTCACAAGAACCAAACAATAAAACGCAATTGCATTAATATTGCTTAGAAAAAAATTTTGATGATTGAAACTTTATATGTCTAATAAATTTCAGGCGCTAAATTTCATTAAAGATGCGTAATTCATAAATACCCTACGATGGAAGGTACTGAATAACTATTATCTAAGAAAGGAAACAAACGATGTTTAAAGCTGAATTAAATGGCAATATTTTCCGCTTCCTTGATAAAAAACAACTTGTGAATATGAAAACTAAAGCTATGCGCTCGGGCGCATGGTTCAAAACATTGCAGAGAATAGACAGAGCACTTCTTGATTTAACAATAAGAGTTGTAGATAACATCCGAAGTGCAAAATTAGCAAAAAGCATATACGCGCTCACTAGGAAGCTGGAAGATGCTATAAAAAACGGTTTTTCAAGTCGTTTGCGGACGATTGGTTTGCCCTTGGCTCAACAAATCAGTTTCGCGGCTCAGAAATTAGGAAATATTTCTGCTGGTGAATGGGCTTCTGATTCTTCTTTTGTCATCTTCTTGGCTGTGATGCATATTAATAACGTTAAAATATTCAGGCAGTAATCAAAATTGGCGGCTTATAACTTCTATTTAGGTGGACCTTCGAGGATTTTTTTTGTGTGTATCCCGCGATTATGGCAAACGTTAAATTCTGACTTACACGTTACACATAGCAGTGCCTCTAAAATATGACCCAAATCAGCTTCAACCAGATTGAGCTTAAGCTCAAAGGATACGTTAAAGAAAATTGGGGCTCTCCCTTTATCATGGCGTTCATTCTGCTTTTGGTTGTTGCAGCTGTTTTCTTGTCTGCAGGCTCTGCTTCCTTAGCCGACACTTTAGCCGTTTACGGGTTTTATGCTTTGGTCGCAGGGGTTCTTCTTCAAATTGGCAGTTTTCTTAAATACCGCGGCACAGACGATGATGAGGTGGGGCTTTAACGGTTGAGGTAGAGCTGTCTTTTGTTATTCCAGCATACAATGAAGAAGAGTTCATAGAGGACACCCTTGGGACAATAGATACCGTTATGGGTAAAACTTTGCCTTATGAAATTATAGTGGTCGATGATGGCAGCCGAGACGACACTTTAAAAAAGGCAAGAAGATACGCTGGAAGAAACGGTCACGTCAAAGTTGTGAGTTACGGCGAGAATGCAGGAAAAGGACATGCTGTGAAAACTGGCTTCATGCAGACTAACGGGAACGTTGTGATTTTTGCGGACAGCGACATGGAAATCGACTTAAGAACAATTTCAAAATATCTTGATGCTCTCAAACACGGCGACATTGTTATAGCTTCTAAAAGGCACAGAGACTCCCGTGTAGATACACCAATATCTCGACGATTTTTGAGCAGTGTTTTTAACGGTTTGGTTCGCGTCCTTACTGGAGTGCCGCTTAAAGATACTCAGTCTGGGCTTAAAGCAATGAAAAAGAGTGCGTTTGTCAACATTATTCCCAGATTAGCCGTAAAACGTTACGCTTTCGACGTTGAATTACTGGCTGTCGCGAATCTTCATGGTCTAAAAATTGTCGAGATGCCTGTTAACATCAAGTTAGACGCTAACTTCAAGCCAGAAGCCATGTTGCATATGTTCATAGACTTGCTCGGAATCACCTACAGGCTCCGCATCACCCATTGGTATCAACGTCATCCTCCAGAGAAGAATGTTTTTCAAAATACTTTTTCTCCTCTTTTATGTGAACCTTAATGTCGTCAAAACCATCGGTTTCAATAATTGTACCATGTAAAAAAATGGACAATTACACATTAGAATGTATTGACCACTGCAAACGATTGGATTATCCAAATTTTGAGATAATAGTATTACCCGACGAATTCACCAATGCGATTGACGGGATCAAAATCATTGCAACTGGACCGGTGACTCCAGGTGTTAAACGAAACTTGGCAGTCAAAAGCTCAAGCGGCGAGTTCTGTGCCTTCATCGATAACGACGCTTATCCACGAAGCGACTGGCTAACTAATGCTTTGAAGCATCTTGAAGATCCACAAATCTGCGGTGTGGGTGGACCAGGATTAACTCCAGAAACAGACGGATTCATGCAAAAAGCTGGAGGCTATGTTTTATCCTCCTTAATGGTCGGAAACTTATCAAGCAGATACAAACCAAAAAACTATTTTGAATCGGACGATATACAATCATGTAATCTCATAGTTAGGAAAGCAGTTATAGAAGAAGCTGGTGGGTGGAATGAGAAATATTGGCCAGGCGAAGACACCCTCATGTGCCTAGCCATAAAAAAGCTTGGAAAAAAATTGTTTGAAGCATCCGATGTAGTGGTTTATCATCACCGGCGACCGCTTTTTAAACTGCATCTTAAGCAGGTTTCAAAATTCGGGGAGCATAGAGGCTACTTTGCAAGAAAATATCCCGAAACCTCAGCAAGACTCACATATTTCTTTCCGTCTCTGCTTCTTTTATTCTTCGTGTCAGGAATAGTGATTTCAGTGGTTTATCCAGTTTTTATTTATGTTTTCTTATCCGGCCTAATATTATACTTTGCATTGAGTTTAATAGCGGTTGGATTGCAGGTTAAAGATCCGAGGCTGTTCTTTTTTGCATGGCTCGGAATAATCGCGACGCATATAGTTTATGGACTTTACTTCTTATCAGGTCTTCTCAAACGTGATTTGAAAAGATGAAAATAAGCATCTCTTATCCACCTTTAACCTCGGAAAAAGGAGTTCCACTCCTAGCACAAAACAGGCAATTCCAGTATTTTCAATCGTCAACATACATTTATCCAGTTGTTCCAGCGTACGCTGCAACCATGTTGAAAAATGCTGGATATGAGGTTGTTTGGGATGACGGCATCGCGGAGGAAAAAACCTACAATCAATGGCTAAACAATTTAGAACGAAGCAATACTAATGTTATCATGATTGAAACCAAAACGCCTGTAGTAAAGAAGCACTGGGCGATCATTAACGACGTAAAAAAGGTTTTACCCGCTTCAAAAGTTGTTTTGGTTGGAGATCATGTTACTGCCTTACCTCAGGAGTCAATGGATCAGAGCAAAGTTGATTTCGTTCTTACGGGCGGCGATTATGATTTTCTACTCTTTAACTTGGTCAACTGCCTAAATGGCAAGTTGAAGCAGCTTGAAGCTGGAGTTTGGTATCGCGAGAGTGAAACCATAAAAAATACAGGTCCGTTCCACTTAAATCATAATTTAGACGATTTGCCCCCTATTAACCGTGACCTTACTAGGTGGCAGCTCTATAGTCAACGAAACGGAAACTTCAAAGTTACCCCAGGCGCTTATACCATGGTTGGCCGCGACTGTTGGTGGAGAAAAGACGGTGGATGCACATTCTGTTCATGGCCAACGCTTTATCCAACTTTCAGAGTGATGAAGCCCGAAAGGCTAGCTGACGAGATAGGGCTATTAATTGAGCGTTATGGCGTTAAATCGGTGTTTGACGACACAGGTTGTTTTCCGGCGGGAGAATGGCTTAGGCATTTTGCTAATTTAATGATTGAGAAGGGATACAATAAGAAAGTTCAATTTAGTTGTAACATGCGGTTTGGAGCGCTTAAGCAAGAAGACTATCGCCTAATGAAGAGGGCGGGTTTCAGAATGCTCCTTTTTGGTGTAGAATCTGGGAGCCAAGCTACGCTTGACCGCCTTAACAAAGGAACCACTGTGGAAGGAATCATGAACGAATGCATAGTGCCACAAAAGGAAGGACTAGAACCGCACATAACAATTATGGTTGGTTATCCATGGGAAACACGTCAAGAAGCAACAAAAACGCTAACTTTAGCTAAAACACTGATGCAGAAAGGCTGGGCGGTAACTCTGCAGTCCACGGTTGTTATTCCTTATCCTGGGAGTAAATTGTATGCCGAAGCATTGAAAAATGGGTGGTTCCGAGTTGACCCTAAAGATTACGAACGTTTCGACATGAAAGAACCAGTCATGACTACACCTGACATGACTCCTGAAGAAGTAATGAAGCTATGCGACGAAATATACAAAGTATTCTTAACACCGCAATACATGGTTAAACAGCTTGTACGGATACGTTCCTTGAGGGATTTTAAGTACTCAGTGAAAGGTTTCGCCAAAGTATTAGGGCATGTGAAGGACTTTGCAAAAGACGAGTAGCTCTTCGCAAACATCTTACAATTGTACTCAACAAAACGAGTTTCCATTAGTTTCAGTAGTTATAACCACCAAAAACGAAGAGAAAAACATAGAGAATTGCCTTCGTTCAATAAGAGAGCAAACATTTGCAGGTGTCGAATTAATAGTTGTTGACAACTTCTCCGAAGACCGAACTGCCGAAATAGCCAAGCAATATGATGCCAAAGTTTACTTCAAGGGCAACGAGCGTTCTGCACAAAGAAACTATGGTGCCGAAGTCGCTTCTGGCAAGTATCTGCTTTATCTTGACGCCGACATGATTCTGAGCCCAAGTTTGATTGAAGATTGCATGGAAAAATCCGAATGCGCAGGCGTAGACGCCCTCTACATTCCAGAAAAGATAGTTGGCAAAGGCTTCTGGGTTAAAGTGCGCGATTTTGAAAGAAGCTTCTATACAGGCACGGTAATTGACGCGGTGCGTTTTCTCAAAAGACAGCTATTTCTTGATGTCGGCGGATTTGATGAAGCACTCGTAGGTCCTGAAGACTGGGACTTTGATAGAAAAATAAGGCAAGTCGCCAGAACAAGTGTTGCTGATGTGTCATTATACCATAATGAAGGAAAGTTTGATAGCAGTCGATACTTGAAAAAGAAAGGTTATTATTCCGTTGGCATCCAAAAATACGTTGAAAAATGGGGAAGTTCTGATAAAGAAACGCTAAAACAAACGGGTTTGCGTTACAGAATGATAGGTGTCTTCGTAGAACAAGGAAAATGGAAAAAACTATTTAGGCACCCAATTTTGACAATTGCAATGTATTGCCTAAGGTTCAGAGTAGCTCTACAATACTATAAAAACAGGTCGAAAAAAACATGAAAGTAGGCATAATATCGGTCTATCCTCCGCCGAAATCAAAGCACTCTAAACAGACTGGAGTGGCATCATATTCCAAGAATCTGGTTGATTCTTTACAGAAACTTTGCCCTGTAGTGGTTTTCGCAGACAACTTGAAAGATTCGACAAATGAGAAAGACTTAGATTCCGAAAACTCCCCGAGCTTAACAGTTCGCAGATGCTGGAGCAGGGGGATCAAATATCCTTTTCGGATTTTTAAGGCGGTAGTGAACGATGATGTGGACGTTGTTCATATTCAGCATGAAACCTACTTGTTTGGCGGCCTTTTTTCTGCGTTTGCTTTTCCCGTGTTGCTTGCTATGCTTAAGCTAGCTCGGAAACCTGTAATAGTTACATTACACGGGGTTATCCCATTGTCAAGGATTGATAGGGTCTTTCTCAAAGAGAACCAAATAAATGGTAATCCTATTTTAATGAAATATGGGCTGTCGTTACTCGTTAAGACAATTGTATCTATCTCAAATGCAATAATAGTTCATGAAGGGGCTCTCAAAGAAGTTCTAGTAAAAGAATATAAATGTTCATTCACGAAGGTTCATGTCATCCATCACGGTATTGAAGAACCCAAGGCTTTGGTTTCAGCAGAGGAAGCAAAGAGGAAATTAGGAACGAGTTCGCGCAAAGTGATTCTGTTTTTTGGCTATATAACTGGATACAAGCATCTTGAGTTGTTGATTGAAAGTGCACGTTTCATAAATGTTTCGAATTGGGTGATGATGATTGCAGGTGGTTCGCATCCTCGCTTAAGTGAAGATCCAGATTACATCAAATATCTTACCGATTTAAAAACAGAGGCAAGTCAAATATCAAAAAACATTTTGTTTGAAGGATTCGTTTCTGAACCCGACATCCCAACGTATTTTTCGTCAGCCGATGTTGTAGTTTTTCCTTATAATATCTTGATTTCATCAAGTGGGCCATTATCGTTAGCAGTCTCTTACAGACGGCCCTTCCTTGTTTCAGCCTCTTTCAGAGATACAGTTAACTACAACGAAATTGTTTTTGGAAATAATCCCAAGGAGTTGGCTGATAAACTAAATTTGTTCTTCAAAGACCCACAGTATAATTTTCGCGTGACGAAATTTGCTGATGAATTTAGGCTTAATCGTTCATGGAAAAAAATTTCACAACAGACTTTTACTCTTTATGAAGAATCCAAAAAAATTGCCTCTGAATCTGACTAAAGTACGCGCTAATAATTGTCGAACTCTCGCCGATTTTCGGAGGAATCTAAGCGACAGAAGGCCCTAAGATAAGAATAGTTGTTTCCTTCCTTTCTCCTTTCACAAAAGGCAATAGTGCTGAAATATGGGGTGGAGAGAGAGCTTTTATTGAACTCGCTAAGCAATTGGCGAAATACGCTTCAATTGATATCATTGAACGTAAACCTAATGTCTCTCAAAGGTTTTTAGAAGGAACGTCTGCAAGAACTTTTGAAATTTCCGGTGCGTCGCGAATCAGCTGGTTAATTAAAGCTAGCATGCTAGGATTTAAGATGAGATCAGAGCATTGGGAATATGATGTTATTTATTCATACAATCATGGTTTCATAAACGCTTCCTTCACCTACATATTGAGCAGGCTTTTGAAGAAAAAATATGTTATAAATGTGTACCATGTTGAGAAGTATCAGACAAAGAGTGTCAAGAAAGGTTATGCGGCTGCTCGCAGCATTTACGGATATCCTGTTAAGGAAGCATTAATTCTTAGTTTTGAATGGTCAGTAATCTATTGGATATTGAAACGTGCTGACGCCATTACTGTTCCTTCTCGCGCTACAGCGGATGACTTAAGATCTATAGGCGTTCTGCCATCCAAAATACATCTTGTTTACCTTGGAATAGAACACGAAATGCCAATACATTCGGTGCAAGACACGCCCAAAGTTTTTGATGGTATATATGTAGGTAGACTGACACTAAACAAGGGTTTTTTCGATACTCTATTGGCCTGGAAAGAAGTCGTTAAGAAATTGCCAAGTGCTAAATTGGCTGTCGTCGACGGTAGTGTTCCCAAATTTGCGCTGGATTTCATAAAAAACAACAATTTGGATAACAATATTGTTTTTCTGCATCATTTGTCGCCCAAAGAACTTTCTGAAGCTCTTCACAAAAGTAAGTTGCTTGTTATGCCATCTCATGCCGAGGGTTTTTGTTTTACCGTAGGCAAAGCTATTCTTCATCATGTGCCTGTCGTGGTTTATGATATACCTGTTCTTAGGGAAGTTTACGGTTTTCTTCATAATGTAAATTTTGTCGAAGAATGGGATGTAAAAGCATTGGCAAAGCAAATTATTATTATGCTATCGGCGGAATTTTCAGAAAAGGAAATACGTCAAGATTCTGGAAGTTTATTGCAGAGATACGCTTGGAAGAATAGCGCAGCTGAAACTTACAAAGTCTTTAATGATTGTGTTAAAACTTAAAAGGTAGTTATCATAATTGTGTGGGAAGGAATCAATGTAAATGGGCTCAAGAATTAGAGAAATAGTACATCTGCTTAGGACTAAAGGCTTTAGGTACACGTATAATCGAGTCCATTTTTACATTTTTTGGTGCTGGATAGAAAATCACCCTCGGCTTATTAGAATGCTGAATTGGTATGCACCTTACCCATCTTACATTGAAATTGAGGTTACCACTAGGTGTAATCTAAGATGCATAATGTGCGAGCACACCTACTGGAAAGAGCCTGCTAGAGACATGTCTTTTGAGGAATTTAAAGGAATTGTAGACCAATTTCCTAACTTAAAATGGATTGGGCTCACGGGAATAGGTGAAAGTTTCCTTAATGACGATTTCATGAAAATGCTTAGTTATGTTAAAAGAAAACAAGTGTTCGTTGAACTTTATGATACATTCTTTTTTATAAACGAAGAACTCGCCAACGAACTCATAGAACTTAAGGTGGACAAAATTTTGGCTTCAATAGATGGTGCAACTAAAGAAACTTACGAAAAGATAAGAGTAGGAAGTGATTTTGAGAGAGTTATCAAAAATGCTGAAAACTTGTTAAGGTTAAAGAAAGAGAAAAAAGCGAGTTTTCCCAAAATTGGTTTTCATTTCATTATTAACAAATATAATTTTCATGAGATACTGCCATATATTGATTTAATCAAGTCTATTTCTCAAGGTGAAGATGTAACAATTCAATTCACAAGAATGCTTCATGAATTTAAAGACACCAAAGATTTGTTTGTGGAAATACCCGACGATACCGTGCTGGCTGTGGAACAAAAAGCTAAAGATTTGGGAATTGAGGTGGTGTGGAACGCTAATGTTCCGCAAGCTAAGCCGCCAATTAGCAACTGCATTGAATATACCATGCCTTTTATTTTCTCTTCAGGAGATGTGATACCGTGTTGTTCTGGAAATGAAGCTGGAAATCGAAATTTTCAAAAAGCAACCGCGTTAGGAAACATATTTGAACAAAGTTTTAAGGAAATATGGCGTGGCGAGAAGTATAGTCTTCTCAGGAAGGCGATTCGAGAGGGAAAAGTTCCAGCGCCGTGTAATAATTGCTGCCTCTTTAGCACAAAAGATGGTAAATCGTGCGAGTCTTAATTGTAAACTCTGGTATGTATGTTTATGGCGGTGCAGAATTAGTAATAGTGAAACTTGCGAATTACATGGCAAATAAAGGCATTGAAAACGCTTTGTTAACAACCGGCATTTTGCCAGAAATAAAAAAAAATTTTGTAAAAACTAAAATAATTGTTAAAAAACCCATTATTCCTTTTAATATTTCAGGCTTTAATCAATTTTTCGCTTTGAATCGAGAGGTAAGGCGCAACCTTAACAATTTCGACATAATAAATGTACATAATTACCCAGCAGAATTATCGATTTTTCCCAATCGTAAGCCGGTTGTTTGGATGTGCAATGAACCTCTTCCCTATTTGCTCCTCAAACTTAAAGCTCCTCCACTTTCCAAACTGAAAAACAAGGCACTTTTCAATTTTGACAAATTCGTTGTTAAAAACTACATAGGATGCAGCGTTGTAGCTGATAAATTTAATGCTGATAGATTTCAAGTCATATTCGGATTTAAGCCTGAAATAATTCACTACGGCGTAGACTATGAATTCTTTTCAAATGGAGATAAAAGAAATACTTTGGAAGAATTGGGCATATTTCACGATTTTGTTATTTTGCATGTTGGTATGCTAACTCCCTTCAAAAATCAGATGGAGAGTATAAAAACAATAGAAGTATTGAAAAATAAGGTTCCGAACATAAAATTAATACTTGCAGGATGGGCTGAAGGCGAATATGGCTGTAAGCTAAAAAATTATGTCAAAAATAAAAATTTAGAGAAGAATGTAATATTTACTGGTCATATCGACCGGACTCGTTTAAGAGATCTTTATCATGCATGCGCCGTTTTACTGCACCCTGTGGGACCCCAAGGAGGCTGGTTAAGTCCCTTCGAAGCATTAAGTGCTAAAACTCCAATTGTTGTTTCCACAGAGATGACTGCTTCAGATATTATAAAGAGAGAGAAAATAGGAATCGTAACAAAAGATTATATTACGGCAATTTGGGACATATATCAGAACCCTGATAAATATCGTCAAATGACAGAGTTGGGGCAGTTATGGGTGAAGCGTTATTTGAGTTGGGAAAACTTCTGCGAACAAATGATAAATCTGTTCTATGCAGCTGCGGAGGAAAAAAACTGAACTTATTGATCAATACAACGCTACATATCCCGCAAAAAATCAAAAGTGGTCAAAATGATTATTGGAATTGATGCTCGCCCTTTGACGCAGTTACGTAATGGAATGCGCAACTATTCTGTTAGTTTGCTAGATGCATTAGCTAAAATTGACAAAAAAAATAAATATATTTTGTATGTGAATGATTACCCTGTATCTAACCTGAATAACTTTGGGGTACGTGTAGTTAAAGTAAAGCCCTTTTTATCAAAAATTTTCTTTTTGACGCATTATTTATCGGTGGACAAAGTTGACGTGCTTCACTCTTTAGCATTTGCGCTTCCTATTCCTTTGCCTACTATGAAAAAATGCAAGTTTGTCGTGACAATTCCAGACCTCGGATTTGAGATTTGCCCGAGTTGGGTATCAGCCAAGGAATATTCTTATTGGACTATAACAACCAGATTAGCAGCATTTAGTGCAAACCGAATAATCGCTATTTCTGATAACACAAAAAAAGATATAATGCACTTTTATAAAATTCCTGAAAATAAGATAAGTGTAACGCATTGTGGAGTTAGCGAAATTTTCAAACCAGTTAATAATTTGGAAGCTTTGGAGCAATGCATGAAAAAATATGATTTACCACCCGATTTCATTCTATATGTTGCAAGTCTTCATCCAAGAAAAAACCTCGTTACGTTGCTTAGGGCATTTTCGAGATTTAAAAAAGACTGCAACATAAAACAAAAATTAGTTATTGAAGGCGTAGAACCATCCACAAATTTAGCAGTAATTACAGAGAAATTAAACATTAAAAATGATGTAATCTATATAAAAAACTGCCTTCACGAGGATTTACCATTATTATATAATTTGGCTCAATTTTCAGTTTATCCATCACTGTACGAAGGATTTGGCTTGCCGCCTCTTGAGTCCATGGCCTGTGGCACCCCCGTTATTGCGTCAAATTCTTCCTCCATTCCTGAAGTAGTTGGAGATGCAGGAATATTAGTGGATCCATGTAACGAAGGTGAGTTAGCACACGCAATCTACAATCTCTCAACCGATGGAAACCTAAGATCCAAGTTGAGTAGAAGCGGTTTGCAGAGATCCAAACTATTCACATGGGAACGAACTGCTAAAGAAACTATAGCAGTTTATAATGAAGTGTTAGACGATAAAAAAAGTTAAAACAAACTGTTACGAACAAAAACAAAAGCATTAAAGCTCAGAATAATACATGATTGAAAACAGGATTAAATTCATCACCAAAGCATGTAAATAATGATTTGATATTATAAAAGGCTTGAAAGAACAAAATGAAGCAAAATCTTGAAAATCTTTTGAAGGAAAGAATTGATCCTAAACTTGTGCCTCGTTATGATACTTATACTCATATACAACGTTACGAACTTGCTTTGAAGAAAGTTAGTGGTCTTATTCTGGACTTAGGTTGCGGGTTGGGCTATGGAAGTCAACTTTTAGCAAACAATAATCCGGTTGTAGCTATTGATGCCACTCTTGAATGTCTTAAATATGCTAAAAAAGAATACGGCGGAAACGTTCAATACGTTCTGGCAGATGCTCAAAATCTTCCGTTTAAAGACACTTCTTTCAATAGTATCGTGGCTCTTGAGGTAATTGAACACGTTCAAAATGGTAAGCATCTGCTGGCAGAAACCTATAGAGTTATTAAAAAAGGCGGTATCGTTGTTTTATCAACCCCAAATTGCACAAATCTTGGAAATCGTATAAAACATTTGTTTCTTATGAGGCCTTACCCGCGTAAAGCAGTGTGTGCATATCATGTTTGGGAATACGCTTTCACAGAACTTAATGACTTGGCGAACCAGACAAAATTTTGTGTAAATGAAAAATATGGTCAGATTCTTCCTTTGCCTCTTTGGCTTAATCTAATTGTCACTAGTCAAAAACTTAAGACAGACATAATTTATCGAATAATTGTAGATATGGGAAAACCTTTTCCTCAATTTGCCTATCACATGATATTTATAATGAAAAAGTAGCGACAAAGAACGAGGTGTAAACGTAGATTATGCTTCATCGATTCATAGACGACCTGTATATGATTTAGCGTTTATCGCTTGCAAAAAGTTGAATGCAACAATTAATTTATATTTG
>Ga0187891_1001769_pt1 | contig 17723 bp, 21 predicted proteins | sample June2016WEW_21_4_FD_132990 | JGI IMG/M metagenome (GOLD analysis project Ga0187891, IMG submission 132990) | Peatland microbial communities from SPRUCE experiment site at the Marcell Experimental Forest, Minnesota, USA - June2016WEW_21_40 | ecosystem: Environmental > Terrestrial > Soil >... | reverse complement strand
GCGGCTCGGCTCAGTCGTCCTGGGCCAGGAGGCCGGCATTGCCGCCCACTGCCGCGGTGCGGCTCGGCTCAGTCGTCCTGGGCCAGGAGGCCGGCATTGCCGCCCACTGCCGCGGTATTGACGGTCACGACCTGTTCGGTGGCGAAGCGGCGAAGATAATTTGGTCCGCCCGCCTTGGGGCCGGTGCCGGACAGCCGCGTGCCGCCGAACGGCTGCGAGCCGACCACCGCGCCGATCATGTTGCGATTGACGTAGACGTTGCCGTGCGGCAGCCGTGCCGCGACGCGCTCGACGGCGCCGTCGATGCGGGAATGAATGCCGAGCGTCAGCGCGGTGCCATTCGCCGCGATGTCGTCGAGCAGCGCCGCAATCTCGTCCGCGCGCCAGCGCACGACGTGGAGCACCGGCCCGAAGACCTCCTCCTTCAGCTCTACGGCGCGGTCGAGCTCGATCAGCGCCGGCGCCACATAGGTTCCGCCGGCGGGCCACGCCCGGTCACCGTCCCAGCGGAAGCGCAAGCGGCCGGCGCGCGCCATGTCGCCGATCCAGCTTTCGAGCTTGTCCTTGGCCTCGGCGTCGATCACCGGGCCGACATGGGTTGCCGGCTCGCGCGGATCGCCGACTTTCAGTTCGCGCGCCGCGCCGGTCAGCATGTCGAGCACGGGCTCCGCCACGTCGTCCTGCAGGCAAAGAAGCCGCAGCGCCGAGCAGCGCTGGCCGGCGGAGCGGAAAGCGGACGCCATGACGTCGTCGATCACCTGCTCGGGCAGCGCGGTGGCATCGACGATCATGGCGTTGATGCCGCCGGTCTCGGCGATCAGCGGCACGATCGGACCACGCTTGGCGGCGAGCGCCTGGTTGATGCTGCGGCCGACTTCGGTCGAGCCGGTGAAGGCGACACCGGCGGTGCGGGAATCGGCGACGAGGCTCGCGCCGACGACACCGTTGCCGGGTACGAGATGCAGCGCGCTGAACGGCACGCCGGCCTCATGCAGCAGCGCAACCGCGCGCGCGGCAATGAGCGGCGTCTGTTCGGCCGGCTTGGCGACGACGGCATTGCCGGCAACGAGCGCCGCGCTTACCTGGCCGAGGAAGATGGCAAGCGGGAAGTTCCACGGGCTGATGCAGACGAAAACGCCGCGTCCGCGGTAGCGCAGCAGGTTGCTTTCGCCGGTCGGTCCCGGCATCGGCTGTGCCGCCAAGCACTCGCGCGCCTGCGCGGCATAGTAGCGGCAATAATCGACCGCCTCGCGCAGCTCGGCGACCGCGTCGTCGAGCGTTTTTCCGGCCTCGTTCTGCAGCAGCGCCAAGAGCTCGCCCCGATGCGCTTCGAGCCGCTCGGCGGTGCGCTCAAGAAGCGCCGCGCGCTCCTCGCAGGGCGTCGCCGCCCAGGCGGGAAAACCGGCTGCGGCGGCCGCCATTGCCGCCCGCGCGATCGTGTCATCGCCCTCGCGGACGACACCGATGGCGCGGCCGTTGATCGGCGAGATCACCGCGCGTTCGATACCGGGCAGCGCGATGCCGTCGATAAGCGGTTGGGCCTCGGCCGACGCCATCGTGCCGGCGCGAACCTCGGCGAGCAGCGCGTCGAGGCTTGCGCATTCGCCGAACTCGACGCCGGCCGAGTTTCGCCGCTGCGGCTGATAGAGATCGCGCGGCAGCGGGATTTTTGGATTGCGCGCGGCGGCGGGACTGGCGATCCAGCTTTGCGGGCGGCGCAGAACCTCTTCGATCGGCACGCTCGGGTCGGCGGCGACCGAAACGAACGACGAGTTGGCGCCGTTCTCCAGGAGCCGCCGCACCAGATAAGCCAGCAGATCGCGATGACCGCCGACCGGGGCATAGACGCGGCAGGCCACCTCGGGCAACTCCGCCAAGAGCGCCGCGTACAACGCTTCGCCCATGCCATAGAGGCGCTGGAACTCGAAGCCCTCGACGCCGCCGGCCGCCTCGATGACGCTAGCGACCGTGAGCGCGTTGTGGGTGGCGAATTGCGGGAAAATGCGCGCCCGCGCCGCCACAAGTTTCTTGACGCAGGCCGTGTAGCAGAGATCGGTCATGGCCTTGCGCGTGAACACCGGATAATCGGCAAGTCCGCGCTCCTGCGCGCGCTTGATCTCGGTGTCCCAATAAGCGCCCTTGACCAATCGAACCGTGAGCCGGCTGTCCAGCGCGGCGGCCGCATCCTCGATCCAGGCGATCAGCGGCAGAGCGCGCTTCTGATAGGCCTGCACGGCGAGGCCAAAACCGTCCCAGCCGCGCAGTGACGGATCGCCGAGAACGGCGCCGATAACGTCGAGCGACAATTCGAGTCGGTCCGCCTCCTCGGCATCGACGGTGAATTCCAGCTCGTGCGCCTTGGCCATGCGCGCGAGCTCAAGCAGTCTTGGCGCGAGCTCCGCCAGCACCCGCTCCCGTGAGATCGCCTCGAAGCGCGGATGCAGCGCCGAGAGTTTCACCGAGATTCCGGGACGCGCCGGCGGCGGCGGCGCGTTGCCGAAGCTCGATCCGATGGCTGCGATGGCGGCGGCATAGGCCGCGAAATATTTTTCGGCGTCCGTCGCAGTGCGCGCGCCTTCGCCGAGCATGTCGAACGAATAGCGAAACTCCGGGTGGCCGCGGGCGCGGTCGAGCGCTTCCTCGATGGTTTGTCCGAGCACGAAATGCGAGCTGATGAGCCGCATGGCCTGGCGCGTCGCCGCGCGCATGGCCGGCAGCCCAAGGCGCCTCGCGATCGTCTCGAGGATCGTCTCCGCCATCTCGCCGGGATGGATGATGCGGGCGGCAATTCCGAGCGTCCATGCCGAAGCCGAGACCAGAAGCGCCGGCGACTTGATATCGCCGTCGCGCCAGCGGCCCGCCGCGAGCTTGTCCTCGATCAGGCGGTCCGCGGTGGCGGCGTCGGGCACCCGCAGCAGCGCCTCGGCGAGCACCATGAGTGCGAGCCCTTCCTTGGTCGAGAGGGCATAGGCGTGCAAAAAGTCCTCGATGCCGCCGAGCCCGCCGGTCTTGGCGCGGATCGCCTCGACCAGCGTTCGCGCGCGCGCATCGATGCGGCGCTCGGTCGCGCCGTCGTGGGCCGCATCGGCCAGAAAGTCCGCCGCCAATTCCGCGTCCTGCGGCGCAAACGGGGCGCGGAACGGCGGCAGCCCGGGATAAGACCGCGTCATGGCTGGCTCCATCGTGTCGGCCGCCCTGAGCGCATGAACCCTGAGCGCATTAATGATGCGCGCCTATCGGCCCGGCGATCGGGCAGCTTCCGCTTGCGCTTTACGGCGGCATGTTCTTTATCGGGCCGTAGCGGAGGCACCGGGGCGCCGAGCGAACTGACGAAACCGAGCAGGGAACCGGGCATGGCCATGGTCGACCTCACGCGGCTCACCCGGTCCCGCGCCTTGGCACTGTTCGCTGCGCTCTCGCGCCTGACAGTGTTCGCCGCGCTCGTGTGGCCCGTAGCGGCCGAGGCCGGTACCGCGATCCACTTCACGCTCGACCGCAAGATCGATGGACCGGCGGCGCCCTTCTTCCTCGCCATCGACAAAGGCTACTTCAAGGCTGAAGGGCTCGATGTAACCATCGACGCCGCCACCGGCGGTCCGCTCGAAGCCATCGACCGCCTCGCGACAGGCGTCTACGAGATGGGCGTCGCCGACATCAACTTTCTCATCAAGTACCGCGACAGCAATCCCGGCACGCCGATCAAGGCCCTGTTCGTCGTGTTTGACAAGCCCCCCTACGCCATCATCGCGCGCAAGAGCCGCGGCATCGTCGCGCCCAAGGATTTGGCGGGAAAAAGACTGGGTGCACCGTCCGCCGATCCCGCTTTTGCGGCATGGCCGATTTTCGCCAAGGTCAACGGCATCGATGCCGCGAAAGTCGTCATCGAGAACGTCGGCTTGCCGGTGCGCGAACCGATGCTCGCCGCCGGCGAGGTGGACGCCATCACCGGCTGCTCGTTCACCGCCTATGTCGATCTCAAGGACCGCGGCGTGCCGCCGGATGACCTTGTCGTGCTGCTGATGGCCGATGACGGCGTCGAGCTCTACGGCGATGCCATCATGGCTTCGCCAAAGTTCGCGCAAGAAAAGCCCGAAGCCGCACGCGCGTTTCTGCGCGCCTACGTGAAGGCGCTGAAAGACACCGTGCGCGATCCCGCACGCGCCGTCGAATCGGTGCTGCGCCGCAACGATACGGCCAAAAAGGACACCGAGCTCGAACGCCTGCGCATGGCGATCCGCGACAACATCGTCACCCGCGCGGTGAAAGCGAACGGCTATGGTAGTGTCGATCCGGAGCGCTTTGAGGCGGCGCTCGACCAGCTGGCGCTGATTTATCACTTCAAGGCGAAGGACAAGGCCGCCGCTGCCTTCGATCCGTCGTTCCTGCCGCCGGCGGCGGAACGCAGAGTCAGCGAGACCGCATCGCGCTAGCCGGTGCACGACGGTAGACCAAATCCGTCGTAGCCCATCCGCTGCGCGCTTCCGGGCGAGCGATACTCGTAAACTTGTTATTCGCAGACTTGATTATTCGCAGACTTGATTATTCGCAGACTTGATTATTCGCAGACTTGATTATTCGCAGACTTGGGAGATCTCTCTTGCCAGAGCCAGAATCTGGTTCTTGGCCGCTTGTTCCTTGTCTGCGGTGGACCGCCGGTCAGGAGGGCCTTCGGTGGCGACGTTGACGCGTCCGGACATTTCTCCGCGCGGCGAGGAGAACGCGAATGTGAACGACCCGCGGCCATCCGGCTCTAAATGGATTGTATCCATCCTCCATGCTCCTGCTTTGCGCAAAATGTATGCTCTACATGCTGCGCTGGAATTGGTTTTTCGACTGACACGGTTTCGGTTTGCCATCAGCCGATGCGCTTCCATCCATCGGATGCCAACCACGCAAAACGCCTCGCCCGGTCAAGCCGCACGAGGCGTTCTACAACTCATTGGACTACGACTTACGCCGCGAAGCGGATGCTGGGCGAGCCAACTACGCCGCTCTTCTCCATCACCGTCTTCATTTCACTTGAGCCCAACCAGGTGCGGGCCTTCGATACGTCGGCGACATCCTGAAGGATCAGCACATCATTGGTGTCGTCGGCGCCGCGAAATACTTTGCTGTTGGTGATGCCGGCCGACGCGCGATTCTTCTCGTGCCCATTGTAACTTGTGCGCCATGCGTTGTAGTCCTTGACCTTGAAGTGGACAGTCATGTTTTCGTTTGCATTGAGATTTGCCATAACGATTGCTCCAAAAGGTGTGAAATATGCGCAGTCTGGATGTTCTTCATTGAGGACTGCCCAACGCACATAACACCCGGTGCTGACGAAACAAGGTTGTTTTAGATATATTTCCCGCGCGCCAGTGATCATCTTTTCACGACGCGCTCGGGCGCGCAGCACGACACCGCGCGCCGGTTGGAGCAATGACCCGGCTGCTGTGCGGGAATTTATAAGGTCAGTTTTGTGCTTTGCGCAGCGCGCGCCGAGCGCACGCCGCTAAATTTCAACGTGCGCCCTTTTTGGCTCGGTGTCGAGGACTAATGTGGCGCCGACCTATGAAAACCAATCTGCGTGGGCTCGTTATTTGGTCTCGCCATCCCCATATCAACTCAATATTTCGATCAACGCCCGAATCGGATGCCCGACCGACGGCGCTTGGGGAAAGGACTATGTTCAAGCACACGCAATACCGTGCGAAAGCCACCGAATACGGCGACCTGGCCAAGACTTCGACCGGTTCTGACCAAAGGCGCGATTTTCAGAAGCTCGAGCAGCGATTCGCGGTGTTGGCGGATAATGAGCAGGGGCTCGCAGATACTTATCATGACACTGTGAGGGATTCGGGACAGGACTGCGCAAGCGGTCTAACTCTTGCCGACGAAGAGGATCACGTCCTGCGCTGCCTCGGGGCCGCGCTCATCATGCAATGGAACATATTGCCGACCAAGCTGCGCCGGGACCTCTTCGACAATGCCGGCAGCATGGGTGCGCTGCTGGAGACCGGTGCTCTCAGAGGTCAAATCGCTCGCTTTCTGCACAAGCATAAGAGTGTTGAGGATATCGCAGCAGTGTGATCCGAACGCCCCGTGCGGATGATTGCTGCCGACCAGGCGGATTCCCGATGCCGCTTACAGCGTTTGCCGTCGATGAAGGGCCTCACAGCATGGATGGATTGCTGCTCCATGCCTGGGAAGGGCCGCAGCGGGTGGAGGCATTCATCGGCAGGCGGGTCATGGATAACTGGGTCGATCCGAGAGAGCCCTATCGCGGGCGGAGAAGTCTGCTTCGTAGCCAATACGATGCGCTCGGCAAGCTCAATCTCGCGGCGATTGCCCGGATTGCCGGCGCCAAGTATCGACGCGGCGCGGCCTTCAACCGCCAGCATCCTTTCGTGGATATTCTCTTCTCCGACATCACGGAAAGCCAGGAGGCGCTCGATACCAGCGAACTCATGCGCGAACCGCCGCCGCCCTCCTTCCAACGATTGCCGCGTTAGCAGGGGGGGTCATCTGCAAACCTGTTCACTTTCCATCTGAGCGAGTTTAGACTCGCAATGAGATGAAGCGCGAGATTTTTGCCGTCGCCGACATTTACGTGCCGGTCAAACGCCGGGCCACGCTCGAGCAAAAGCGGGTGGACGAAATCGCCGCCAGCATGCTCGAGAACGGCCAGCAACCCCGATCCTGGTACGGCCGGACGGCGCGCGCTTCGTGCTGATCGAGGGGCTGCACCGGCTGGAGGCCGCCAAGGCGCTCGGCGAGAAAACCATCGTCGGCTTTCGTGTCGACGCGCGCAAGCACTGACGGCGCGTTGCTTTCTTGCGGGGCCATCAGAACCCCTAAGGCTCTGGTGTACCCTGAAATTCACCGCACTGGCGGCCGCTGCCCGGAACCCTTACATAGGGAGTTCCCCCACAATGGAGCAATCGAATGGCCTCGCGCCAAATCAAAATGCCGGTAAAGGACGCTTCCGACACTGAAGTCGAGGAGGCACCGTCGCAGCGCAAGCGGCCGGAGACCGGCCGGTATTTGCTCCAGGTAGACCGGCAAACCAAGGGCTCCTACAAGACATCGGAAGCTGCTCAAGCGGCGGCGCTCGCCATCAAGAAGGGCTACCCGATCGTTCAGGTGTCCGTCTATGACAGCGTCGAATACACGCATACGCTGGTAGAGGCGCCGGCGTCGGAGTGACGAAGCTCTCGCTGCGTTGCCGGTAGCTTCGGCGTTAGCGAAGCGACATCGGCATCACCGACCCAGGATATCGCTTCGCTCGTCGCGGCGGCGGGGGCTAGAGCGCGTCCAGGAAAAGTGGAAACCGGTTTTCCGTCCGGACGCGCGATAAAACAAGAACTTAGAGCGGGATGACGATTCGAAGATAAGTCATCCCGCTCTAATGGCCGGCATAGGCCCGCTCAAGCGCTTCGAGATCCAACTTCCTCATCTTCAATAGCGCACCCATGGCGCGTTCGCATTTTGCGCCCTCGGCGTCCGACAGCATCTGCGGCAACGCCGACGGCACGACCTGCCAGGAGAGGCCGTATTTGTCCTTGAGCCAGCCGCACTGCCCTTCCTGGCCGCCTTCCGACAGCCTGCTCCAGAAATAATCGATCTCGTCCTGGGTCTCGCACATCACCTGGAACGATACCGCTTCGTTGAATTTGAAATGCGGTCCGCCGTTGAGGGCGATGAAAGCTTGGCCCTCGATCTCGAACGCCACGGTCAAAACCGAGCCGGCCTCCTTGCCATGAACCTCGCGGCCGACCCTTCCATACCGGCTGATCCGCGTGATCCGGGAATTCTCGAATATCAAGGTATAAAATTTCGCCGCCTCCTCGGCCTGGGTGTCAAACCACAGGAAGGGAGTGATTCTTTGCTGGATCTCCGGCATGACGCTCCTTCCTACAGTTCGTGACGAACATGGCGACGCGCCGCCGAACTGCGGAATCAGCTTGCCGTCACGATCATCCAGCCGACGCCGAATTTATCGGCGAGCATGCCGAAGCGCGGCGAAAAGAACGTCTTGCCGAGCGGCATCTGCACTTGCCCGCCGCCGGCCAAAGCGGCGAAGGTTTTCTCGGCTTCAGCTTCGGATTTGACCGAGATTGCCAGGGCGATGCCATGGAAATTCGTCTTGCCGGTGCAGCGGCCGTCCGACATCAGCACCGTCGTATCCCCGATGTGGATCCTGGAATGCATGACCTTGTCCGCGTTGCCGGGCGTGATCATGGACTGGTCGGGCGCGTCCTTGAAACGCATCAGCATGTCGACCTTGGCGCCGAGCGCCTTCTTGTAGAACTCCAAGGCTTCCTCACAGCGGCCGTCGAAGTTCAGATACGGTTCTACTTGCATGACCGTCTTTTCCCCGTTTTGAGCTTGACAAATAGATTGATATCAACATAATTAGCTCATGTCAAGCGAGCCGTCCTATACGCTCACGCATCAGGTCCGCGACAGCTGTCTCTGCCTGCATGTCCAGCAGGCGGCGCGGGCGTTGGCCCGGCGCTTCGATGACGCGCTGCGGCCGGTCGGGCTGACGCAAGGCCAATTCTCGTTATTGATGTCGTTGAACCGGCCGGCGCCGCCGACCATGGGCGATGTGGCGTCGTTGCTCGCGCTCGACCGCACCACGCTAACCGCCAACCTCAAGCCGCTGCAGCGCCGCGGCCTAGTGAAGGTGACGGCCGATCGAAACGACAAGCGGAGTCGCCGGCTGACGCTCACGGCTGCGGGCCGCGCTCTGTTGGTTGCCGCCGCGCCGATCTGGAAGCGTGCGCACGCGCAGACCGAGCGGCTCCTGACCCGAGCGAGCCCCGATACTCTACGCGCCAGCCTGCGCGAACTGGGCGAGCCTTAGCGCAGCCGTTCGAGAATGCTGACATAATTGGCCACCGCGGCGCCGCCCATATTGAAGATGCCGCCGAGCGTCGCGTCCTTGATCTGCATGTCGCCGGCGGTGCCGGTGAGCTGCATCGAGGTGATCGCGTGCATCGACACGCCGGTGGCGCCGATCGGGTGGCCCTTGGCCTTGAGGCCGCCCGACGGATTGATCGGCAGCTTGCCGTCCTTGGCGACGACGCCTTCGGCGATGACGCGGGCGCCTTGGCCTTCCGGCGCCAGCCCCATGGCTTCGTATTCGATCAATTCGGCGATGGTGAAACAGTCGTGCACCTCGGCGAAGGACAGATCGGGCAGCGCGATGCCGGCCTGGGCGAGCGCCCGCTTCCAGGCCACGGCGCAGCCCTCGAACTTGAGAATGTCGCGCCGCGACATCGGCAAAAAGTCCTGCACGTGCTCGGCGGCGCGGAATACGATCGCCTTATTGAGCTTGAGCGCGGTGTCGACGTCGGTGAGAATGAGCGCGGCGGCGCCGTCGGACACCAGCGAACAGTCGGTGCGCTTGAGCGGCCCCGCCACGCGCGGGTTCTTGTCGCTCTCCTGGCGGCAGAATTCGTAGCCGAAATCCTTGCGGATCTGCGCGTAAGGATTGCCGACGCCGTTCTTGTGGTTCTTGGCGGCGATGCGGGCGAGCGCATCCGACTGGTCGCCCCAGCGCTGAAAATAGAGCGATGCGATCTTGCCGAAAATCCCGGCGAAGCCGCCGTCGATGTCGGCTTCCTCGCGGACGTAGGACGCCTTGAGCAGGTTGCGGCCGACTTCCGGGCCGGGCGTCGTCGTCATCTGTTCGACGCCGACCACGAGCACGATGCGCGCCGAGCCGGCGGCGATTGCCTTCAGTCCCTGATGCACGGCGGCGGAGCCGGTCGCGCACGCGTTCTCGACGCGGGTGGCCCGCTTGAAGCGCAGGTCGGGCGAGGCCTGCAGCACCAGCGACGCAGTGAAATCCTGCGCCGAGAAGCCGGCATTGAAGTGGCCGAGCACAATCTCGTCGACATCCTTTGCCGCAATCCCGGCGTCCGCGAGCGCCTCGCTCGTCACCTTTACGATCAGACTCTCGACGGTCTCGCCGGCGAGCTTGCCGAAGGGCGTATGCGCCCATCCCACGATGCAGGCGGTCATGTGAACTCCGTTGCCGAATTTTGGTCGCTTTTGCTTGGCCTGTTGCTTGGCCCGTTTCTTGGCTAAGCCGTTGTGGCGAAGCCGCGCACCACGCGATGATAGCGCTATTCGGCTTTGCGTCGAGCGTTCCTTGGGCTTAGATAGTGCGCCATCTGCGCTTCGGGAACCTTTCGTAAACCCTTCGCGGCTCCTTTGTCGGCACCTTGGGCGACCTCCCGAGGCGGCTACCAGGGCCCGACCAACCGAACGGACCGTGACACGTGCATCATTTGCAGTTTCTTCGGGCGCTGACGCTCGGCATCGCCCTCGGTTCCCTGTTTGCCTCCACTTTGACTGCCACGCCGGCTCAGGCCGGCGCCTCGATTCTCGTCGAGGCCGATTCCGGCAAGGTGCTGCGCGCGGAAAATGCGACCTATCCCTGGTACCCGGCTTCGGTGACCAAGCTGATGACCATGTATGTCACGCTGCAAGCGGTGAAGCAGGGCCGCATCACGCTCGACACGTTGTTCACGGTGTCGCGCAACGCGCTGGCGCAGGCTCCGACCAAGATGGGCTTCGCCGTCGGCACCCAGGTGACGGTCGACAACGCGCTGAAAATGATGATGGTGAAGTCGGCGAACGACATGGCGGTGCTGCTCGCCGAGGGCGTCGACGGCTCGATCGAGAATTTCGCCGACGACATGACGCGAACGGCGCATCGCCTCGGCATGACGGAATCGAATTTCGTCAATCCCAACGGCTTGCCGGCCGACGGCCAGATCACCTCGGCGCGCGATCTTGCCATCCTGGCGCGCGCGCTGATCCACGACTTCGCCGAATATAACTATTATTGGCACATTCCGGCGATCAAATTCGGCAGGCGGGTGGTGCGCAACTACAACAAGCTGCTCGGGCGCTATCCCGGCGCCGACGGCATGAAGACCGGCTTCATCTGCGCCTCCGGGTTCAACCTCGTCGCCACCGCCACCCGCGGCAACAAGCAGCTGATCGCAGTGGTGCTCGGCGCGCCCTCGTCGGCGGCGCGCGCGGTGAAGGCGGCGGAGCTCCTGGAAGGCGGCTTTACGCAGAATCCGCTGTCGTGGCTGACGCCGGCGCTCGGGTCGGTTGATAAGCTTGAGCCAATCAACGCCGACCCGCCCAATCTGCACGACGAAGTGTGCGGGCGGCATCGCAAGCGGCTGGCGGCGGAGGACGAGGAGGACGAGTCCGGCGGCGAGAGCGGCGGAGTGGACACGCCGTTCTCCGCGCTGTTGTCGAGCCTAAGGGCGCCGACCCCCAAGGGCGCCGCGCTCCTGTCGGACTTTGGCGCGGTGACGCCGACCGTGGTCTATACCGGGCCGACGCGCACCGCGGCGCAGCTGGCCAACCTCGCTTCCGAGGCGGTTTCCCATCATAAGAAAAGAAGATCGGCGAAGACCGCGGCGGTGAAGCCCGCCGACGAGAAAGACACAAGCGAAAAGGCGCACCACGAAAAGGGCGCGGAAGAGAAAGCCAAAGCCGGCAAGGCCGCAACCGACAAGAAGGCGGACGCTCATTCCTGGACGCCGACGTCACCCTCGGCGCTGGCGGCAAGCCCGCCTCCCGGATTGGAAACAAAACCGGACGCCGACGCGTCGAAGAAGCGGCACAAAACCAAGCCGCCGATCAGGCCGACCGTGACGCAGTGAGATCGGTGAGTGCGGCACTCATTTGTGAGATAGCGCGGGATTGTTGGGTTCGCCTCTCCCCGCCGGGGAGAGGTGAGGTGAGGGTGCGGCGATCAATTCGCCCGGCGCAGCGGTGCGTCGGTGATGTCCTGCAGCGTCTCGAAGCTCAGCCCACGCACCATGTCGCGGACGACAAAGCCGTCGGCGGTGATGTCGAGCACCGCAAGGTTGGTGTAGACGCGCTTGACCGCACCCGGAGCGGTGAGCGGGTAGGTGCAGCGGTGCATCAGCTTGCTCCTGCCGTGCTTGGTCGTGTGCTCCATCAGCACCCAGACTCGTTTGGCGCCGACGGCAAGGTCCATGGCGCCGCCCACGGACGGCATGTGGTCGTTCTCTGACGTCGCCCAGTTGGCGAAATCGCCGTTCTCGGCGACTTGGAAGGCGCCAAGCACGCAGAGGTCGAGATGGCCGCCGCGGATCAGGGCGAAACTATCGGCGTGATGCATGTAGGAGCCGCCCGGAAGAAGCGTGACGTACTTCTTGCTGGCGTTGATCAGCCAGGGATTGATCTTGTCCGGTTCCGGCGTCGGGCCCATGCCGAGGATGCCGTTCTCCGAATGGATGATGACTTCGCGTTCCGGCGGCACGTAGTTCGGCACCAGCACCGGAATGCCGATGCCGACATTGACATACCAGCCTTCCGGAATGTCGTGCGCGGCGCGCGCGGCTATTTGTTCCCGCGTCCACGGTTTGCAGGCGGCCAAGGTTTTCGCAACGGCGTTGGCATGCAAGTTCACGTTAGCCTCCTCACGTCACGGTCGGTTCGCCGTAGGGCACGTGCACGACGCGATTGACGAAAATCCCGGCGGTGCCGATCTTCTCCGGATCGAGCGCGCCCAGTTCGACAATGTGCTGGGCCTGGGCGATGGTCAACTTCGCCGCCATCGCCATCACCGGATTGAAGTTCCGGGCGGACGACCGGTAGGTGAGGTTCCCCCAGCGGTCCGCCTCCCAGGCTTCGATCAGCGCCACATCGCCGAAGAACGCCTCTTCGAGCACGCATTCGCGGCCTGAAAATTGGCGCACCTCCTTGGCTGCCGCCAGCTTCGTCCCCGCCGAGGTCGGCGTATAGAACGCCGGAATGCCGGCGCCGGCGGCGCGCAGGCGCTCGGCCATCGTGCCCTGCGGCATGACTTCGAGCTCGATGCGGCCGGCGCGATAAAGCTCGGCGAACACCACCGGATCCGATGTGCGCGGGTATGAGCAGACGATCTTGCGCACCCGGCCGACTTCCATTAGCCGCGCCAGGCCGACGTGGCCGACGCCGGCATTGTTGGCGACCACCGTCAAATCCTTGGCGCCTTGCTCGATCAGGCCGTAGATCAGCGCGTTCGGCTGGCCGATGCTGCCGAAGCCGCCGATCAGCACCACGGAACCGTCGCGGATTCCCGCCAACGCCTCGGCCATTTCTTGTACGATCTTGTTGATCATCGTGGGGGCGTCCGTGGTCACGCCGGCCGGAACATCGGCGCCGGCGGACCGTTCTCGGTTTCCTGGAACACCACGGCGACCGGCTGGCCGATGTAAAGCTTGTCGAAATCGCAATCGACGATATTGGTCAGCATGGTCGGTCCTTCCGCCAGCGTCACATGGGCGATGGCATAGGGCTCCTTGACGCGGCGCATCACGCTGTAGGTGTAGATGGTGCCGCGGCCGGATGCCTCGCGCCACGCGATCTGGTCGCCGGCGCAGAACGGGCAAATGGCGCGCGGATACCAATGCGCTTTGCCGCAGGCCGTGCACACCGGGATCAGGAAGCGGTTTTGCCGTGCCGCATCCCAAAAAGCTTTGGTCTCGGCGTTGACGACCGGCGACGTGATCTTGCGCGTCATCGCCTTACTCCCGTTCCATGATCAAGGTGGCGCTGCCATGGCGCGTGGCGAGTTGAAAGCCGGTGCCCTGCGCCAGCGCCAGATCGCAATTCTTCACCTGCACCGCCGGATGCGCCTCGCCGCGCAGCTGCCGCACCGCCTCGATCACCTTGGTCATGCTGCCGCGATTGGCCGGATGGTTGTTGCATAAGCCCCCGTCGTCGGTGTTGAACGGCAGTTTGCCGACGCCGGCGATCAGATTGCCGTCGGCGACGAACTTGCCGCCCGCGCCCTTGGCACAGAAGCCGAGGTCTTCGAGCTGGATGATGACGGTGATGGTGAAGCTGTCGTAGATCGACGCGTATTTGATGTCGGCCGGCGTCACGCCGGCTTCGGCGAATGCAATCGGCCCGGCGCGCGCCGCGCCCGACGTGGTGAGATCGAAGCTGCCGCCGGTCAGGTGTTTCACCGCTTCGCCGGCGCCGATGATTTTAATGAGCGGCCGGTTGAGCTTTTTGGCGATCTCCGGCCGCACGATGACCAGCGCGCCGCCGCCGTCGCTGATGACACAGCAATCGAGCCGGTGCAGCGGGTCGGCGATCATCGGCGAGTTCACTACGTCCTCGACGGTCACGAGCTCGGGCAGCATGGCGTGCGGATTATGTTGGGCGTGGTGGGAAGCGGCGACCTTGACCCAAGCGAGCTGCTCGCTGGTGGTGCCGTATTCGTGCATGTGGCGCATCGCGCACATGGCATAGCCGTTGGCGGTGGTGATGGCGTAAGGCGCTTCCCAGCCGGCCTCGGGCTGGTTCGGATCGCGCGGCCGCGGCGCGGTGCCGGTCGCCATGCCTTCGCTGCGCGGCCGGCCGGCGAGCGTGACCAGCGCCACATCGCATTTGCCGAGCGCGATCGCTTCGGCCGCATGCGCGGCCAACAGCGTGTAGGACGCGCCGCCGACTTCCGTCGAGTCGACGTGGCGAAGCTTGAGGTTCATGTACTCCGCCATCGAGGCGGGTCCGGGACCCGGCGCATCGCCCGAGCAGAAATAGCCGTCGACGTCTTCGCGCGTCAGGCCGGCGTCGGCGAGCGCGCCGAGCGCCACCTCGGCGTGGAGCTGCGCCACCGTCTTGTCCGGCGCCAGCCTGGTCGGATGCTCGAAGGCGCCAGCGATATAGGCCTTACCCTTGATGGTCATGCCGCAAATCCCCTTGCGGGCCGCAACATATCGGGGCCTAGCGTAACCTCCAACATCTACTCTGGCATGCGTGTGGCTATCCGGCGGCATGGTTCTTTGCGCTGCACCGTTCCTGCGCTAAAGAACGGGCCGAGGATTGCCACCATGAAACGCGCGCGCGCAGTCAAGACCGCCGGCCATTGGGACAGCGCCAGCGCCGTCGATTCGATCACGCTCGACGCGCATGAGCGGCATCGCCGCCGCGTTGTCCTGGCCGGCGAGCGCGGCACCAAGTTTCTGCTCGACCTGCCGCAGGCGACCGCTCTGCGCGATGGCGACGGTCTGGTGCTCGACGACGGCGCCATCGTGCGGATCGTCGGCCGGCCGGAGCCGCTGATCGAGATCGCGGCGGCCGATGCCCACGAGCTGGCGCGGCTCGCCTGGCACATCGGCAATCGCCATATCGACGTACAGATCGTCGGCGAGCGGTTGCGCATCCGCCGCGATCACGTCATCGAGGACATGCTGCGCGGGCTCGGTGCCCGGCTTGCGCCGGTCGAAGCGCCGTTCGACCCGGAGCACGGCGCTTACGACCTCCACGGCCATGAGCATGGCGGCCATCACCATGACCACGATCATGGCTAAGCAGCGTTCCAAAATCCTCCCCCGCGAAGCGGGGGAGGATAGTCTTGCCGACGCCGCCGCGCTCTACCGCCTCATGGCCTGGCTGTCGCCGGCCTATCCGGTCGGCGCCTTTTCCTATTCAAGCGGCATCGAGTGGGCGGTTGAGGCCGGCGACATCAAGGATGCCGAGACGTTGCGGCGCTGGCTCGCGGTGATGCTCGGCGAAGGCGGCGGCTTCTGCGACGCGGTGTTCTTCGTTCACGCCCACCGCGCCATTGCGGCCGACGACGATGCGGCGTTACGCGCCGTCGCCGAGCTGGCCGCCGCGTTCGTGCCGTCGAAGGAGCGCTTCCTCGAAACCACCGCCCAGGGCCGCGCCTTCCTCGAAGCGACGCGCGCGGCGTGGCCGTGCCCGGCGCTCACCCGCTTTGACGCCACCTGGATGGGACCGGTCGCGCTGCCGGTTGCCGTCGGGGTCGCCTGCGCCGGCCATGGCATTGCGTGCGACACCGCGCTCAACGCCTTTCTGCATGCGCTGGTGGCGAACTGGATCTCCGCCGGCGTGCGGCTGATCCCGCTCGGCCAGACCGACGGCCAGCGCGTCCTCGCTGCGCTCGAGAGCGCGGTCGCGGCTGCGGCAACGCGGGCGCTGGCGACGCCGCTCGAGGAGGTCGGCAGCGCCGCGCTTCGCGCCGATCTCGCCGGCATGCGCCACGAGACCCAATACACGCGATTGTTCAGGAGCTGAGAAGCACGATGACGCAAACGCACGGACCCCTGCGCGTCGGTGTCGGCGGCCCGGTCGGCTCCGGCAAGACCGCGCTGATGGATGCGCTCTGCAAGCGGTTGCGCGATCGCTACGAGATCGCCGCGATCACCAACGACATCTACACCAAATGGGACGCCGAATATCTGGTGCGCTCCGGCGCGCTCGTCCCCGACCGCATCGCCGGCGTCGAAACCGGCGGCTGCCCGCACACCGCGATCCGCGAGGACGCCTCGGCCAACCTCGCGGCCATCGCCGACATGCGGCAGAAATTTCCCGGCCTCGATCTGGTGCTGATCGAATCCGGCGGCGACAATCTCGCCGCGACTTTTTCGCCGGAGCTGGCCGATCTGACCATCTATGTCATCGACGTCGCCGCCGGGGATAAAATCCCCTCGAAAGGTGGGCCGGGCATCACCCGCTCGGATCTGCTGGTGATCAACAAGATCGATCTCGCGCCCTATGTCGGCGCCTCGCTGGAAACCATGGAGCGCGAGAGTAAGCGCATGCGCGGCGCGCGCCCCTTCGTCTTCACCAACTTGCGTGCCGGGCAGGGCGTCGACGAAATCGCGTGCTTCATCGAGGAGAAGGGCGGGCTGGGGGTGGCGTAATAATTATCCTCCCCGCTGCGCTTCGCTCCGCAGGGGAGGAAAGATTATACCCGCCCCGTCTGCTTCCTTGCCGCTTCGAGGTGGCTGAAACTCTGCACTGGCGCGCACATCAAGAGGCGGTAGCCTTCCTTGACGACGCGCTCGACGTTGCCCTGCTCGACATGCGGGTGACCGACCACGACGTTGTGCTTCTTGCAAGTGTCGACCACGCGCTTCATCCATTCCAAGACGACCTTGTGTTCGTATTGCCGCGGGTAGCCCAGCTCCTGCGATAGATCGCCTTCGCCGATCAGGATGCAGCCGATGCCCGGCACGTTCGTCAGGATGTCGTCGAGGTTTTCCACGCCGCGCGTGTCCTCGATCTGCAGGATGCAGAAAATTTCGCCCTGCGGATTGAGCGGCCAGACGTCCGCCTTCTGGTAATAGTCCTGCTGGCCCAGGCCCCAGTAGCGCGCGGCCGCCGTGGGGCCGTCGCCGCGGATGCCGGCGGGCTCGTAGAACGGGGCGCTCTTGAGCCGCGGATAGCGGCAGGCGCCGACCGCATTGGCGGCTTCCTCGACCGTCGAAATGTGCGGGAACACGATACCGTAGCAGCCCATGTCGAGGGCCTGCTTGGCCTGCCACTGCGCCATCTCGGCGCCGTTGACCGGGACGCGCGCCATCGGCGTCACGCCCGGCACGACGGATGCGGCTTTCGCGATCTGGGCGCGGTTGAGCATGTATTGCAGGCAATCCCGCAACAGCCGGCCGTCCCACGGCTGATGCTCCATCTCGAAAACGCAGCCGTCGAATTTCGACGCGCTCATGGCGATCGCGGTATTGAGCTCGGTCGGCGCGAAACAGGTCAGCGCGTGCTGGCCCGCTTCGAGCGCGCGGATGACGCCATTGAGGCGCGGAAGTTCAGCCATTCCTCAAGTCCCCCGTAATGCGGGGGCATTCTAAACCATCCGCTAGCCGCGCGGCGAGCCCCGGCTTCGTTTCAGTGTCGCAAGCGGCGTGCTAACGTTTCGCCAATGGCGC
>Ga0187891_1001767_pt1 | contig 17741 bp, 12 predicted proteins | sample June2016WEW_21_4_FD_132990 | JGI IMG/M metagenome (GOLD analysis project Ga0187891, IMG submission 132990) | Peatland microbial communities from SPRUCE experiment site at the Marcell Experimental Forest, Minnesota, USA - June2016WEW_21_40 | ecosystem: Environmental > Terrestrial > Soil >... | reverse complement strand
TGCGGTGACGGGATTGACCAACTTCATGCGCAATATTGGAATGAGCTTTGGCACCGCCGGCGTTCAAACCATTCTGGCTCGGCGTCAGCAATTCCATCTGGCGCGGCTTGCCGACCACCTGAGTCTCGGCAGCCCAGGTCTGGCGATGAGTTTCCAGCAGATGGCGCTGCTCGCGCGCAGCGCCGGCCTGGGGCCCTACGGAACTCAGGCCGCGGTCGTCGCCCAAATCTATCGATCGTTCATGATACAAGCGGCGGCGCTGTCGTTCATCGATGCCTACGTGATCATGGGAGCCGGATCGGCGGCCATGTTCTTTGTTTCATTCCTTCTCAAGCGCAACGATCCCAAAAAGGCAGAGGGATTCACCGGCCATTGAAGGGAAACCATGAGTTCTTCTCATCTGACTTCGAGCAGCCTGCAATCGATCGCTGAGCGTGGACTGTGTTCCTTTCTGCGGGCTCTAGCTGAGGTCGCGCCCAGCGTAGACCCGCAAAGGGCCTGTGACTGCTGGATTCGTGCTGTCGAGAAAACAGAATGGAGTCCTGACGAGAGCGCCGATCGATTCATTTGCCATGTGACGACCTGTGCCATGGCATCCTGTGCAGAACAAATTCCGTCCATGCTGCGAAAATGACGTTGCCTTCCCGCAGGCCTGCGCCTGCCTTAGTCACCGCCCTTGCCTGCTTCTGCCTTAGCCGCCGCCCTTGCCTGCTTCTGCCACTTCTGCACGTTCACCCCCATCGCCAGCAGCCACAGCATCAGCAGCCCCTCCGCCGCCACGCCCAGGATTTCAATCCCCGTCCCCAAGTGTTTCGCGACCGCAGGAACGAGAAACAACAGCCAGCCCAATCCCGCCAGCACCATCAGTGCGCCCAGAATGTGCGGTAGGAATTTCGAACCTAGAATGAGGTACCCGATCAGCAGGCAATACGGCCCGAAGAAGAACAGCGCGCTCACGTGGTAGGTCGGCAGATGAAAGATGTCGAGCGAACCAACCACGCATCCCGCAAGGCTCACTAGCGCCGCCACAAGTGAGAGCCGCTTGTTCACCGGCTTGAACAGGTCGTAGAAGAGCAGCGAAGTGATCGCATAAAGCACGAACGCCAGCAGGTTGCCTGTTTTTCCAATGGATTCAGGTACGCGGCTCTGAACCATCGTCGTGACGATCGTCGTCACGAAATAGGCAAGGTAGACGGCGCCCGTGAGCCTCGCCAACGGACTCCGCTCCGCCTCTTCGGTCCGCTTCGGCATCGTAGGCCTTCTGGCAGCGCCATTGGGTCGCGAGCACTGGACCATCCCGTTCTGCAGGGGCCCATCCGGGCCACACTTTTTCGCGTTCCGGGTGGGCTCGCTAACTCCGCTGCTTTGCCTTCTGCATCAGCCGGCGGGAGTCACACCGATAATCCCGCAGTTCACCTTTGCCATTCCCTGCTGGATCGCTCCCATCGGAAACGGTCCGAACGTCGACGTCGTCCCTGGAGGCGTTGGTCCATTCAGGGTCGTCGACATCTGCGTGATGGTAGACCCGTTCGCGGCATACTGCACGCACTCCAGCGTCGCCGACTGGATGTTCACATTCGAGTTATTCCGCCATTGCGCGTTGGTTATCTCGATCGTCCCATTCACTGCATCCCACCGCCCGCTGAAAACCTGCAAATTGACCAGCGCCGCATTGTTCCCGCCGCCCGCACCCGGTGCTCCTCCCGGAGCTCCCGGCGGAGCCTGTCCCTGACCCGGCGCTGGTCCCGGATTGCCGCCCGGTTGTCCCGGAGCCCCACCCGGCTGTGTCGGAGCGGTCCCCGGTTGCGTCGGCGCGGTCCCCGGTTGCGTCGGCGCGTTTGCCGGCGGCGTTTGCGTCTGCTGACTGTTGTGGTAGTAGTACCACCCGCCGGCCACAAGGGCGATGGCGATCACCCCCCACATCATGCCGCTCTTCTTCTGTGGCTGTACCGGCGGAGGCACGCCCATCACCGGAACCGGTCCCGGCGCCCCATAGCCCGGAGGAGGAGGCGCCGCATAGCCTGCCGGAGGCGGCGCTACGGAGGGAGGCACCGGAACTGCTGCCGGCGGAGCTGCAGCCGGTGCGGCCGCCGCCGCCGGAGCTGCCGCTTGCGCGCTCACATCGTTCCCGCACTTCACGCAGAAGCGCTCATTGCCTTCCAATTGTGCGCCACACTTGCTGCAGAATACCGCCATACGTTCCCTTTCTTGTCGCGCGTCGTTCCCTGGTCCCTACTCGCTAATCCCTGGTCCCTAATCCCTGTTCTTCTCACGCCACCGGCATCACCGGCGCCGGCGCCATTGGCGGCCTCACCGTTCCCAGTCCCAGTGTCGCCTCCACATTCGCAAGTGTGCCCCGCAAATGCGCCACCTGCTCTTGCTTCACCTGCTGCAACCCCTGCTGCACCAACCCGAACAGCACATACCAGGTGATCAGCCCTGTAACTATGGGTAGGATGATCGCCCCAAAAAGGGTGGGCAAGCTCGGGATAAGGATCGATAAGTCCCAAATCGTATGCATCAGTACCGGGATCGCGAATGCCTTCAGAAAGCGCGTGTCCATCAGCATCGCCGGGCTCGTCGGTTTGTCCCCCTTCACACGCCAGAACGCGCCCGCTGCAATCGCCGTCCACGCCACATGTCCCAGCGGCGACTCAACCCCACGCAGCACAAGATTTGCCATCATCGTCTCCACCGCCGCGGCTATCCCCTGCGCCGTTGGCAATCCATTAGCGACATTCCCGGCCTGTATAGCCTGCGTCAGAGTTTCCAATATGGCGTCGAATCCGTAGCCGCACGTTTCAAAGCACGCAAAACCCGCGCCCACCGTCGCCCCAAAGAGAATTCCATTCAACTGGTATTTGTAGCGCAGGCTCCGAGCCACCAGCAGCACTGCAAGCAGCTTCGCCGATTCCTCAACGATGCCCGGGATATTACCGCAAATCGGGACCATGTAGGCCAGCATCGCCGTGCACAATCCGGTTAAGCCTCCCACCACGAATAGCTTCCCCACCATCACCAGCGAAACGTTCCGCGGCGTGTTCATCTCAAAGATCAGCACCAGCGTCGCCAGCGGCACCGCGAAGGCTCCCAGAAACAAAATTGCCGGAACGGTTTTCTCGTTCATGGTGAAGTGGAACAAGACCGCCAGCACGACAAACGCACCCACCAGGATCCCGAGCAGGCGGAAGAACATCCACGGCTTCGGCCACCCCGTCTCCACTTGGTCCAGTGGCGGCGTCGTCCTCGACGTGCCCACCATGATGTACTCTTCCACTGCATCGACCCCGTGCCGGGTAGTCACCTGCTTGAACATCTCTTTCAGGCTGAACCCCTCTAGGGCGTCCGTCGAAGACAGCATCCGGATGCGCGAGCGCATTCCCTCCATGAAACCCGCCTGCACGTGCGGGTGCGCCGTCGCTGCCGGCACGTAATACACCTGCTGCGGACCGCCCGGGTACGCCTGGTACACCATCGGGACCATTCCCGGTGGTGGTGCCGGGGGCAACCCCGCCGCCGGAGGGGCCGTCACGCCCGGCGGCGGTGGTTGTGGCGCCGGTGGCGGAGCTTGCCACTGCGCAGCCTGTGGAGCTGGAGCCGCTGCCGCAGCGCCCTGTGCGCCGCCCGCTGCTCCCAGCGTCGATCCACAACTCTTGCAAAACTTGTTCTCTGGCTGGTTCTCTACGCCGCAGCGTGGGCAAAACATAGGGATTCTCCTGTCTTCCGGGGGCGGGGGATGCTGACCAAAGTAGCACCTATCCGCGCCTCAAGTAAAGAGTTATATCAGGACCATTCGCCGAACTCTCATCGGGCGCTTTAAATTCGCGGGTGTTTTTGCCCCGCCCTCATCCAATTCAGGAAATGGGTGCCCCATCCCGGCTCTCATCTTGAGCGACCGTCGTCCGCCGCGGCGGACGATGGGAGTCGACTGCCTGCCCTGAGCGAAGATCGCGAAAGCGATTGGAGTCGAACGGGGATCTGCTTCTTGGAATTCTGGCGAACAGTGAGCTCAAGTTCAACTCCGCTAGCTCCGCTAACTCCGCTGCTTCACTTCACCTTCGTCAAATGCCCGATCGCCCCGTCCGCAGGCCCGTTCAATGACCCGTCGTCGGCCATCGTCAAAACTTCTGTTTGGCCGCCGCACGTCAAGTTGATCTGCTTGCCGCTCTGCGTGTAAGTGCACGTCGATGCGATCGGGCCAAAACTCACGCTTGCAGCCCCGTCGGACTGGAACGCAATCGTCACCGAACCATCGGCAGCCCCGTAGGTGTGCCCGTTCACGTTGTTCCCGCATCCCGCCACGGTCAGACATAACAGCACCGCTGCCGCCGCCATCCATCCACTTCTTAAGCTCGCTCTCACCTTTCGACCTCCTTCCGATCTCCGCCAGTCTCTAGCAACGCTAACCCCGCGAACGCGCTCACCCGCTGTCTCGGCGGGATCGCTAAACCTCACCTGTCCGCTCGAAATCCGCTATCGATTCCAATGCCAGGGAATAGGGAGCTCGACTGCTTGCTTCGTTTCGCTCTCTCCCGTGTCAATTGTCCAAAGGGGGAAACCGCTCCACAAACTCTAACCACCCGCAATTCCTTGAGGCAAGCTTTTTCTGTGCCCGGCCCTAACTCCGCCAACCACTGTCCACTGTCCACTGAAGTGTCATCCTGAGCGGGATCGCCACAGCGACCGAGTTGAAGGATCTGCGGCTGCTTCTCGCGCGTTCCCCTCAGCACAAACCTTGGGGTGCTCCGGATCCCCCTGTCGAGCTCGAAAAACTGACAACTGATGACTGCTGACTGACCACTGGCATCAGCGCCGCCAACCTCGAAATCAGCCCGAGGCACACATCCAGGCCTGGATCGGGGTCTGGTTCGGATCGGAATTGCGGATTCCGGTGCGCTTTCCGTTCAAATCAATAGTCGATCCCGGGAATATACCCGCTCGGCGAAACGGACTGGAAGCGGCCGGGATTGGCATTGATCAGCGCTCCCGCCAGGCCGTCTGAAGTGGTTGCGTGGCCTCCCGTCTGGGTGTCGACGACGACTGTTTGATCCCGCAGCATGTTCGACATGCCGGCGGTCATTCGGTCTGCGCTGTCATTGTATTGCGCCACCGTATTCAAAGCCTGATTCGTCACCGCGATGCTCTGTTGAATCTGCTGATTGACGATCGCATTCACCATCTGCGTATTGCGACTGTAGTTGGGGAAGATCTCCGCAATGGTGCTCGCCTCCTGACCCATCACCTGCTCGGGTCCGTACATCACATACAAAGTCATCTGCCACGTGCCCATGGTGATGACCGCAGTATTGATCATCTCCGCCACAAGAAACTGCTTGCCTTGGCCGTCGTTGAAATCGATATCCCCGAACATGAACTCGTTCGCGCCACCCTGCATCGCTATGTCCTGCACTTTTGCGATGTCGATCACCGGCGGCTGCTTGCGCGCCTGTTGCGCCAACTGCGTAAAGGCGGCCTTGAAAGCCGTGGCTGGGTCGGCGCTATGGGGGATCGCCACGAAGTTTGGCGGCGCAGCTCCGCGGCTGTTCCCCATCAACGCCCGCGATTGCGGGTTTGTGGGGTCGATCACAGCAATGGTCCAGCCGAAGCGTAGCTTTTCGCCGTGCGGTCCCGCGGCGGTCACATCGCCCTTCTGTGCATTCTGCATCTGCCATCCCGCAGGTAGCCCAATCGACCCGGTTCCATCCGGAAAGACCGCGCGCTGCAACGGCTGTGGCGGCCCCGACGTCACCGGAGCGGAAGTCCCCGCACCGGAGGGAGCTCCTGTCCCGCCAGCCGGCGACGGCGCCCCGGATGAACTCGGCGGAGCTCCCAGCTCCTGTTTGAGCCGTGTGAACATGGAGTTTACCGTGGTCGGAAACCGGTCGGCGTCATCCAGCAGCACCGCGCCGCCTGCGGTTCCGGTCTTCGGCGCATACACAATCGCCAGGCCTTCCATCGGCTTGCCGTCCAGGTTCTTGCCCGTCACGGTAAAAAAGCCGACCAGAATCTCGCCGGTCGTATTCTTATCCAGCTTGCCAAGCTGCGGGCGGTCTCCGCATAAAGCGGTCACACGCTGCATTACCTTTCCCATCGCATCCGGCGGCGTGGGCTGCCCGGCCAGCGCACCCAGATAGATTGTGCCGCCGTTGGGGATGGCAATGGTCTTGATGCCGGCTTGCGCTCCGCTGGTGTTTTGCGCTGGTGTTTGTGCGACGCTCATCCGGGTTGAAAGCGCTGCCAGTAGCATTGCGCCCTCCACCAAAATCATGTGTCTCCGAGTCCGGTGTGTCATTGCTGACCTCTTTCTTGATCGCTCTAAAACGAGATTGGGGATGGCTTGCCTTCAGCCGTCGTATGCCTGTCTCGATTGCTGGATTGGCTAGGAAATTGACTCGCCGCGGCGCATGAACACAGGATGCGCGCCCCAGTTTTCTGGCCAGTCGATGCTGACCCTAGAAGGTGCCCCCATTGGAGAAGCTCTCACACTACGATCTGAGGGTGCACCAGACCTCGATTGTATGGCCTGAAATCGCACGAATCTCAACAATCATTCAATCGGCTCTCAATTGGCACATTCAGTCCGAGGCACTTATCCAAGCTTGTTGCGTCTCCGAACTGCACGCTCCGGTTGGTTGGTCGCCCACCCGGCAGTGTCGTTAGCAAGTGGAAATGTCCGCTTTTGGTACCAAATGAAATGTCCGGTTTTGTTAATAATCAGCCGTAGCAGAGGCGCTGGGAAAGTGCGCATCCCGCGCCTTCTGCCGCAGCCCCGGGATCATTAGCATTAGCACCCCCGACGCCGCCCAGCTCACCGTGATCGCCCCATACCCGCTCGCCAGCGACCCCGTCCGCGTACGCAGGTACCCAAACGCCGACGGCCCGAAGAAGCCCGCAATATTCGCGATCGTGCTCGCCACCCCCAACGCACCTGCAGCCGCCGTGTCGCTCAGAATCTCCGTTGGGATCGCCCAGAAAACCGGCAGAGACGCCAACTCGACCATCATCAGGCTGAACAGACACAGCGTCATCACCAGCGACGGCGGAAACACTATCAGCCCCAGCGCCCCCAGCACCACCGCCGGTATTCCCTCCAGCACAAACAGCCACCGCCATCCCGCAACGCCCAGCCAATGGTGCCCAACAATCCATCCCGCCGTCGGCGACCCGATCAGCAGCGACAGCGGAATCGCCGCCATAAAATTACTCGCCGCCTTCGCCCGGTCTTTCTGGATGAACCAGTGGCTCAGATAAACCATCACGCCCGGAAAGAAGCTCGCCTCTGCCAGCCCCAGCAAGAATCGCGCCAGGTAAAGCTGCGTCGGCGTATGCACCAGCGCCGTCAGCGCCGTCAGAGATCCCCACACCACCATCGACCCCGAGATCGTCCTCCGCGCGCTCCAGATTTCCGCCAGCAGCGACCCCGGAATCTGCAGCGCCAGGTACCCAACAAAAAACACGCCCACGCCCAGGCCGAACACGCGATCACTGATGCCCAGGTCGCGAGACATTCCGATCGCCGCAAACGCAACGCTGGTACGGTCGAGATAGTTGACGATATACAGGACGAACAGGAAGGGCAGCAGCCGCACTGCGGTCTGGTGACGGGTGTGGCCCACCAGTGTTGCAGCGGCGAGCACGCCGACTCGACTCGTGAAGTACCTATTGGCATTCAAGGGCCTCCGCGAGCCACGCATGCGACAAGCGGAGTGTATTAGGTATGTCAACGACTTGGCGGCATCGGTAAGTGCTCGAATTCTCGACCCAGGTCAAATATATAAACGCATCGGCGAGCGCATCCCTCCGCACTCGCCACCCGCGGCGGCGAGACAGTGGGAGGTGTTCCGCCGACGAAAGATGGGTTTCGGTCGCATGGTCGCCCAACCGTACATGACCCCGATCTTCGAGTTCTGTCCGGATGGCCGGTCATCCGACCGGCGTAGCGTCAAGATCCCGGAAAACGGTCGCGATGCCGACTTGGCTGTTACCGATCCGTCGATACCACCTCCGGATCGCCGACCGCACACTCGGAACCCCGAGATCCGGAGCGGCGTATAGAAGCGGCCGCTGTCGACTGGACTACGAACACCCTCCGCCGATTCCCTTGGCGTTCATTGATGTTGTAGAGCACAGACGGCTGAACCTGCCGATGCGCCTCACCACTCGGTCGCAGCAATCGGGACAGGCGGTCCGGCTTTCCCGTCGATGATCTTGGTCTTAAGGACGATCTCAACGTTTTTGTTCTCCCAGCCCGCCGGCAATTGCCTGGCAATCTGCTCCAAATACTGTGGTGAGGCAACGAATGCGCCGGCGGCTTCGGTTCCAAATGGTCCAAGGCCGGCCACAACCATGACGGGCCCCTCGGTGGTTGGATCGCGATAACGTGCCACGATGGCATAGTCGGTAGAAATTGAAGCGTACGGCTTGAGAAAGTCGACACTCCAATCGATGTTCTGAAGGTTGTTCGAGTCTTGAACCTGAGCGTTTGGACCGGGCAAGAAGCGAAACCTGAGAGGGCTCACCAGGCGCATCGTCCACGCGTTGTTGGTGGCTCCGATCAAAATGATGGTGCGCGAGTGCATGTCAGTCAGGCTGGTCTCATTCTCTTCCTTGATCTCGAAAGCAGTGCCACGCTGACGCAGAACGGCCGCAACATTTGCCAGCGTGGTCGCGGTCGCCACGGAGACATGATGATAGGGGCCCGTCATGCGATCGAAGAAAGTGGTCTCAGCCAATTCCGGCGACATCTGATCGGCGTTGTGACCCGTTCCCACGACGACCAGAACAGGGTCCGGCGATTTGATCATCGGTCGCCAAAGTTCGTCGATCGAGGTGCTCTTGAGCGATGCGGCTTTATGGTAAGCGTAGAAGCCGAATGCAGCCGCCACTGCAAGAACGACGATTGCGGCGAGGACCACGATACGGTACCGGTACAACTTTTTGTGTAGCCGGCCTTCTGTAGAGGCGGCCTTCTCAACGTCATGGCCCATTCGCGCTTCGGAAACTTCCGGCTCTCGCAGAAGAAACTCCGGCACGTAGGAGCCGACGGGTAGTTCAATCTCTAACTTCGCGCCATGTCCGTTCTCGTGATAGAACTGCGCGATGCGCTTGCGCACCTCGCCAGCGCTAATGCGAACGACGGGATCGGCATTGGTGTCGTAATCGGGATCGCGGCCAAAAACTTCAACTCCCAGTGTGCGTTCTTTCAGATCGGAGGCGCGCCCGTCGATCACCGCACTGACTACGTACTTCAGCATCGCCGGGTAGCGTTTGCTCCCGCGAAAATGGTGGCTGGAAACGATCGCGTCCAGTTCCTTAAGAACCAGCTCGCGATCCTCTTCCGAAGTTGGAAACCATGGGGACACGGTCTAACGTCTTCCTTGGCCTTTGGAACTCCGCAAACGGCCCATTTTTCGTGAAGAATACACCTGCGTTGCAACGCTTGTCACGAGCGAATGTCGCTGAAGTACAAGCCAGCCGCGGTTCTGGCGTTGTTTCCGATTTAGTCAACAAGTCATTGATTATCAATCGATAACGAACCGCCTCCTCACGCGAATGGCACCCAACATGCGGCTACAGCCTTTTGCATTCCTCCTTGAGGCGCGAGAATCCACACCGATTGATAATCCCCTGCTCCAGATGACCTGAATTGCGCGGGCTCGCGTGATTCGAGGAGGTTGTCTGGCGTTCGGGATTCGCGTGCGCGTTCGGAAACGAGTGGAGTTTTGCAAGTCACGCAATAAAGAACCGACGTCACCACAACCGGCAGGCGCAAAGGGCTGCCTGGACCTGCTCAATGAAGGATGAATCGAAGAGCCAGGGCCTACTGGCTTCGTCCCAATTCGAGGTGGATTCGTTGTCTTCGGCCCGTGGAAAGCGCCGGCCAATTTCAAAATCGAGTCGTTCGTCATCCGCGTCGGCGATTGGGGCGGCTATATGTTGATGGAATGTGACGACCCGCTCGAAGTGCACAAGTTCTGTTCAATGTTGCCCGCCTTCAAGTTCGAAGCTCGCCCTGTCGTCGCCGTCGCAGATGCCATTCGCGTGGAACTCGAAGCGATGGCCTGGCGTGATGGACTCAAGGGCAAGTAGCATCCAACAGAATCAAGTCGCCCGACGCCCCATCCTCAACGAACAAAGTTGGGTGCCCCAGGTCCCCGGGGTCCCCAGCGAGCGATCTTTGCTCGCTGGGGTGCCCTCGGTCCACCGTCCACTGTTGTTTGGTTATCTATATCTTCCGTAGCCAATATGCACATAATTATCGGCAAAATTGAGTTCACAACGTGGGCCAAATGCAGCTTATCTCGCTGCCATCTTCACCTCAATGTGCAGCTTTGATCGAGTTTCCTCCGGACCGACGCGCCTAATTCCTGAATTCTCCTGGCTTATATGTGGAGGTTTCGCGCCGAGAATCTTTTTTCCGCCCAAATCTCCACTTATATCTGGAGTCTTTTCGCCCCATTTCTCCGCCTGCAGCCTTCCAGCCGGCGAATTCTCTTCGCTTATAAGTGGAGTTTTCGCGCCAGGAATCTTTCTCCCGTCCAAATCTCTTCTCGGACCCGGAGATTTTCCCTTCAATTCGGCCGCTTGCCGGCTGCGCCGCCCTGGCTGTCATCCTGAGCGACCGGAGCGCAGCGATGGGAGCCGAAAGCCTGCCCTGAGCGAAGATCGCGAAAGCCGGGGTCCCCAGCGACAGGTCTTCGTCGCTGGGGTGGGGAAGCGATCGGAGTCGAATGGGGACCTGCTTCTTGGAACTCTGGCGAAGGGTGGGATAGCTGGCTCCGCATACTTCGCTAACACCGCTGACTCGCTGGCTTGCTGAGTCGCTGGCTTGCTGACTCGCTGGCTTGCTGACTTGCTGGCCCGCCGGCCTGCTGACTTGCTCACCCGCCGGAACCGCCGAATAGCCCGCAACCCGGAAACCAGCCCACCTCGCGCCGAGCAGACAAAAAACTGCCCGAGCATCCGCAATCGCATGCCTAAGTTTCAAGTCTGCATGTTCGGGAACAAGCTGTCGCGTGTAATCCGCCTTTGAGCCGAATCGACGTACGGCATCTGGTCATAGTTGAAACCAAACTGAACATAGATTCGGCCAAGAAGTTGGTAGGCAACGTGCCCCAAGTCCAAGTCTTTGAAAGGAGCGGCATAGCTTGACGTGAGGGTGGGGCCAAGAGCACTCCGGGTTGAGCCCGGGAATCTGAAGGTGTTTGGCCCACGATCGTCGGTCGCACCAAGAGTGCATGGCGCGCCGTCCTCAGTCATGTTGTCGAGCTTGAGAATGAACCTCAAGTGAGAGGGGGGTGGAACAGCGTGCTTAAACACTTCCAGAGCCAGAGAACAGAAGTTCACAGTGACTTCAGCCAGAACAAAGCTACGAATTGGTAGACCCGGCTTTGAATTCGTGTGGCTTCTCGTGAACCAGCACAACATGTCGTCATCACCAGGGCCGACCGTTACCAATGCGCCATCCTGCCAAAGCTCAACGAGTTTGTTGGCCTGCACGACAATCCTCCGCAACCGACCCTGGATGATCTGGGACGACCACCGAGCGCCACTCGGCGTTATCGCGAATCCCTCGCGCCTCATTACCGGAGGCTCCTCGATCAGCCTAACGACTTCTGCAGAATTGGAGCTGAACAATTCTGGAAACGAGCATGAACTCGTCGAAAACGCCGACAACGCGATGTCCGGTCGCGTTGCTCGATCAACAGTCTTCTCAGCCTCAGATATGCGGTCGAGAATCTCGGGGTCTGTCAAGCCTGCAGGCACATTCGGTCCCGAATCACCCAGAAAGGCCTGAATCGAATCAAGCCTCCTGGTTATCTCGGAGAAGCGCATTCCGTCCCGCATATAGCCCCTCACGGCCTCGGCCGAGATCGCTGGAATACGGTCCCTCACGCGTTCGAAGTACCCGAACTGCGTTCCTCTCACCTTTCCATCTGGATCTACCGTGCGCTTGACGAGGAATGGCTTTTCTTCATCCCCGCCAGCTGGGACAACCACGGCCACTGCAATCTTGCCCGGGTACGCAAGCGACTCAAATGGAATGATCTTTACCGAGCCCATCATCGGGCAGATCCATTCAGCCAGCACCTTTTCGTACTGGTCCAGGTCGAACAGTCCCCTTTCAAAAGGCCTGCATTCTTCAACGTACTCAACGTAACTATCCGGATCCTCACACGTGCGAAACCCTAAGATAATAAGCCCACCAGCAGCATTCGCGAGCGCCGTGACGTCCTTCGCAAACTCGAACTTCATAAGATCGCCATCGAAGTGGTATGGGGACCCCTTGAACTCAAGCTGCTCGTCCTCGGCTGCGCCTACCAATTCGCCGAAATCCCCGCGTCCAAGGGAAGACAGAACTTCCGCGACCGTGAGTCGTTTGGCCATTGTTGCCCTCGTCAGCGACGACCACACCAATTCTAGCCTTGCCGCTAGGCGAACAGGCGGATCGCCAGCCGCCCACCTTCAACCAGACCACAAAAATGGGTGCCCTACCCTTCGCTCCCCTCTACCGAAGGTCGGGGGAGCTAACCTCGCTAGCCCCGCCAGTCCAGCTGACTCGCTGACCCGCTCCCTCGCTCCTTTGCTCCCCCGCCCCCTGCTCCCTTGCCCTACACTCGATAGAAAGGTGACTTCCCCACAAAGGACCCCCATTGAAACAACTTGGCTTCCGCGCAATCGCTGTCTCCTCGCTCCTGCTAATGTCGCTTGCGCCTGCGCTCCGCGCGCAGGCTCCCGCCGCCGGCCAGGCCGCCTCGCCCGCTGCCCAAGCCTCGCTTGAAGACCGCCGCAAAGCTCTCAACGATCTCTTCCACGATTACTGGGAGGACAAGCTCAAGCACGATCCCGAGTTCGCTTCGGCGATTGGCGACAAGCGCTACAACGACCAGATCAGCGACTACTCCGTGCGCGCGGTGAACGACAAGCTGGCGCGCGAGCAGACCTTCCTCATGCGCTTGGCGGCTATCGACCCGGCGGGCTTCACCGATCAGGAGAAAACCAGCCAGGACTTGCTCATGCGCCGCTTCGAGATGGACCAGGAGGCCGCGGAGTTCAAGGAGTGGGAGATGCCGGTCAACCAGATGGATGGCATCTACTCCGAGTACCCGCGGCTGGTGGCCGAGCTCAGCTTCGATACGGTGAAGGATTACGACGACTGGATCGCACGCCTGCACACCCTCCCCAACGCCTTCGCCCAGGTCACTGAGAATATGTCGATCGGCATGGACGACCACCGCGTTCCGCCGAAGTATCTGCTCCAAAAGGCGCTTGACCAGGTAAGACAGCTCGCGAGTGAAAAGCCCGAGGATTCGCCGTTGGCCATGCCGCTCAAGAACTTCCCGGCCTCGATCCCCGCCGCCGAGCAGGCTCGCATCAAGAGCGAAATGCTCGACGCGATCTCGAACGAGGTGCTGCCGGCTTACCTGCGCTTCGCGCGCTTCCTTGAGGTCAGCTACATCCCCGCCGGCCGCGATAAACCGGGCATTGACGCCCTGCCCGACGGCGCAAAGTACTACAAGTTCCTCATCAAGCGCACCACGACGACGGACCTGACCGCGGCGCAGATTCACCAGATCGGCCTCGATGAGGTGACGAAGGACGAGGCTGCGATGCTGGCCATCGCCCAGAAGCTTGGCTTCAAGGATTTAGCCAGCTTTCGTGCCAGCCTCAAGACCAATCCCAAACTGCACCCAGCCTCGGCCGATGCGCTGGTCGCAGCCTATAAAAGCTACCTGGGGCCCATGCAGGCCCGGCTGCCGCAGCTCTTCGGCACGCTGCCCAAAGCGCCCTTTGAGGTGGCCCAGGTTCCCGATTACGCGGCGAAGACTTCGGCCCCCGCCTATTATGAGCCGGGCACGCCCGACGGCTCCCGCCCCGGCCGTTTGTTTATCGACACATACGATGCGACCAACCGCAACCTTTACAGCGTGGAGTCCATCGCCTACCACGAGGGCATCCCCGGCCATCACTTGCAGATCTCCATTGCGCAGGAGATGAAAGGCGTCCCTGAGTTCCGCAAGTTCAGCGGTTACACGGCCTACACCGAGGGTTGGGCCTTCTACTCCGAGCATTTGGGCAAGGATGTCGGCCTTTACCAGGACCCGTACTCCGACTATGGCCGCCTGGAGAACGAAACCTGGCGCGCTATCCGCCTCGTCATCGATACCGGCGCGCACTCCGAGGGCTGGACCCGCGACCAGATGGTCCAGTACTTCCATGACCACTCGAACATCGACGAGCCCAGCATCCAGGCCGAGGTCGACCGCTACATCGCGTGGCCCGGCCAGGCGCTGGCCTACAAGATCGGCCAGCTCAAGATTCTGGAGCTGCGCGACCGCGCGCAAAAGGCGCTGGGAGACAAGTTCGACATTCGCGCCTTCCACGACCAGGTCCTCGACGCCGGCGCCTTGCCCCTCGACGTGCTCGAGCACCGCATCGACGCCTGGATCGCGACATCGCTCGCCGCCCAAAAACTGTCTTCGCCGCCGCCAGCCTCCCCGCCCCCTGCAAATTGACCGCTTCTGCCCGAGCGGCCTCGCCCGCCGCCCCAAAATGACCGCTTCCAGCCGGACAAATCGCGTCCCATTTCTTCATTTGTAGGCGCAGATTTCGCATCTCGTTTCTGCACTTATAAGCATAGGAATTTTGCAAAAAATGTTCATGACCCCAAAAACTATGCATAGAAGCATAGGAATTCCTGAGAGCCTCTATCTCCACATGCAGAGAATGCGACCAAACCTGCGCATGTTAGCGGAGTACGCACAAGTTACACGCCCACTACGCGCGCACTTCTGCACAATTTCAGCCCGAATTAGAGCGCTCCAGGGGATCCACGGCGAGCGCGTTGCCGCTTGACATAGCGCCCGCTCGAAGGCCAGGGGGAGTGGTGCAGCTTCCTGATTGCCCACAAAGCGCTCGGCGACCCAGGAACGGTAGCCCGATGGGTTGGGTGAGCGCATAGGCCTTTGACCGTCAACCGAGAATCATACGGAGGCAGATTGGCGGACACTGGCCGACTTTTCGGTGCTGATGCGGTCTCGGTGAGTGGCTTGGCCGCAAAGGACACTGCTCCTTGACTCCTTCTCTTGGGAGGCCCGGCTCTGCGTTTGCAACTCCGCGAGAGCTGCCAAGACTTCTTCACTGTGCTTGTTCGGATTTACCTTCGGATTTCGGTCGAGACTGTCGAGCGCTATTTGCGTCTTGATGATTTCTTCTGCGTCGTTAACAGATTAGCTTCGGCGCGGATCTGAAAAACTGCGGCTGGACACAAAGTCTCCAGCCGCGGGACCGGGAGTTGCGCGAGCTTCACTGAGGCAGAAGCACGGTGTCAATCACATGGATAACGCCGTTGGTGCACTGAATGTCAGTCTTGATGACGTTAGCGTTGTTTACCATGACCTTGCCATCTTCGACCATGATCTTCACGTCCTGGCCGTTGACAGTCTTGGCCTCGTGGAGCTTGACCACATCCTTCGCCATTACCTTCCCAGCGACTACGTGATAGGTCAGGATCGAGATCAGTTTCTGCTTGTTTTCGGGCTTAAGCAGGTCTTCCACTGTTCCAGCAGGCAGCCTCGCAAATGCCTCATCTGTTGGCGCGAAAACCGCGAACGGACCCGGGCCCTTGAGGGTGTCCACTAGACCGGCTGCCTGAAGAGCTGCAGCCAGAGTCTTGAAGTCGCCTGCGGCGATTGCGGTGTCCACAATGTCTTTCTTAGAATCTGCGAATGTGCTGCTGCTGAAGCTCAACGTAAGCAGCAGGGCAAAGCAGATCATTACATAAATTCGTTTCATGACAATTCTCCTTAGATTGAATGTTCCATTCCAGCTCGATTCAGCTGTCATGATTTCAAAGGTGCGAAGAGGTGGGGCGTCAAATGACACAGGCTGACACCCGCTCGAGGAAAGTTAGTCTTCGTCTTCGTCGTCGCAACCGGGAAGATCGATTACGACCTTTGCAGTGCCAATGCCGAATCCGCCCTTGAATGCGGAGACATGGAAGACGCTGTTGAGAGCGCCAGCGGCTGTGCTGTCAAGAGTGACGCCAACGCCCATGAGGATGATCCGGCCGTCATGGGGCTTGAGTGGAAGAGTGATCCCGCTGGGAAGAGCAAGATCAAAGAGGGGCAAGCGCCCGAGGAGCTTTCCGTCCACGGAGACCAATCCTGTGATGACAGGGTCGCCTGTGGTGTCGATGATGAAGCTCTGGAGAGTGACTTGTGTCTGTCCTGCGGTGAGGGTAAGTCCGCCGGAGTGGAGGATCTGGCTGGCGGCGGTGTCTTGATCAATGGCTCCACCGGTTACAGGGAAGTTGACGGTTCCGTTGTACAGTCTCGTTGGGCCGACGGTACCGGGCGCTACGTCGAGGCTCCCGAGTGCGGAGACAAAGCTGCTGGCAAGCACTACAGTGGTGCGACCGCCTTCGATGGTTTCAGTTTTCTGTGCAGATGCAAGGTTGGCGGAGACCAGCATGGCGAGAGCCACGATGGGAGCCGCCAGGGATAGATGTGATGTGATGCGCATGGGGAACATTCCTCGTTTGGTTTGATTTGCTGCATTCGCCTTGATCATGTTTATTTCTTCCAAAAGCGGCTGATTCCGCTTCGCATACATTTGACAGTAGATTAAAATGATTTGAGTATCTGTTAATATCGAGTCGTGAACGCACTTCGCTTAACGGCCAAGAAAGAATATGGGGAAATTTTGAAAGACACGAAATTAGCCCGTGAACGCGAGAAAACCGACGTAATCGAGGAGTCGATCCGCCCTTATGCGATCGCCGAGAAGTTGCGATCCCTGCGGCTGCGCAAGAGCATGGGATTGGCTCAATTGGCTGCGCATACAGGTCTGTCGGCGGCCATGCTTTCAAAACTGGAGAACGCGCGGCTTGTGCCAACTCTCCCGACCCTTGTTCGCATTGCCACCGTGTTCAATGTCGGCCTGGATTATTTCTTCACAGATCCGCGGAAGCGGCATGTTGTAGCAATCTCGCGAAAAGATGAACGAATAAAGTTCCCTGCGGACGCGAAGCCTCGGGATGCAGCTTACGACTTTGAGAGCCTCAACTTCCGCGCGACCGAGCGAAAGCTCAATGCATTCCTCGCGCATTTCCACGATTTACCGCCTGCGAAGATTGCTCCTCACTATCACGCGGGAGTGGAGCTTCTCTACGTCATCAATGGGGAGCTTGAAATATCCATTGGAACCGAGATCTACCAGCTATCTAAGGGAGATGCCATCTACTTTGATTCCATTCAAAAGCATGCGTATCGCAGTCGCGGCCCGGGACACTGCGCCGCCGTTGTGGTCACCACTGGCACTTAACCTGATTTGCGTCGCGCCCGTATCGCCGAAGGCGCCAAAATCGACGGAGGATGGTGGCCGGCCCAGATCGGAGAACTTGAACTACCTGGCCTTAGGCGCAAGGACCTCTCAGGAGCCTTGGGCCTTGTCTGAGAATCGCCAAGGCCTCAATCAGTTCCACAAGTTCCGGAGCGCGTTTGCCTCTGACGCAACTGTGAACTCGGTTCTTCTGCCTGCTACAGGTGCATTCTCGGATCACTTCCCGCGAATCGGCCAGTGTGCGCCAACTTGCCCGCACATGATGCTCGGTTTACGCTAGAGCATGTTTCATAAACAGTGCCTCAGCGTAATCCAGAAGCAAGCGATGTAGAAGAAGGCTTGGTAGGTGGAGAGCAGATGCTCATGGCGAACCAGCAATCGGCGGAATTGACCAAGCC
>Ga0187891_1001763_pt1 | contig 17768 bp, 16 predicted proteins | sample June2016WEW_21_4_FD_132990 | JGI IMG/M metagenome (GOLD analysis project Ga0187891, IMG submission 132990) | Peatland microbial communities from SPRUCE experiment site at the Marcell Experimental Forest, Minnesota, USA - June2016WEW_21_40 | ecosystem: Environmental > Terrestrial > Soil >... | reverse complement strand
CCCGAAGGGACAGGCTGGAACGCCCATCGCGGGCGGGACGGCAGAACGGGATGAGGGTGGTAGCGCGCTGCTGATCTGGATGGTTACGGTCCTCGCCGCCGCCTTCAAAAACATTAAAAATCGCGGGAACGAACTCAAAGGTTTATTGCAAAGACAGGGGATAGCTGAAATAGCGGCCTCAAAACGAACTCATTTTTGCGCGCAAAAGGTGCGACTCGAAGCGAAAAAGAGTACGATTTCAGGCGCAAGACGCGCCGTAGTACGGGCCGGCCGAGCATGTGTGCCGCGCCACTTACAAGACAAGTTGTCACATAACCGGCCGTTCCGGCGGTGGGCGGTACGCGCAACCCATGTGGCAGCCCGAGGGAGGCTGCAAATGTCGCCCCTATGACGCGATCTCCATACGTTTTGGAAGCCAAACGATGAATTCACTCGAGCGAGTGCGAGCCGTAATAACCGGGAAGACTCCGGACCGTCTCCCGGTGTGTCTTCACAATTTCATGATGGCCGCACGAGAGGCGGGGATTCCCATGGAAAGGTATCGGGTTGATCCCAAGGCGATCGCCCAGGCCCATTTGCAGGCCTGGGAGAAGTACGGCCACGATTGCCTCTTGATCGACACGGACACCACGCTGCTGGCGGAGGCCATGGGCGCGCAGGCGGAATGCGCCCCCGACGAACCCGGCCGGATCGTGCGCCCGGCCATCGAGAGCCTTGCGGAGGTGGACAGGCTGAAGGTCATCAACCCGGAGTCTCAAGGCCGCATCCCCGCGCTGCTCGAAGCGGTGCGCCTGCTCGCCAAGCAGGCCGGCAACGAGGTGGCGATCCGCGGCAACGCGGACCAGATGGCTTTCGACCTTGCCTGCATGCTGCGCGGTACCGAAGAGTTCTTGATGGAGCTCGCGTCCGAGCCCGAGAACCCGGCCATCCGCGAGCTTCTCGAGATTTGTTTCGAGAGCCACCTCGCCGTGCATCGCGCCTTGATCAAAGCGGGCGCTCACCTGACCTCGCTGGGAGACAGCCTTGCCGGCCCCGACGTCATTTCCCCCAATATGTTCTACCGGTTTGCCCGGCCGTACGAGGCACGGCTGGTGAAGACCCTCATGGCGGAAGGGATTTTCACGGTTGTCCACATCTGCGGCGATACAACCAAAATCCTTCCCGATCTGGCGCAATACGAGTTCTGCGGCTTCGAACTGGACTACAAGACGGATGCAGCGATCGCCAAAGCCACCGTGGGGGCTCGCCACGTTCTTTTCGGGAACATCGATCCCAGCGGCGTCATCGCACGCGGCAGCCCGCATGAAGTTCGAGCGGCAACGCGGCAACTGATCTCGGCCTGGAAACCCGGCGGCTTGTTTGTGCTGAACGCCGGGTGCGCAATCCCACCCACGACTCCGCCGGAGAATATTCATGCGCTCATCGAAACCGCGCAGGAGGAAGGGATTTATGGATAGCCTAGCCAGAACCTCGGGTTGGCTCGGTGTCTCAACGGTCGGTGCACCGCCCCTCGCGCAGATCGCGCAATGCCTCAGCAGCAAGCGAATCAAGGCGGCCCGTTGCGACATCTTCCTCGATCTGCCGATCCCAGGCGGCAGCGTCCAATTGGGCGAACCAGGCCCGGAACACGGCGAGGTCCTCAGAAGAAAGTCTCCGGACTGCGTCCTCGATTTCTTCGACGGTGCTCATGACGACAAGCTTACTCCACCTGAGAAGTCAGCGCAGCCACGGCAAGCCTGCGGCCTGCGCTACCGGTCTCGCCCGCGCAGCAGACGCACGGCTTCGGGAATGGTCTCGACGCGCATTGCCGCGGCGCCGGGTTCCGCGTCTGCTCCGGCCTGCCTCACCTTGTCTCCTTCACCCGGCGCCAGGAAAAGGTTTGCCGCAACGCCATGCTGCTTCGTGTACAACTCGTAATAGCGGCCGCCCGCGGCATAGAGCTGCTCGTGAGTGCCGCGCTCGATAATGTGGCCGGCCTCCACAACCAGGATTTGATCCGCGCGGCGAATGGTGGAGAGGCGGTGCGCGATGACGAAGGTTGTCCGGCCGCGCATCAGGTACGACAGCCCTTCCTGGATCAAAGCCTCCGATTCGGAATCGAGGCTCGAGGTCGCCTCGTCGAGGATCAGGATTCTGGGGTCCGCCAGGATCGCGCGCGCAATGGAAACACGCTGCCGTTGGCCGCCGGAGAGTTTTACGCCGCGCTCGCCCACCACCGTGGCGTACTTCTTCTCGAAGGTCTCCGCAAACTCGTCCACGCGCGCGATGCGGCAAGCCGCCAGGATGTGTTCCTCGTCGGCGTCGGGGCGCGAGAAGGCGACGTTTTCGCGGATGGTTCCATCGAACAGGAAGGTTTCCTGCATCACCACTCCCAGTTGGCTGCGATACGAATCCAGCCGCACTTTCGCCAGATCGATTCCGTCCACCAGCACCCTTCCGGCGCTCGGCGTGTAAAAGGCCGCGACCAGGCCGGTCATCGTCGACTTGCCCGACCCCGAGGGTCCGACCAGCGCCGTGACGGTGCCCGGGGCGGACCGGAAGCTCATGTCGCTCAGGACCGTCTTGCTGGCTTCATAAGCAAAGCTCACGTTCTCGAAAACCACTTCGCCGTTAATGTGGTCGAGGCGCAGCGACCTCGCCGGGTCTTCGTCTTCGGGCCGCTCACGCAGCACCTCGCGCGTGCGCTCCAGCCCCGCCAGTGCTTCCGTGATCTGCGTGCCGATCATGACGATCTGGAAAACCGGCGCCACCAGCAGGCCCAGAAAAATCGTGTAGGTCACAAAGGTGCCGAGCGTCATGTGCCCGGCAACAATCTGGCGCGCGCCCAGAAACATGATGAGCGCGCTCACCATGCCGAGCAGCGTGGTGGCCGAAAGACTCATCAGGGAAGTCGCGGTGAGGGTCTTGAGCACATTCTCGAGAAGCCGCTGCACACCTGCGGCAAACACCGTGGCCTCGCGCCCTTCAGCATGGTAACCCTTCACCACGCGCACGCCGCCCAGCGATTCCGTGAGCCGCCCGGTGACTTCGGCGTTGATCTTGGGCCGGGCGCGGAAGATGGGACGGATCACTTTGAACGAATAGCGGAGAAACAGCCCAAAGCTGAGCAGAATTGCACAAGCCAAGACCGTCATGAAAACGCTGATGCGCAGCAGAATGATCGAGGCAAACGTCGCCGTCAACATTCCGCCCACGAACTCGACCAATCCGGTTCCAATCAGGTTTCGCACGCCTTCCACATCGCTCATGATGCGCGAGACCAGGACGCCTGTTTTGTTGGAGTCGTAGTAGGCCACGGGCAGCCGCCCGATATGCGCCTGCACCTGGCATCGCAATTCAGCGATCAGCCGCTGCGCGGCCTTCGAGAGGAGTTGGGTGAGAGCGTAAGAAGATACGCCTTGCACCGCCGTGGCGCCGACGATGGCCAGCACCAGGGGGACCAGCAGTTGCAACTCGCGCTTGCCAATGACGTCATCAATGAGAAATTTCGTGGACGCCGGCAGAACCAGCCCGGCCACGCGGTTCACGGCCATGATCACGAAGCCAATGGCCAGCAGGCCCCGTCGCGGCCGCAGCAGGAACCAGACGTCCGGCAGCAGCGCCCACCAGTGGTCGGGTTTGGATTTGGTTGGAGTGTCCAATCGAATTCAGACGCGCTCTTCGCGTATGGCCTTAAGTGTCGCCTCGACAGTTTCTGCGGTAAACGCTTTGCGCCGGCGCTTCATGGGGACCGCAACCACAAATTCCCCTTGATGAACGAAACGCAGGCTCGAGCTCTTGGGTTGAAACCCAGTTGTGCATTCCCCGCAACGAAGGTCGCGATTCGCTCCGGTTCTGAGTTCATGTTCAGGGCGAGTCTTTTTGCGAATGACGCGCTTACCGGCAAAGCCCATTGCATTCCTCACTTGATGCATTATAACATTTCGGACCTTTGTCCTCCCAAAGCCCGAGAACAGGCTTGCCCCCAGCAGTGTCCGCGTCGTTGCCAATCAGTCCTTAACGTTGGAAACTCAGCCCCGACCGTCTGTCATTCTGAGCGAAGCGAAGAACCTGCATTGGTTTGCCTCGAACCGGAACTGCAGATCCTTCGCGGAGTTTACCCTGAGCGAAGCGAACGGGCTCAGGATGACAGGCACTTTCATTTCCGTGGGTGGGCCGCAGGTCCATCTGCACTCGCAACGATAGGCCTGTGGGGAGTTTTTAGGGGTGCGATAAGACTAGCGAACCGGTTGGCCCAATTGCAACGCCATGAGGGCAAACGAGCCGGCGATGACTATGACGGACAGCCCGGCGAGGGCGTTCCAGAGGTTCTGGCTGGCTTGCGTCTCCGCGTCGCCTTCCGGCACGACGTAGCCCAGGAGTATTCCGGCGATCAGCCCGCCGAAGTGAGCGGCGTTGTCGATGGGGAGAAAAATGCCGAAGATGGCAATGTAGATGACCCATCGCCAGAGTTGCCCGCGGTACGCCTTGCCGAGGTGGCCGTGATGAAAGCTGGCGCCGATCAGTACGCCGATCAACCCGCAAATGGCTCCCGATGCCCCTATGGACATTCCCATGGGACGCCACCAGAGGCTCAAGACGAATCCCAGTACGCCGGTGACCAGATAGAACACCACGAACTTGGCGGTCGAAAACAGCGACTCGACTTCCGGACCAAGATCAAACAAGCACCAGAGATTCATTCCGATGTGCAACAGGCCGGCGTGCAGGAAGATGGCTGTAACCAGTCTCCACCATTGCCCTACCAGGATGTAAGGACTCTTGGCGCCCAGGCGCAGCAGCACCTCGCCGCTGATCCCGCCCATCGCCTGCGTCGTCCCGGATGTGGCAGTCATGTACCAGGAGATGCCGTAGAGCGCGATCGTGACGGCGACGATCGCCGAGGTGGCGGTAGACGGAATCGGGATGATGCCCATGATCCGGCCCGGCGTGCCGGAAGAAGAACGCGCGCGCGGCGAGCGCAGTTTCTCGCCGCAGAAAGGACACACCGAGGCATTGCGTTCAATCAGGGCGCGACAGTTCGGGCACATCCGGTGCGAGGTGTCGTACTTTTGCTCTGGCGAACCGAAGGCGGAACGAAGCGCTTTCTTCAGTCTTTCCAGTTGAAACCAGAATTTGGGAGGAAGTTCCATTCAGGAGCAATTATAGTCCATGCGCGCTCGGGCCGGTCAGGAAAATCATTTGTGGCGCACCGGCGCGTTGATTAGAATAGCGAAAGCGAGAGTGGGAGGAGCCATGAACTTCGAAGAAGCCGGACGTGCGGTCGATCAAGAAGTGGCAAAACTTGCGGACTACGTCGATAAGAAGCTGAAGCCCTCGACCCGTAACGAGCTAGCCACGCTGCTGCGGCGGGCATCGCGCCACTTGGACGATTTGGCCAAGAACCTGGATAAGGAAGAGCCTGGAAAAAGTGGCCAATAGCATGGCGGGTAATCCGGGCCGGCCTGATTTGCGGCGAATGGCGCGGATGGTGGCGGTGGGCGGCATGATACTAGCCTCGACTGCCTGCCTGCACCGGCATCGCCCCATTCAGGCCGCAGGGCGCCCGCCCTCGGCGGCCCGAGGACCGTCAACTCCCGTCCCCATCGTTCAGGGCGAGAGAGGAATCGCTTCCTGGTATGGGCATCCCTTCCACGGGCGTCCGACCGCCAGCGGCGAAATCTATAACATGTATGACATCACCGCCGCCCACAAAACCTTGCCTTTTGGTACGCGCGTGACTGTTCACGACCTCGAGAATGGCCATGACGTGACGGTGAGAATCAACGACCGCGGCCCTTTCATCGAAGGGCGCATCATCGACCTCTCCTATGCGTCTGCTCAGGCCATGCACATGACCGGCATCGCGCAAGTGCAGCTCGAGATTTTGGACCTTAAGGAGGCCGCCGCGATCCCGGGAACTTTCGCGGTACAGGTGGGAGCATTCAGGAATCAGGACAATGCGGAGCGCTTGAAGGAGCGCATCGAATCGCAATTCCCACAATTTGGGCCGGTTACGATTCAGGATTTTGATCGCGGCGACGGCCACTTCTATCGCGTCCGAGTTGGCCGCGAAAGCAGCGAAGATGCGGCGCATTCTCTTGCCGAGAGCCTGCGACAGGCCAACTTGGCGACGGAGACTTTTGTTGTACGCCTAAACTAGCTATCAGCCGTCGGCTATCAGCAATCAGCCAGCGGTTGCCTCTTTCTGATAGCTGAGGGCTGATAGCTGACGGCTGAGGTCACATGGATCAGTGCATTTTCTGCCGGATTGTGGAACGGAGCTTGCCTGCCAGAATCGTCTTCGAGGATGAGGAAATCGTGGCTTTCGAGGACGCTCATCCCCAAGCGCCTGTTCACACCCTCATTGTGCCGCGCAAGCACCTTGCCTCATTGAAAGACGCCACCGCTGACGACGCTGCTCTTCTTGGCCGGATGCTCGTGGTGGCGACCCAACTGGCGCGGGAGCGTGGTTTGGAGACTCGCGGATACAGGACTGTGGTTAATACTGGCACCGGGGCAGGCCAATCCGTTTTCCACCTGCATCTTCACCTTTTGGGTGGACGGGTTTTTCACTGGCCGCCGGGCTAGGCTGTAAGTTCGGTTACACCCCAGCGCTTCGAGCCTTACTGCTCGGACTCGGCGAGCAGGTTATCCGTATCAATGGCTATCCGCTTGGGCCTCGCCGCGGTTGTAAACCTGAAGCGGCCCCCTTCGTCGGTGACGGCCACGCGTCCCAAGCTGGTCCTCTTCTCTTTGCCCACCTCAGCGATGACAGGCACCAGCATTTCGAAGTCGCTCGATACTCCACTCTGAGTGATGTTTCCCTGGACGAGGAATTTCTTCGAGGGGAGTTCTTTCACGCTCGATTCCAGCTTGTAGGTCGGGACACCCGTTTCGTACACCCACTCATTGAAGAACCAGTCCAGGCGGTGATTGTGTTCGAGGTCGCTCGAGCGCGTCATGTATTTTTCCGCCGCGAGAACAAAGTCTTCCGTGGAAACGCTCTTTCCCTGATTGGTGGCAACGAATTCATGCAATAGGCGGAAGAACTTCTCGTCGGAACCCGTGGCAGGATCGCGCATTAGGCCTCGCAACATGTGCAGAACCCAGCAAGCCTTTTTGTACACGACCGCGTCATAACCGCCCGGGGTCCAAGAGTTCGAGAGGCGTTGGCCCAACCAGACAGGGCCGCTCGCCTCGTTGCTCATTCCACTCTTGTTCTTGTTGAGCAGATCACGTTTGTAACTCCGCAGCAGCTCGTGGAATCGGTGATCGCCGTCCTTTTGTCTCGACAAGTCGAGCGCTGCGGCGTAGGTCGCCAGCCCTTCAGAAAGCCACTGATCATGATAGGTTGCCCAACCGAGTAGGTTACCCCACCATTGATGGGCAATCTCGTGGGCCACCATCCCGTGACCAAGCAGGTCCTCGTCTTTCTCCGCAAACCCCAGTTCAGAGCGCTCCGACTTGCGCAAGAACGACAGAGTTGGAAGGTAGATCAACTCCGGCCAACCTTGGCCGAAGTTACCGGGAATCTGGGAGACGGCGAGACGGGGGTAGGGAAACGGGCCAAACAGGCTTTCGAAATAGACAAGCGTCTGTGAAGCGCTCTCGGCCACCGTTTGCAGCAAGGCGGCGGGGGCTAGAGGAGGAACGGTCTCGGGAGCAATCGACAAGGGCGGATCATGCTCGCGCCCGAGGTTGGGGACCACAAAATGCGGGACCAGCTTTTGCGAGTGACGCGCCTCGAGCGCCGCTTCCGCCTCGCGCGTCGCATACACTTCCACGGTGGTCTTTCCCGCCCGGCGCTCTACGGAATGGTACGGCCCCAGATTGAAGCCGGCAACCCGAAACACGCCGTCCGAGCGCCACCGGCTGTGCTTCCTGCCGTTTGCGGTTTCCTCTTCGATCCTTGCTCCTGTGGCAACCAGCGTGAGGTTCTCCGGATAATCAAACCTAAGGTCGAAGGTAGCCGGAGATGCCAAGCCTAAGTTCGGGTACCAGCCACCCCTCTCTCCCACGTACAAAACGTTGTTCCCAACGTTGGTGATGACGTTCCCCTGGTACGTGAATTGGAGATGGAATCTTTGGCCCACGGGGTGCGGCGCCGCCAAAACCACTTGGATCCAGCCTTTGTTCAAGTCGCCGATCTCGTCATCCTCCTGTTGGGGGTATGCATAGACGGGCAGGCTTTCCCCCCGCTCGTTCAGGACCTTTGTGACGTTGAGCAATCGGGCGAAATCAAACGTCAGTACCCGGTCGGTGCTGGAGAGTGATTCCAACAGGAGCTCTGCACGGCCTTGCATGCTGTTGTCAGTCTCGAGATGCGTGTCAATATCGTAGGCCAGGGCTTTCACCGTCCCGGGCGTCTGATAGGCGAAACGGGCCGCTGAGGTCTTAGTTTGGAAAGCACACCAGCAGTCAGCAAACACGGCATCCCCGTTGCGGCGGGCAGCAACCACGGTCACGGCCTCCGGCGATCGTTCGTCGTCAACCACGTCGAACCATTTGAGGCTACTGCCTTCCAAGCGAGCGTGAAAGAACGGCATGGTCGTGTCGCCCAGCAAATCTTCGAAGACCCGGGGCGTATCTTCGAGAGCAAATAGGTGTGGCGAGGAGTTCCATCTTTGAGGGAACTCTGGCGGCCGCTCCGGGTCGTCGGGCTCTGGTTTCTGCGCCACAGCCATGAGTTCCTTAGCGGTCTGGTCTGTGAAGCGCAGAATCGCGGTGCTGAACTGTTCTTCAAGAATGGGCGCGTGAATGAATCGGGCCAGACTCTCTTTCTCGGTGCGCGTGGGAGGGATTAACAGGATTTCTCCTTCTCCGGTATAAACCGCGCCGGTGATTTTCCCCGCGGCCGGAGTGAAGAACCCAATATAGCCACGGGTGAAGAACAATTTCACGTGGTCACGGATCAAGTGGGCGCGCCGGAGTACATAAACTTGGTTTTCATCCACCTTGATGTTGTGGAGTTGGTCGAAAACTTGTTGCGGATCAGGCCCGCTCTGCGCCCAGGTTCGGCCCGGCAATCCCAGCACGGCGACCAGAACGGCGCACGCCAGCAGCGTCGACTCGCTACTCAGGGTTGTGGCGAGATGAAAGCGTCCTGGCTGGTTGGCTGCGCCCGGCATCGTTTACCCTCTGCGCTCATACTTTAGCGCGCTTAACCTCGTAGCACAACTCGAAGGGGTTGAGGCGCGGGTTGTATTATACTTAGCGTATGCTGGAAGCAGGCATTCCACGAAAGAAGAAAGCGACGAGCTTGCGGCGGCTTCTCTTCCTGTTTCTACTCACGCTGATTCCTGTCACTTCGGCTGCGGACGTTATCTATTTGAAGAATGGCCGCAAGATAGTCGCCCAGGTGACGCAGGAAGACTCGAAGCAGGTCGTTTACTCAGTTCAGGGCGGGGAACTTTCGATACCAAAATCGATGGTGGACCATATCGAAAGATCTTCCGGTGCCGCTGAAACGCCGCCGTCGCGACCAACTGAGAACCCGCAGGAGAAAGTCCGCGAGGTTCCCCTGCCTGCATTGCCTTTCGGCGAAACTCCGTCCGCGAGTGATTCACCTGTCATCAAGGCTGGGGCTGTTGATGAGGCCTATCTATTGCATTTGGGCGACGAATTTGCTCACGATCCGTCCGGGGAGAATGTTCGTCTGCTGAAGCAAGGATATCAGCAGGCTGCGCTCTTCCAGGCTCGCAAAGGCGACCCCGACGGCGCCATCCAGAAATACCAGCAGGCGTTGAAGCTGCTCCCTAGCGATCTGTCCTTAACTCTGGCGCTTGCTTACCTGGAGGTAACCCAGAGTCACTATCTGGAAGCCGTGGACCTGCTCTTGCCCGCCTCGGACCGATATCCCAAGTCGGCGGATGTTGTTATGTTGCTGGGGTCGGCCTTTTACGGAATGGAGAATTTGGACGAGGCTATCGCTCAATGGAACAAGGCGCTTGCCTTGCAGGATAACGCGCGACTCCGTGAAGCGGTGGCTAAGGCGGAGCGCGAACGCGAAATCGCGGGCTACTACCGCGAGCTGCGCAGCGAGCACTTTCTGCTCCGCTACGGGGGAGAACCGGTCGAGAAACTGAGCGGCCAGGTCCTGAACAGCCTCGAGGCATCGTTCCAGAACCTCGTGCTCGATCTTGACTTTTCTCCGCGCGAGGCCATTATCGTCATCCTCTACCCCAACCAGGCCTTCCAGGATATAACCCGCTCGCCAAACTGGGTGGGCGCGCTCAACGACGGGAAAATCCGCGTGCCCGTTTCCGGCTTGACGCAGATGACCGCCGACCTGGCCCGCGTGCTTAAGCACGAACTGACCCACTCCTTCGTGCGACAGATTACCATGGGCCACTGCCCGACTTGGTTTAACGAGGGTTTGGCGCAACTCGAGGAGGGCGACACCACGGCGATATTGGGAGCACAGCTTGCGCGAGCAGTAACAGACGGACACTTACCTTCGTTTCAGGCGCTGGAAGGCCCCTTCCTGAATATGCCCCAGGACCAAGTGGCGCTTTCTTATGCCAAATCGCTGGCTGCCCTCGAGTATCTTCGAGCCAACTATGATATGGGTGAAATCTGCAACCTCCTCAAAGCCATGCCCGCTCAGCCTGACTTCAGTCTGCTTCTTCGAAATGAGCTTCACCTCACCTACCCCGCGTTCGAGCAAGAGGTCGCAAATTACCTCGTGAAGAAGTACGGAACGTAGGGCTAAAGCGCGGCCAGCAAGGCGGCCAGCAAAGCAGCCCGGCGGGGTAACTCGGGGATAAGAATATGCTCGTGACGGGCGTGGGCGCCGTCACCGACCCCGCCCAGGCCGTCCAGAGTCGGGACGCCCAGCGCGGCTGTAAAATTGCCGTCTGAACCGCCGCCGGTGGAGGCTTCGGCCAGATCCATGCCCATTGCCCGTCCCACGGCGTGCGCCTTGCGAAAGAGCGCTACGGTCATTTTCCTCTCCATGGGCGGCCGATTGATGCCGCCTTCGATTTCAAGCTGAGTCCCTCGGTCATAAGGTTTTTGGGCGCGAATTCTTCGCTCGATGATCGCCCGGTCATGCAACCGCGGAATGCGCACGTCGATCCACGCCGTGGCGCACTCCGCCACAACGTTGGACCGGGTACCGCCTTCAATTCTCCCCACGTTGATGGTTAGCCCCCGCCGCGGGCGTGCGAAGGATTGCACGGTGAGCAGTTGACGTGTCAGTTCCATGATGGCGTTCGCCCCTGCCGCCGGGTTTACTCCGGCGTGAGCGGAGCGGCCGTGAACGGTCATCTTGAACTCGCCTACTCCCTTACGGGCGGTCTTCAGCGCGCCGCCGGCCGCCGCCGGCTCCAGCACCAACACCGCTCGCGCGCGCTTGGCCTCAGCAAGAATCTCGTCGCGAAAGGCGACGCTGGATATTTCCTCATCGGGGTTTAGAAAGAAGTGCACCGGACCGGCGGGCGAAATCTGTAAGGCTTGCAGGGCTCGAATAGCCCAAAGACCGATGACGATTCCGGACTTCATATCGAGTATTCCGGGCCCGAAAGCCTGGCGACCGCGAACGCGGAAGGGCATCTGGGCCAGCGTTCCGAGTTCCCACACCGTGTCGAGATGGCCGAGCAGCAGAATCGGTTTTTGCTTGTGTCTACCTGGCCAGAACGTTGCCTTGATTGCGCATCCTGCCGCTGGATGTTCGAGCAACCGAACCTGCCCTGCACACCGCTTGAACTCTTTGGCTAGAAAGCCTGCCAGCCGGTCTACCGCTGCCTTGGAACTGCTCGGCGATTCAATCTCGACCGTCTGCCGAAGGCAATCGAGCATTGCCCCCAGTTCTCCTTTACAGTAGTCCAGCAGCGTTTTCGCATTCATCGTTTCTCCTCCTCCAGAGCGGCCGCGTCACTTGGCCGAACCTCGCTGAAATCTGATTGCTGAAAGCGGGCGGCTCGTGGCTGTGACGCTTTTCTTACTGACAAGTCTTCAGGCTTCATCTTATTCTAATCAGTGTAGAAGCCATAGTGCGCTCTCGGAGCGCGCGGATTTGACTTGTGGCACTGGCCTTTGCGCCGGCATGCGCCGGCGTGAACTCGCGGTGACAATGGCGAGCTAATTTCGCCGAGACGAATCGGCAGAGAACCGGACGGCACGCAGGGAGATCCGGGCGTAGTAGGAAGGAATCCTGGCCTTGAATAAAGTCTTCTTTGCTCTCGTGATCCATTCCCATCAGCCGGTGGGAAACTTCGACCACGTTATTGAAGAAGCTTATCGGAAGTCTTACTTGCCCTTTGCGCAGATTCTCCTCAAGCATCCACGCGTCCGGCTGAGCTTGCACTACTCCGGCGTCTTGCTCGAATGGTTAGAGGTTCGCCACCCGGAGTATTTCGATCAGCTTCGCGAGTTGCTGGGGCGCGGTCAGGTGGAACTTCTGGGCGGAGGCTACTATGAGCCGATCTTGCCGTCCATTCCTGACGGCGATAAGGCCGCGCAGATACGCAAGCTAGCAGATTACCTCGCTCAACATTGGGGAAAAGCCCCTCGTGGCGCGTGGGTCGCGGAACGGGTGTGGGAGCCAAGTCTGGCGCGCCCGCTGGCCGAAGCCGGGGTCGAGTACGCGTTGCTCGACGATACGCATTTTCTTGCGGCCGGCTTGGAACCAGCACGCTTGCATGGGATCTACATCACGGAAGAACAGGGTGCGCCGCTCCGCCTCGTGCCCAGCTTGAAGGTTTTCCGCTACACGATTCCCTTCCGTGAACCGGAAGAAACAGTGCGCATCCTCCGTGAGGGGAGAAACAACCCCGGCCAACTTTTTGCCGTGGGAGACGATTGCGAAAAATTCGGTGTATGGCCGGGAACGTACGCCCACGTCTACGAGAACGGGTGGCTGGAGAAGTTTCTCGACGCCTTGGAAAAGGAGGGCGAGTGGCTCGAAACGACCACCGTTTCGGATTACATGGCTTCGCACGCCCCCATCGGACGAGTCTATCTCCCCACTGCTTCCTACGCGGAGATGATGGAGTGGGCTTTGCCTGCCGCAGCCTTCATGGAATTGAAGGCTTGTTTGGATGAAACCGAAAACATGCGGGATGGAGAGCGCTTCCGGCGCTTCCTGCAAGGCGGATTCTGGCGCAACTTCCTCAGTAAGTATCCCGAGTCGAACCAGATTCAAAAACTCATGTGCGCAACGAGCCGGCGCTGGCATGCACTGAGCCGTGGCCGGTCGCAGGAAAAAGAGGCGGTGCAGTTTTTGACTGAGGCGCAGACCCACGTGTTGGCCTCGCAATGTAACGACGCCTACTGGCACGGAGTTTTCGGCGGCCTTTACGCCCCCCACCTCCGCAGCGCTTTGCTTCGCAGCCTGATCCAGGCCGAGGTTTTGTTGGATAAAGTCGAGGGCCTCGCCGATGATTCTTCGCTTCGCGTCAAGCGGGAGGACTTTGATGTGGACGGGCAGGAGGAGATCCTGCTTGAGCATCCGGCCATTGGAATGATCATTCGGCCCGCGGACGGAGGGACGGTCTCGAGCCTGCGTTTCAAGCCGGCGCACGCTGAACTTGTGAATTCTTTACGGCGGCGCCCGGAAGCCTATCACGCTCTGGTGCGCAAGCACGTGGGGTCAAAAAAACCTCCCAAAGAGGGGCCGGCTTCCATCCACGACATGGTCTTGAGCAAAGAGGCCAACCTCGAGGCGTTGCTGCTCTACGATCGCTACGAACGGAACATGTTCCGGACCTTTGTTTTTTCCGCCGCCAAAGGGTGGCGTGATTTCAGCCTGCTCCGCCTGGAGGAGAACGAACTTCTGGCGGGCGGGCCGTGGAGACAGCCGGCTGGCCGTGAAATTCCGGGCGTGGTGCGGCTGGAGAGTTCGGCGCCGATTCAGATCGGCGATTGCATCATGCAAATCGCGGCGCAGAAAACCATCACCACCAAGGTACAGGGCGAATCGTGTTGGGTTGAGTGCAAGTCTTCGCTTTCCGCAGCGCAGCCCTGCCCGGCCAAAACCGCCCTGGGCATGGAACTGGTTATCAACCTTCTGGCGCCGTCTGCTCCCGACCGCTACTTCTTTGCCAACGGGATTCGGCGGCCGCTGGATTTTCGCGGCGAAATTGATGCCTGCAACCTGACACTCGTGGATGAGTGGCAGCGGATGAGGATTTCCTTGGACGCCCAGCCCAGGCCTCGCTGGTGGATCGTCCCGATTGAGACTATCTCCCAATCGGAGCTGGGTTTCGAGCGGGTTTACCAGGGCTCCGCCATCCTTGTCGTGTGGAAGATCGACCCCGCTTCCTGGCGAGACGTCACGGGCGTGGTGCGGGCGGAAATTGCTCCTTGGGAGGGTCCGGGACGCGAAGATGACTGAGGTTGAGGCGGCAGCCCGCAACCCAACCGCTCGAAATGTCGGCGCGGCCAACTCGCCGCTCCAACTTGAAATACCTGCACGGGCCTGATAGATTGCAAACGTTCGGAGGCTGATCATGGCCATCTCTCAAGAACTGCTTGATATTCTGGTCTGCCCGGTGTGTAGAATTCCTGTGAAACTCACCCCTGATGGCGCAGGGCTCAAGTGCGAGCAATGCCGGCGGGTCTACCCCATTCAGGATGACATCCCGGACATGATTATCGACGACGCCAAGATCGAGGGGGAGTGAGGCCCTCCAGGTGCCTCCCGGGGTTCAAAAGTTATGACACCGGGCTCTCTGCTCGGCGATCTTCCCGAGCGTTCTCGAATTCTCATCATCCGCCTTCGATCGATCGGCGACATCGTTCTCCTCACGTCTGCCCTGCATCTGCTTAAATCCTGGCGCCCCGATTTGGTCATCTCCGTGATCGTCGAGGCGCGCTTTCGTGAACTCCTGGAAGGCAATCCGGACGTTGACGAGATACTCTTCCCCGGAGAGGGGCCCATCAAGATTGCCTCTCGGCTGGGCGCGGCGTTGGCGCTCCGACGAAAAGGGTTCGCGGTTTGCGTTAACTTGCACGGCGGCCCCACCAGCCGGTTTCTGGCGAAAGTAAGCGGAGCCCGCATCCGCGTCGGCTTTGCGCACTTCCGTTCGTCGCAGCAATATCATATCCTGGTTCCCGACGCCCGCCTGATCCTGAACCAGCCCACGTTGCACACCGCCGAACATCAAGCTTGCGCTTTCTTTTACCTTGGATTGCCTCGCAAGGAGATACCGCGCACCCGCATCTTCGTCCATGACAAGCACAAGGAATGGTGGGAGCAAAGGCGCGCAATCCTCGGCCTCGCACCTCGCCAGGAATATGCGATGGTCCACCCCACCGCGCTTTACCCCACCAAGCAATGGGCAGCAGAGAAGTTTGCGCAACTGGCTGTCGCCCTGGAGCAGGAAATGGGACTGAAGCCGGTTTTTTCGTGCGGCCCTGGCGAGGGTGCCGTCCTCGACGCCGTCCAGAATGCTTCAAGCACGGCGATTTGCAGGCTGGAGAACAGCGGCCTGGGTCAACTCGCCGCAGCCTACTCCGGAGCCCGCCTGTTTATTGGAAATGATAGTGGGCCCGCACATATCGCGGCGGCTCTTGCCCGCCCGGTCGTTGTCATCTTTGGCTCCTCCAGTTCAGCCATTTGGGGGCCATGGCCACGACAATCCTCTAATCCTCCCGCGCAGGTGGTGCAGAACTTTTACGAATGCAACCCCTGCCCAGGCGACCGGTGCTATCGCTTTCAGCGCCCGGAGTGTATCCTTTCTGTGAGCTTAGGGCAGGTCAAGTCAGCCGTGGAATCCGTGCTGGTCCGGTCAGCGGGTAATTCGTAAGCAGGGCTGGTATCCCAAGCGGCCGATGTCATTCTGAGCGAAGCGAAGAATCGCCGCAGTTGTTTTTGTAGCCTCATAACCGCAGGGATTCTTCGCTTCGCTCAGAATGACAGCATGCGTTTGGAGAGCGCCATGAACAAACAACAGATCCACTTCTCGAGAATTGTCCGGAGATTCCAGGGACGAAGGGTCGCCGTTCTCGGTGACTACATGCTGGACGAGTTTCTACGCGGGGAGGTCACTCGCATCTCTCCCGAAGCCCCCGTGCCAGTGGTTCTCATTCGGGATGCCGAAGCAGGCGCAGAGTACCCCGGGGGAACTGGAAATGTGGCGGCGAACATCGCCGCGTTAGGCGGTCGGCCCATACCGTATGGAGTCGTCGGTGACGATCGAAGCGGAAGGCGGCTGCGGGCGTTGCTGGCGGGTTCCCATATGCCCGTCGCCTCCCTCGTTTCGGAGCGCCGGCGAATGACCCCTCGCAAGGTTCGTATCGCCGTCCATGCGCACCAACTCCTGCGGCTGGACTTCGAGCGGCCGGAAACCATCAGCAGGCAGACTGCCGAAAAGCTGGCGCGGAGTTTCGCGCTCGAAGCCAGGAGGATCGAGGCGCTGATCATCTCAGATTACCTGAAAGGAACTGTCACTTCTGAACTCTGCAACCGGATCAAAAGCCTGGCTCGTCAGCGCCGTATCCCGGTGTTCGTGGATCCCAAGCCCGAGCACCCGGAGGCCTGCCGCCACGCCTCGGTGGCGGCTCCAAATCTGCACGAAGCGGAGCTGTTGGCTCATGCGTCCCTGCGCAACCGGCATGACCTTGAATCCGGCGGACAGAGACTGCGTGCCGAGTTGGACTGCGGCTGCCTGGTCATTACTCGAGGCAGCGAGGGGATGATCGTCTTCGAACCGAATAAACCTGGGCAGGAAATCAAGAGCTTGCCTCGACCGGTCTACGACGTGACGGGCGCGGGTGATACCGTCCTCGCCACTCTGACGCTTGCCATCATTTCCGGAGCCTCGATGCGAGACGCCGCGGAACTGGCTAACCTTGCCGCCAGCCGCGTGGTGCTCAAGTTCGGCACGGCGCAGATTACCCGTGAGGAATTGCTCGAGGCGGTGAGGTCAGAATTATGAATAACGAACCGTGAGTCATAGACCTATCGAACTGAGCCAGGCAGCGCGGACCCGCGGGTGCGGGGTCGGCGGTACCTGTCCCCTCCCATCTCGGTCCATTATTCACTAGTCAAAGGCTGAATAAGACAGGCCCTTGGTCTTGCGGTCCACCACCAAGTCCAGGGGCGGGTCAATATTGTTGATCCTCACGGTGACAATAACCAGGGCGGACCCTTTGGATCTGGCTCCCAGAATCTCAAATCCACGGATCTTGCCGTAGTCTCCCTGGAGACCCCATCCGTGCAGAAAATCCTGGTAAGAGTAGGTTGGGCTGGGCTGCCAAAGTTGATAGCCTTCCTGGAACTTCTCCTGCTCGAGAGTAGTCAGGAAGCGTGTCACCGCGCGTTCTTCAGGATAATTCCGGAACGCGAAATAAAACCCTACGCTCAGCAGAATAATCAAAATTCCAAGGACAATGTACCTCCAGATGTGCAAGGGTGGTTTCGGAGGTGTGGCGTCGAGCAGCGTCATGGGCTTTGCCCCCTTCAGTTTCTATTGTACCCGAATTTCGAAGGCTTGGGACGTGTGGAGAAGTTCGGAATGTGTCATCCTGAGCGCAACGAAGGATCTCTGCAGTTGTTCGTGCGTCGTTGAACGACGGGAAACTGCGGAGATCCTTCGCTCCGCTCAGGATGACAGACGCCCGAGTCTTACACCACTTCGTACCAATAAGGCTTGCCTGCTGGTGAGAACAGCACGGCGGGGACGGCAAGCCGTCCCCATGCGCCCCGCGCGGACCTAAAGCGTCCGCCGGAAAAGCCAGGTGGCGAGAAGCATGGATACAATCGCGAATAGAGTGAGGTAGGTGAGATCACCCGCAATGGCGACCAGCGGTGTGTTCTTGAGCAGCAAGCTCTTGAAGGCGTG